>Ga0307509_10001973_pt1 | contig 33871 bp, 34 predicted proteins | sample 10_EM_MG_FD_202245 | JGI IMG/M metagenome (GOLD analysis project Ga0307509, IMG submission 202245) | Populus trichocarpa ectomycorrhiza microbial communities from riparian zone in the Pacific Northwest, United States - 10_EM | ecosystem: Host-associated > Plants > Roots > Unclassified | place...
CTTGCCCTTTAACTATTATCCCTCATTACCTTTGAGTTCTCTGAAGCCTCCCTTAGACCTAGCGCTTGCCGGTCAACCGCTAGCCCTCTATTGTACCGTTTCGTTAGACAGGAGTAAACCTGTTACACCTTGACAATAGACTCGCCACTACTACCGCCACTGCTAGTATTCGTACCAAATGCATCAAGAGTATTAGAAGTAGCATTCAAGGTTACAAGAAAGTCAAGCAGGATCTTGAACCGGTACCCGAGAATAACATGTCTCTCATCTCAAATTTGCACAATATCAGGCAAGGAGGAGTACTAGGTGGAGGATTTCATCAGAGGAAATATCTGCTTGGATTACACCAAGCACTGTAGCAGCATCTTGAACTAGATAGTTGATCGCATATGCAAAAAACCAACTCATAAACTCTCCCACTTTTCATAGAGGGTCTTCACTACTTCCTCCAAAGATGTTCTCTTTTGCATCGTCATCAGAAGCAATTGGTAGATGAATGCCTTAATGGCAATTAAATGTTTAACACATTGCTGCATAGTTCTTCTAAAGTTGAACATGGTACTGTACTGTACTCAGGGTTACCATTCCAATGAGTGAATGAATAGGAGTTCAATCACGGGGTGCTCTGGGAAAACTGGAATTCACTTACTGACTGATTATAATATAGATAGATTGAACCCCTTTCTAACAAAACAGGAACAATGATATTCAAAGATAGTTTGTGATAGATGGAGGTGGTGGCACAATCGATCATGTACAGGCTTGATGATAGGAGATGGATGTTGTTGATTGTATTCTCTATGAAGGTTGCTATAGCTACTGTTCACCTTAAGTATCATAGTGAAAACTCTCTATGCGTAAGCCCTGCATCTGTTTGTGCCCTAGAGTGTTCACCGTCCACACTTTGGTGTTCCTCCATCATACATGTCCGCTTCTTGTTATGACACCTGCGCTCCTCCTATCATACAACTATTGGTTTATCCTCAAGGCGGCCCTACGCGCTCCACAACGTAACTAGGGTAGTTGCCCGTACCCTACTGTACTCAGCATATCTTCTAGCACATATCTATCACACTTTTACCGCTTGTCTCTATTATTATCATTTTTTCTACCTTTCTATCAATATTGCTTCCATTCCCATCCAACCCCTATCCCCCGCCCTCACTTCGATCATGTTATCAAGATTCATGGGCTCGTTGGCAAAATTCTAGCAGTGGGAGCCAATTTATTTGCTAACCCAGAAGTCTATTTTGCAGGTATGGTGTCGAGACACGCAAATCCACTTTCAGCAATCCTTAGGGACTTAGAGAAGCTGCAATCTCGGCAGCTTTGGGCACAGAGCCTTGCTCAGGCCGCAGGGAACGATCAGTAACCAGACTGAATGCCGTCCTGCTGGCCGAAAATTCGCACCTCAAGCTTGAGAATTGTACCCAGAGAGCCTTGCTCAGGCCGCAGGGAACGATCAGTAACCAGACTGAATGCCGTCCTGCTGGCCGAAAATTCGCACCTCAAGCTTGAGAATTGTACCCAGAGCAGTGTTCCTAGCCGTCCAGTCCGTCCATTTTTGGGGCAAGACTGGACGGACTAGGGCTCATAGTCCGTCATTTCGGGGCACTAGGACGGACTACACCAGGGAACGTGAGGACCGTACGGACTGTAGGGGACTATAGCCCTTAGCTCGGACCCCAGTGATAGCCAAATTGAAATCATACACATCCAAACGAATCATTAAAGCATCATGAGACATCACCCGTGAGGTCCCCCGTCGTCCCCCACTGTCCTTCACTACCCCCGCTTTCACCTGCGGCCCCTTGCCGTCCTCCATCCCCCCCCCGCCTACTCTGAACATCTCTCACCCTGTAGGGCCTGCCGTCCTGCACTTTGACCGCCCCGGGAGGACTACAGATAGCCTTCCTGTCCCGTTCAGGGCTCTTGGTAGCCCTCCTGCAGGGCCTCCCCGGGCCCCCGGAGGGGATCACTGACCGAGAGAATGAGACTGGTTGACATCACAGCGGAATCAGCCAGACAGAAACAGGAGTTACTCGAGTACTGGAACCAGGATCATTTTGTGGACGTTACAGGCAGTAATAAGGGCCTGTTTGGCAAAAATAGGGCCGTTCCGTTTGGGCACCGTTTCTGCTGTGAAAATGCCGTTCTCTCCATTTTGAAACAGAAGGAAAAGGTCCATTTGTATGGGGGGGACGGAACCGAACAGTTGTATCCAAACTGGCCCTAAAGCTCTCTGAGTTAGATGTTCCCTTTCCTTTCGGTGTCTTTCTACCTTTATTTTCCTTCCATACACCTGTCTGATTCTTTCCTCTTTGCGTTTTCTACTCCCCTAGGCAAAAGCTATTTCCTGGCAGAGACACATCGGCTCTCGGCGCTGAAAGTACCGTACTAAATTGTCGAACCCGCAGATAGCTTTCATGACTTTCCATATTTTCTTGGGGGATTGCGTAGGTCCTTGTGATACGCACTTGAGCAACGGACTGGTTTGGGTAGAGGCATTATTGCTATTTAACCACGGTAGAAACTCCTGAAAGGAGCTAGGGACGATCGTGGGAATTTTTCTTTGGTTCATTGAGACCGTCCTTTCCACCTTCACCCCTCATCGATCTCGCGAGAAGATCAATTCGATTTATCATAGCTAGCCTGTGTTTTGTTTCTTCTTTCAGCTTTAATTTCCCATTTTACTTTCTATTTTCTCCTGTCGGTCATCAGCACCGGAACCCTCAGTCAAGATTGCCGATACCCAGAAAAAAACGCCGGACGGGGAAGACCCGCAACAGTTTATGGAATCATTTCCCATCGGGCAAATACGATACTTTATCAATGAGAAATCAATTTTTCACTTTGAGTGATACCTTATGATCGGATAAACCTCCCCCTCATATCCTCCCTAGGGCGGCCAAATTTATGTGCTAGCCCCTCCTGTGGAAAATCCATTAAAATTGCCTTCAGAAGCTGTCATACGATTAGACATGTGGGTAGGTCATTCTGCCCTAAAAGCCCTTCTTTGACAACTAGTTCGGCTCGCCATCCCCACCTGTGCATTCTTAGACAGACATTACAATCGCCCACGCTCTCTTCACAATATCCTAGAGTGAGACTTCCTTGCCAGCGTTTGGACACTAGTGGAGGTAGTCTAGATAGTTTAGCATTCCCAAGCTATATAATACTTAATCAGTGGCATCTTAGTAAAGTAGAGAATACCGAACACTTCCGAACTAGGTTTCTAGTCACTGAAAAGTAGCATACTATTATAAGTTAAGGAGGCGTATTTTTGTAAATATATTGTGATGCTCGGAGGCTGTCGGGATACTGATTTGAGGGGTGCTCGAGCTTAAGTATCATTACCGCCACTTAGAAAAACGTTACAGTGAATTAGGGCTCCCTTCGATCTGCGAAATGGGCCTTGCCTCTTCACAGACTCTAATTGAAATCTCCCCTCCCTTTGTCCACTCAAATTAAATCCCCACGAGAGGAAAGCCGTTTCCCGGCTACTTTTACTACATGCCTGTGCAAATAGCAGCTGTGAGGCGGTTGAGTGTATAAAAACACCGGCTCAAAAGCGGATACAGAAACAGATGAGAAGTAATTTGGTAAACAGATCGGACTGTACTATTAAAGCGGCAATATCAATTTATAATTTGTAGGAGAAAACAAAAGAGGAGATGATCTAAAAGGTACGATACAGTACTGGGCTGTCGAGAAAAATCACTGGGGACGTAGGGTTTCCCACCAAAAACAGCCGTATTTACGACCCTCCGACCAATGCTCTAGTAAAGCAATCCAAATGTTCATTTACATGCGAAACAATTCCCTAGGTTTTGCTTTCCGGTCCTTTAGAACTCTGTATCTAAACTAACTAATAAATTATCAAGAGAGCTATGGCTGGTACATTGAACTGTATTGTTTTCTGGCCAGGCTTTGCGCCATTTTCAACTTCAACTTCACATTATTGTGTGCCAAAGTAGCGTAGCCAGCAATTCTCTATTGATCTGCAGGCACTTGAGGAAATATTTGAAGGGATTTTGGACCATACGATCAATTTTTGATTTTTTTTTCAGCTTCAGAATCTATTAAATGATGAGTGCGAAGTTGACTGATGTAGGCGGTACAGTACAACAGATGCCATTCTACGGGTGATAGTTGTAGCCAGCCTCGTACCTACTTCGGCACACACCTCCATCTATTCCCACACACCTCTGCTCCTCTGCTCTCCCCTTATTCTTTTCTCAGTTAATGTGTTACCACAATCCTTCCCTACTGTATGTCGCGAGCACCCGGCAGAGCGAGCAAGGAGGTAGTCCTTAAACGACTTAGGTAAGCAGACTCGGACTTACCCTAGTCGCAACCTTCAGTCATAACTTTAGTTTGCATTCTTCCTTAGCATTGCTCATAGCAAGTAACATGCGGTTCTCACCCACTCATACTTTCCTCTTCTTTACTTCCTTAAACTAAACTCTACCCTCTCATAGGCAGGAAGTCTACTAGGGTGCCGTAAACTCTCGTTCAATCCACCATCGGGGATCTCAACAGTCTAAACTACACTAGCAATAGGCTTAAAAGGGCATATTAACAAAATTACGGATACTACTTGTAGTAAATGGGATCCAATGAGCTCACCATAGGTAGGCTATACCGCGTCTAGAAAAACACTATTCCTTCTCGAGGCGTTTTGTCTCTGATTAGAGGGATCCGAGGCCTATGGGCGATGGTGGATTTAACGAGGGTTTACGGTATTCATTTCTAATTCACATTGCGTAATAGAGTACGGGGCATACCCCTGTTCGCTCTGCCGGGTGCTCGCAACGTAGGGAAAGATTGTACTGCATAAAAGGTTCAGTATCCAGATAGTAGCTGCTATTCTGCCAATTTAATGAAAAGAAAAGTCAAGTAGTAGGCCCGTAGGTTGAGCTATAATCAAAAAGGTGCAACGCCGCAATATTTCATTCGCAATAAAAATGCCATAAAAGTCAGAAAAATGACACTTCTCTCGCGTGCCAAACAGGGTCGAGCACCATACGAAGAAGACCCAGCTGGTTAATACCATAGCGGAACTGTCTAAGCAGAAGGAGGAGTTACTTGGGAACGGGCCGGGATACAGCAGGCAGCAAGGGTATACTCTATTCGGGTTTTGGAGTTGTTTTTCTACTTTTATATTGGACTTCCCGTAGGAATCTGGAAAAATCTGGATCCCGGAGCAAGAATCTGGATCACAGGTTGTTCCCATAGAGGGAACCGATTTTCCAAATTTCTAGATTGTAATCATTGTGGAAAAATGAAACAACACATATGATATAGATACAAGTAGGAAATTATTTTTCATAGAATTGTGCTCTGTAGCAGCATGTTAGTTCTTAATTTTGTTCATTGAGAACTGGGGCCTAATGCATTGAGAATTGTAGCATGAGGGCTGGTTGACCAATTGTATACAAGTTTCTAGATTTCAGAGCCTTGTAAATCTGAACCAGGGGGGGGGAGGTGGTGGTTCAGATTTTCGAAAATTTAGAATCTAGAAGTTGACTTTCTAAATTTTAGCATGAAAATATGCCAAGACCACTTCTAAATCTCTTCCAGATTCCTACGGGAAGTCCTCCATTTCTTTTATTCACTTGCGTAAATTGTTTTCTTTTTGTCTCTTCTACTTTTTCAGGGTAAATGTTATTCTTTGCTTTTTTCATCTATTTTCTGTTTTGTATCACTCGTTGTAATAGGAGGGTAAATTCTCTATTGTATCTATTCCGATTTTTGGGAAAGTGCAGAGGGACTTACCGTATCAGAGCTGGATACTCGAGTATAATACTAGTACACGGAGCGTATTACCTTGTGTTATCCAGTTTTCCGCCAAGACCAGGTGTGGTTTACTCGCGTGGTAAGTTACTGTGGAACTGAATGAGTGGTTCCCTTGGTCGCTCGCAAACAACCTCTTGCATTGCCGCCGTGTCACCAACAAGCACGTTCACCACTCCACACCAAAGTCTCGCTGCTCTTCCCACTGCCCAGCTTTCTCCTCCGGCCTTCACCATCGCCTCCGTATACCGTCACCCCCTTCAAGAAGGGTGGTATTCTTCTGGTCCAAAATGACGCGCGTCAAATCGATCCTCGGCTTCAACCCACTCTCCGTGACACTCCTCGCAGTCATCACATACGTCTCGCTATTTTCCGCCCTCTTGTACATCGATCAACAGCCGCCAGCTGTGGCGAAAAAGAGAGAATTGGATTACTGGGGGGTAGATATTGAGGAGGCCTGGAGCGATCTGGAGGTATTGTCGAGGGAGTTTCATCCGTACAATAGTCGACCGAATGACGATGTTCGAGCCTACCTGCTGGAGAGGATTCAAGAAATATTGAGTCGGAACGGAGTCGCAGGATTCGGGAATGAACCTCAATCATCCGGTTATGAATATTCGGGGACGGTGGATCTCTTCGATGACGGGATTCCGGGGAGGCCCGGGAGTAACGTCACGTTTGTCGGTGCCGGGCGTGAAGATCTCACGGTATCTCGGGCCGTGACTCTTTTTGATTCGCCCAAGTTGCATGTGGCGGAAACTAACATTTGTGGTGACATCACGATAGGTATACTTTGAAGGAACCAATATAATTGTTTATATCCATGGAGAACTGCCCGCCAACGAATTGTCACCCGTACTTGTCAGTGCCCATTATGATAGTGTCTCCACTGGTTACGGTTTGTGCCCGCTCTTTCAGTCACTATCATGCATTGGATTATTATCCGCGGCACCAAAGTGCAGAAATTCTCTCCACTGCGCACGGCTTCTGCGCACGGCTCCTGTGATGGTCAATTGGTTGGATGTGTGCTGAGTAATTGGCTTGTTTACCTCAGGCGCAACCGACGATGGCACCGCCGTTGTCTCGATTCTGCAAATTATCAAATCGTTTACCCGCCCCGAAAGCCAAGGAGGGAAGAGACTTAAACGTGGATTGATAGCCTTGTTGAATAATGGAGAAGAGGATTACTTGGTTAGTAGAACTTATCGCAATGCCTTACAAATGTTCACTGACCTTCCGAGGATCTAGAACGGAGCAAGAGCATTCGCCATGCATTTTGTGGCTGAGCTACCACGTACGATATCATTCCTTATGTCTTAAGTTAGCGGGCCACAGAGGCGCCCCTGGGCTTCACTAACAAATCTGGGGTTGCAGATTCGTTTTTGAATTTGGAAGGCGCTGGCGCTGGCGGGAGAGCAACCCTCTTCAGATCCACCGATGCCGAAGTCACGAAATACTACAAAAAAGCAAAGAGACCTTTTGGAACTATTGTTAGCGGTGACGGCTTTAAGGCCGGACTTATTAGGTATAAGATTCGTTCTCGTAAAGACAGATCAGAAATTAATGAACCCATCTTTCCTATACGCAGGAGCGATACAGACTACTCTGTTTTCGTTGAGAACCTTGGGATGAGGGGTCTCGATGTAGCATTCTATCAACCCAGGAGTCGGTACCACACCACGGAAGACGACGCCAGACACTGTAGGTCTCCTCCACAACGGAATTGCGCCCAAGGTAGCACTCTAACGTTGGTTCAGCAAGCAAAAGGTCACTTTGGCACATGCTTGGCGGGTCTTTGGCTACGCTGCGAGTCATGACTGATGACACTAGCAAAGTCTTCGATTCACCGGACGGAAGCGCAGGAAAAGGTCACGATGCTGTTTGGTTTGACCGTACGATCCCAGTCAACCCCGAAATTCAGGTCAATTCTAACGATCATCAGTCTTTGGTCGAGCTTTCCCGGTACTCCACCTACACACAATTTTCGCCATCACCATCACGTTGATTGTCGTCCCGTTTGTTGCCATGGTAGCAACTATGTGGGCTCTTGGTCATTCCGACAGGCTTTACTTCTTTTCAAATACACCCTATATACCACCCCCACCAGAAGACTCCATCGCCTCGAGAACGACCCAGGGATGGCGTGGGGTACTCCGTTTTCCAGTAGCATTCGTTACAGCCAGTGCCGGTGTTGTGGGAATGGCCTTCCTAATCAATAAGCTCAACCCAATGGTTGTTTATTCCTCACAATATTCCGTTTGGATTTCTTTCCTATCCACCTGGTGGATCATCGCATGGGTGATCCTCCGGGGCGCAGATGCGGTTAGACCTACAGCATTAGCTAGAGGCTATGGATTTCTTGAGCAATGGCTACTGTGGTTCATCGCTATGATTGGTGTCGCTGTGACTATCGGAGAGTCGCATTTAGGCAGCGGATACTGGGTTCTCGTCTTCTACTCTGGGATCTCCATTTCTGCTTTTATCTCCCTCTTGGAGATGACCGCGCTTCAGAAGAAGAGTGAAATAAAGATTGTTATTGGTGGAGATGATCGGACAGATCCTGAGGAAGAACATTCCCAGACCGGAGCGTCGGAGAATGTCTCTAATCCTGTTGTCAACGAGGATGACGATGCCAACGAACATGCAACCGAAGAGACACCGCTTTTTCGTGGGCCTGGGAGACCATTGTCCTTTGCTCTCCATAGGACTCTTCGTTTCGGTAATGGCGATCACGAGAGTGGGGACATCCTGGTTGAGGAGAAGGATGAGGCGGTCTATGGGGGTGAACAGGGGTGGAGCAAGGATCTGCCATCATGGACATGGATTCTACAATTCTTGATGACAGTACCTTTACAACTAATACTGGCTGGCTCAGTGGCACTCCTCTTGGGAAATGCGCTGGCGCAGACCGGGGCTGATGGAAGTGGTATGCTTACAGTACTATTGGGCTTTGGAACGTTTTCGATAATCCTATTACTCCCCGTGGCGCCCTTTTTGCATCGTATCACCTACCACGTCACGTTGTTTATATTCGTGATCTTCCTTGGGACGTCCATCTACAGCTTAGTAGCATTCCCCTTCTCGCCAAACGCGAGATTGAAGGTCTACTTTCAGCAAACGGTAGATCTCCAAACAGGGGAAAACAACGTCCATCTCGTCGGGCACCCGGATTATATTGACAGAATTGTCTCAGAATATATCCCCAGCGCAAAAGGTAAAGCTGACTTATGTCAAGCTGACAAGCTCAAATCTGGGCTGCGCAGATGTTCTTGGAAGGGGATAGCACCGAGAGTTGTGCCACAAGCGCCTAGTGGTGCGCCACCCGAACACGGTTTCAGTGATTGGATCTCTTATAATGTCACCAAGACCGGGGACGGGAAAGCGATGATAACGCTCTCGGGGAGAAATACCCGGGCATGCAAGCTGTTGTTTAACAAGCCAGTCGGGATCGAGGTTCTAAACGGCCATGGAGAACAGCTCGCATATGGCAACTTGAGTAAGTCTACCGGGGGGTATGATGGACGGTCAAAGCTTGCCAAATCACCAACTCTTGGGGACCCCATTCCGGGGTTCCCGAATACTAGAGAGTTGCGGCTCTGGAGTAGAGATTGGGAACGAGGGTGGAGTGTGGAGCTCACTTGGGAGAAGGGGGAGGATCGGGGGAAAGACGAGAATAGCAATTCGCGAGTCATGTCCTCTACTGACAAGGTCACTACAGAGCTAAGGTCACTAAGAAAGAAGCAAAGCGTTGACAACAACGGCGAGGGTGAAGGGGGCGGCAATACTAAGGGGGGTTTAGACGGCAGAGTTGTTTGTTTATGGAGTGATGCAAACAAGGTGTCTGATGAGATTCCTGCATTACACGAAATAAGGAGATATCTGCCGGTTTGGGCTATCGCTAGCAAGTTGGGTGAGTTGAGTTGTCATTTTCTCTCCCCCCCGCTTTTCCCCTTTCCCCGAAAAGAGGGAAAAAGGGTGTTACCTGGGGAGGACCCGGATTGGGTCGAGACTCTTTAGTAACCTGTTTTCGAATGCTAATTGCGGGGATTTTTTTTCTTTTGACTTTTAGCGGATGGGCTTGTCGAGGGATCCGTTCCCTTCATGATTTGATTCGATCTTGATAGGTCGCTATGATACGGTATTAACTTATCAACCTATCGGATAGAGGGCGACCGTGCGGTCGGTGTGCGTTCCCTTATTTTTTCCCTTTTCTGCCTACCCTACTTAGTTTTCTTTTTCTTTTCTTCTCTCGTTGCCTGTCTATTCGGGAAAAGGAAGCCCGAAGCGGGCATGGACTAGACATGTACGGTGGTGGACTTTCCGTATACGGTAATTTTAAGTGTGAATCCTGGTAGGGGTCGGTGGGACAGCTGGAGAGGGGGGAAGGACAATTTCTTACTTCCAATTCTTGCTTCCTTTGCTCGCATACGTCTTTGATCGGATTTCGATATTTTTTTCCCCTTCTTTCTTCTCCTTTTGCGCGTGCGGGGGATAGGTATAGTATGGTATGATACCGGTATGGTAGCTGAGCAGACCCGAACAAATTAAATCGAACAAAGCTTGGTTAAATTGTGTTCAAATGTTTCTCGGATACAGATATAAATTCATGCAGAGACCGTGTCCCTGCACAAGTACAAGTAGAGTGCATCCGACATTAAGCCAAAGAAAACTACTTGCCCACCACCCAGGGACTCGACAGAAAATCTATGATACCAGTGCTGTGATACTCCGCCATCTATCGTACTCGCACATACATACGCTACCCAATCCCCCTCGCAGGCCCGCACGCCCACTCACCCACCGGCCCGACCGCACTAAATAGCAAAGCAGATCAAAGTATAATACCATACTCGACTACAGTCTATCAGACTCTATCTGCACGTAGACCTACCGTACTTGCACTAGCACAATACACTACTACAATCTAGCATATTACACTATCCGACGAGGACTATACCCGAGTACCAGTAAGATAGCGCTGCCCATTCCAACAAGAAAGGGGGAAAAAAGTGATGAGGGACGTTTCTCGATATTATATTACATGTATACCGGCATGTACGTACTGTGCATGCGAGGGAGGAAGGGAAGGACGAAGAGCGGTGAAATCTCACCTACATTTTAAAACAGTCTACCACCGTATATCTCCTCGAGAAAGTACGGTCCAGCAGCGACTCGGTAAAAAGTCTTCGCGAAGAGGAGGGAGCTTTCGCTCTCGAACGGAGTATATCAAAAATTGGGGAGGGTGGCCTGTGTGGGAGGGGGGAGAGAGGGGGGGCGCCATACCACGGACAAATGAGAATTCCAGCTTCACGAGGACTCTCCGCTTGACGACTAGATGTTGGCCATAGAGTGCACTACTGTGGTTTTGGTTGGTGGGTCGGTTGGTCAGTCGGTGTCATACGTGGACATTGAGGTAGGACGCGGCCAAACTTTCTTGATGGCTAATCATTTTGTTTGGCTGTAATATCATAGGTTTGGGGGTGGTGAGAGGGAGGGAGCAGGAAGTCGATTTCGAGTGATTCTTGGTGATTTCATGATGCAAGTTTAGTATTGTATGATATTCCTGCGGGATGTAGTGCTGTGTGGCATTGAGTCGGTCGGGAATGCGAGACGAGGGCTTGTTTCTTGGCACGCGCAATGGTATTATGTGGATTCGGATATTTTTGTGCTGGAGTGCGGCTGGTATGTAGGATGCTGTTTTGTCTAGTTTAATAACGATGGTGATACTAGGACCGCAGTGAGTGCTATATGTGTGCTGGGGGTGTTCTAAGGCCTGGTTGCACAGGTACGGGAGATCCGGTAGCTGAAGGATAGGTTGGGTGGGGTGTTTCCTCGTATTTGTTTGGTTTACTAGATAGATGGGGGGCGGTCTGGGTAGGCTGAGGTGGAGACATCCTGTAGGGGTGTTTTCGAGAGGCTTTTAGGGTGTGGGCTTACTATCTGTTGCGTTTTGAAAGTGGATGACTCTTTTTGTAAATTGCTTTAATCCCCATCGCACTCGCCACTATCATACTAACTGGCACTGTGCAAGAAGCTCTACTCTTTGAAACTTGTTTTATCGAAAATTATGATTTTTAAGCGTTGTGGGGAGGAGTGACTCTTCCAAATACGGCGCCTTAAGTCCAGACCTTCTGGTACATATTAAGGGAAAAAAGAGTGCAATAACTGCCTTTTTCCATATTGGTATATAGATTGGAAAGGAGCACTACCAATATAATGCCATAATATTATGGTACCAGTCTTTGTCATTCCAACTTCAATTCGTACTGTACAGTAGATATAAACCCGATTTTAGATCGCTAGACCTTCCGCTCGAATATCACCCGAAGCCAATCCCCTAAGATACCGCCCTATCCAAAAATTCCACAGCATACTCCAGAGTAATAATACCGCGAGCCGGTCCACTGCACACATGCCATAGTAGATCATATTGAGCACGTCAGCCTTGAGCCCGACAACATCCTTCTCATTCACCACTTCGATGAGCCATTTCTAACCTAATTTGATATGATCACAGCTTACCCTAGCTTAAGCCCTACCTTACCTTATGGAGTGCTCAAAGAGCCATTTTCTCCACACAAAACGATTGGGCATGCCGTGGGAAAGAAGATAAACGAACGGACGGGCAACCCGCGCCGAAGGTGTAGATTAAAATATAAAGTGATAGGGTGTGTGAAAGCCCAGATATAGTAACTTGGGTCACTTTCGGTGCCAGGCTGGAGTACCCTATAATATGGTAGACGTTGCCTTACTTTACTGTACGGCGCCCCCTTTTTGACTCGGGCGGTGGATGGCGGGGGGAGGCCCAATACAATACCAGTATGGTAGAGTACCGTACTCTGCTAATGTGCTGTGCTAGTACCAGTAGTACCTTACAGTACAGCACCGGTATTCTATTCACCAAAATGACCAGCAAACAAGCACCAATCAACCACCCCACGGATCACGGATCGCTTCCACGTTAGCACATTTCACTCCATCCTCCCCTCTCTCCGCCTCAAAAAGAGAGAAGAAGAAAAGAAAGAAAAAGGAGAAGAAAAGCAATCCCAAATCCTTTTAAACAAACCATTTTACGAACCCCAAACATGATACAATAAAACCAGCCTAAATTCGTATACTCGAGTACTAGCTCAAGCTCCGTCTCACCTTTATCTGGCGCTACAGAATTTAGTTGCACAATACGGTACGTGGAACTTTTACACAGGGCTATGAAGAGCAAGGCGCGAGTATTACTTATTTCGGGAGCTCCGGTGTCGACTGTCTAGCAAGGCTGTCGTCGGGTTGCTGGGCAGGGCAACTACCGGAAACGCGACGTATACCGTCGTTACTATCATTGCTGTGGAGGATTGTATGAATGGCATACACCTATCTTTTTTTTGTGTATCGGTAGCCTTATGCGATGACATGCGATGAGGGGCGGGACGTGGTGGCTATATTTTGGGTTTGGAATTTACGCTGCTTCACTTTGGTTTACGAGTGCTCTGCTCGGGCACTGCTTGCTTGTCTTGATGCCTTTTCTGTAGGTACGCTTGCTATGCGTTGCGTGCCTGGGTGAATATATGACATGCTGGCGTGTGCTAGTGTACTAGTACCGTAGCGTATCGTAGTTTTGCTTGTTATTATCATATTGTTAAGGATATGGTAATATTATGATATGAATTTGGCTTTTTAGGTTTGGTACGTCGTGTGGTCTCGCCTGGCCTGGTTTCGTCTGCACAGTGGCTTTGGGGGTTTGTGCCGTAATTTACGTGCTTGGTGCCAAATGGAACGTATGCAGGTTACTCCTCCAACTGGCGTGGTGACGCCCAAACCCCAAATACGGTCAACTTCAAACTCCCCCAATTCAGCAACCGTGAGACCCTTGGGTTCAAAAGCTGCCGCAATCGTGTTTACCCCACGATTGTCCAGTGAATTACCGAAGAGTTCAAAGGAGTTCTCACTTAAGGTGATGCAGGGGCCATTCAAGGTTTCGTTATTTTTATATAGGTTGTCAAATTAACATGGGGTGGATTGACGAAATTCAGGAATTACGGTGCCGCTACACCCAATGAAGTAATGGAATTACCGATATTTGCCCCATAAATATCGGGAATTTAACTCAAAAAGGGAAGAAATTATGTGCTCAGGTTTTTGTAAGTGCGAGCGCCAATTAACACAAGTGTCCATTTTCAGTCCATCCCTATATACCAGAAACAACAGTGACAAATCCCGTCTCCAAACTCTCACAATATGAGGGGCAACCATAGGGGAACTTTAGCATTTTTCTGCTGTCTATCGTGTGCCCTAAATACTGATGCAGGGACCTTAAACTACTGTACCCCACTTTGTCACTATGTAAAAAACCCATCGACATTGGGGATCTCTCCGAGGATTTAGACCTCCACCGCCAGAGCTCAGGTATTCAGGTTCTGTGGAAAAATTCCTGTAGCTTAACATTAAACTATCATATGTGGATTCTCCGGGTTAAACTCTTTTGTTGAAAATAAAAATAAATAAATAACATTCTTTGTTGCCAGCTATGTTCGTATTGTTTTTTGTATGGAAACCGGGGGGATACCAACATTGCCTTTATTTGCCAAGGTAGTACCGGACAGTTGTTCAACGCGCGTCTAGGTCGGGTGGCATGACGCGGGGCACTTGAAATCGACATCCATGGGTGGTTTAGCTTAGTTTACATAATACACAGGAAACCTGGGGCTAACCTACAAGAGAGCCGTACATGGGTATTTGGAAAAAAAGAAATCGGCTATCTCCACGAGTTATTGCACTTTGTTGAGGGTCGGAAGATATAGGATTAGAATGTGTCCCTTGGGCACTTCTACGAAGCCACATCTTAAAGATGGATGTGCTTGTGGTTGGGAATTTTCGAAAATTGTTATCGCTCTGGCTTTTGGCTAGCTTTTTGAGTGCCCGGCACAATATCGCGCTCTGGAGGGAGAAGGGAGGTGGAGGTGGGGATGTTCGGTGGAGGAGTGGCCGTGTGGGTGGATACTTGGGGTGATCACGTTACATTCTCGTCCTGTGCTTGGTAGGTCTGGTAATTAGGTAGGGCGGTGAGTTAGAAATCTAGTAGGGGGGTTCTGCACTGCAGTCAATTGTAGGAGGCCATGCTGGGAAAGCGTTATGGATGGGATGGGGAGAAGATGGCATCGAACTGTGGATGGTACTTTCAGGCACGGTGCGGTGGTGGTGGATCGCCGGCAGATAACCTATTCCTGCCTAAAAATAGTAGAATTCAGGTTACGCTCTTCTCGAGTAAACAATCCCTTCGTTACCCCTTCCCTTATTTTCGCCTCACTGCTCCTCTCCCCAGCCGCTATTATGACAAGTCACGGCGTTCTTGCTTTGACAGGCTGAGCTCTCGGAGAATCGTGGCCAAACCGAACAGAAACAATTAATCCGCCCAAACACCGAGATAGTCACGCGTAGATCGCAGTCTCACGTAACGTCATTCCACTTGACCTCTCTTCGGTTAATCCCTAATCTTTATAGAATCCCGAACCCTTTTATCACACGGCATCATCACCCCCCCCCCCCCCCGGTCCATCACCGCCGTTGTCCCAGAAACAGGCTCGGCCCGAAACAATCTCTGTGCGGGGTAAAGTTCACCAGGACCATCAATAAATAACTATTTGTGGAATGGTGGTCGCTTTGATGGTGGTGGTACGGTATCATACTTGCGAGAGTCGCTCAAGTTAGTTAGGGCAGTTCATGCGATGCGTTGTTCTGGTACCGGGGTTGCGATACTTGAGCGATTGGTTTCGTCCCTAATAGGGTCATGTGGGGCTTCTCATATTTATTTTCTTTTTCACTTTTTTGAGGTTTTGTTACCTTACAGCACTTTTCTGGTGAATTTTGCTCGAATGGGGGGGGGAGGGGCAAGTAAAGAAGAGATGGGGGAAGGAGGGGATGATGGTGGAGGATGACATGCTTCGAGAAGGAGATGTGATATCGGTAGTTTAAATAAATGGTTCGTTATCGCCACGGGACTTGTCGCCTCTGGATTTCTTTTGCTAGCTAGCTTATCATTGGAATTTCGTGAGCGAGTTTGGTGTTGTGTGTGGTTGGGACACCGGTTCCGGTGCCCACCGTATCGCATCATGGCAAGTGAGAGGAACTGGTGGTGGTGGTGATGGTGGCTGGTTGTGAATTGGATGAACTCACTCTCATGATTTTACTCTGCTGCGCGGTGCTCTACAGATTCCGAAGCAAATACCAACTGGAGCCCAAACTTGGTTCCTACCGGTATCCTCGCGCGATCGGATTCTTGATTTGATTCCTTGGATGGGAAGGTGAGGTGATGATGCGCCGTGCCGTTCTCATGGGTACGTATATTCCCGTATCATCAGGAATTCCCAAGCGACTACCTCTAACAGCCACTAGAAAGTCTACCCATCATCCTAGTTAGCTCTCCTGTGCTTGTGCTGTCCTCGCACGAGCGAGTACTCGAGTACCGATGCCCCCTTCTCCGCTCACTCTTTTCCACCCTTCCCCACCTCCTGTTTCCCCCACTAATGCCAAGGATACAGTTAATACGGTAGAAGGATTCTGGATTGGGATGAGATGTCAGATGGGCGATGTTAGTTTACCCTCACCCGCCCATGGGCCCATGGTGTAATGTTTTTTCACTTGCCTAGTCTAGTCGAGTACCGTAGGTGGTTTAGTTATCGTCGTTTGAATGCTGCACATTTTCCTCCCTCTGAATGGACAAGTGGATAGTTTGGGATGCCAGTGGAGGGGAGAATAGCCTTCTTGAACAACTCATCACTAGTGGGAATCGAGATCATGCTTTTTTGTGGTGTGGGTGCGGAGGGGGAAGCCTCTCAGCAGCAAAGAAAATGGTGAGGAAAGCAGGCAGGGCGGTGTGGAGCCAATCATGGCATGTCCATCGATTGGGAAAAATGCCTTGGAATCCTGTCCTGTCTTCTCCTTCTGCTTCTTCCGTGTAACCTTTCCTGCCAAGGGTCAGTGAAGTGCAGATGGGCGTGTGGATGGTCGATGATGTTTTAGTCTAACGCTTTTTTCGAACTTTGGGCTCACCGTCGTCCAATTCGTGGCCTCCTGCATTAGAGACTGGTGGGTGTTTTTTTTTTGGTTGGGAGAAGAGGAGAGCGTGAGAAAAAAAGGAATCTCCTCGAATTCTGGCTTTACTCAGGATGTGGATCTGTCCATTAATTCTGCAGCAGTATCGCCCTGCTTTCTCCAACTCTTTCTGTTATCCCCTTTCTTCCTCGCGTTATACAAGTAGATTTTATATTTATTTTTCCTCTTTGTGTGTTGCGGTGCCTTTTTTATGATTTGATGCCACATTCGAGTAGGCGTGGTATCATACAGATACTCGAGTACTTGCACTGTAGTCTACTCGTGTGGAGTGACCTTTGGTGTTCGAGCACTGTAGGATACGGCTAGTATTATTCCGCTGTACTCGAGTATTATTGTTATTCCCATTAGATTCCCCAGATACTCCTCCAACCGGTACAGCTTCTCTGTAATCTATTGTTCTCTTGCTTCTTCTTCTTCTCTATCGGTGCGCATCTTCGTTTTTGTTTTTTGTTTTAGTTTCGGTTTTGGTGCTCGAGTACCGCACTCTTCGAACCTCCTCCTCCCTCCTCCTCCCTCCCCCACCTCTACCAAGGAGAGTAAAGAAAAAGCGAGAGTGGATCGTTGTTACCCTCCCTTTACTCTTTCTCATTCCCCCTGAACGCTTGCTCTGTCCCCTCACTCTCTCCTCTTCCCTTCAACACCGAAACCAAACAACTCGGTCCTCCCTTTCTCTTCACCTCCTCTCGATTCGCTCTCCCCTTCCCTCGCTGCTGTTTCCCACTCTCTCTCTACTTCTCGCTGCTTTCCTCCATTGCAGCGTGTATCTGTCGCGTTGGTTGTTGTTGCTGGGAACATTGATCCATCCCTCCCACTTGAACCTTCGTCAGCACCAAATCTCCCTCACCTCTACCTCTCCTTCTCTCACCCCTCACCATCCCGGTTGCATTAACTTGCAATCCGTCCATCCATTACAATTTAAATTCTCTCTCACCCCCTCGAAACAAATCTACTTTATCTCTGCTCGATCTTGTCTTTAGAATTCCGACCGTTTGTCCGTTTGCCTACTTTCGGAAACGGAGTTAACGCTCCTCTTATTAAACAAGCGAGTTTCGATCGAGTGAGTGAGTGATTGGTGGCGAAGGGCAGAGCTTTTTTTTATTATTTTTATTTTTATTTTTTTATTTGTCTATTTTTTTATATACTTATTCATATCTACGACCCTACTGGCCTAGTTTGCCCGTCGGTTTCTTATTCTTCCACTTTTCTCTTTTTTGATACTTCCATTGTGTTCTCTTCACTTCTTTCCCCCTCGCGTCGTCATTTTCTCACGGTTCTGCGAACTACCCAGCATATCAACCACGTTTACACACGCTTACAACTCAACGAGAGACAACACAGCCCCCTTCTCGGAGAAACTGAGAAAAAAGCGAGACGAACCCTTTTTCTATTATTGACCGTAGATCGTCAATAGTCTAAGTTTCCTTAACGAATGTCATAATCGTTCATTCTTTCATTTAGAACCAACATCTCGGTAAATCATCAATCTATTTTGCCGCTGGTACACAACTTCCCTCACATCGGCAACAACAAACTGGTCGACCGACAAAACCAAACCAAAAATATTATCGAAGACTGAATCATTCATTGAGTTTATTCGTTTTTTTGTTTCCTTGACTTTCATACAGCAAACGCTCTTTGTCAAACTGGCCTCCATCGCCCGTACTCATCTCTATAGAGGTAATCATAATATCTCCTGTCAGCCATTGGTCCGAGTATATCGCAATCATGGCCATCACCATGACTACAGATCCCTACCTAATTCTAGGAATCCCTCAGGATGCTGCTCCAGCTGCTGTTCGAAGCTCGTACAAAAAGCTCATCTTGCAATGTCATCCCGACAAAGTGCACGACGAGTCGCTACGTGCCGAGAAGGCGGTACAGTTTCAAAAGGTCCAAGAAGCCTACGAGCTACTCATTGATAGTCGCCGCCGGCGAAAATACGACGACGAAGTGAAGAAGAAGGCTGCTGCTGCGGCGGCGGCGGCTGCCGCTGGGCCGTCCAAGAGTGGGGGCAGTGGTGGTCAATCGTCGGAAGAGAGGCATAGGGATCGGGATAGGGAGCGGGATAAGGAGAGGGGACATGGGAGGAGCAGTAGGAGGAGGGAGGAGGATAGGAGGACCCGAGAGGAACCATCACCGAGACACGCTGAGGATCCTCGCGAGTCACCGAGAAAATCGTCGTCGTATCGTCATCAGCACTCCGAATCCACTTCAAGATCCTATGAGGGTCATCCGCATTACCCAGAAGAGCAACCTTCACGACACAAATCGTATGGCCAACGATACTCCGAAGAGTCGCCGCGAAAGGCCTCTTATGGTCCCTCATCGCATCACCACAAGGAACCACCACTTTCTGCCCGTGATATTCCAAGGGAGTCGCCACGTTCTGCTCGTGATATTCCCAGGGAACCCCCTCTTTCGTCCAGAGATATGCCCAGACACTCGCCTCCACAGTCAACTCGTGATATCCCGAGACCTTCCGAGTCACAGTCACAACCTACCCAGGAAGCGGTGCGACCCGGTTATCTTGAGGCGAAGGCTGCAGAGAAGGCAAAGTTGGATGAAATTAGAAGAAAGTTGACGGAGGAGACACCTGGAGTTATGTCCGAGGAGATGAAGCAGGCTGCTATAGCCGAGAAGTTACGGGAACGGGAACGGGAAAAGGAAAAGGAAAAAGCTAGGCATGAGAAGGAGAGGAGGGAACGTAGGCAGAGAGAGGAGGAGGAGATAAGGGAACAGGCTGAATTGAGGGAAAGACTGAGGGAGAGTAACGGACCGGGAAGGAGTACTGATGTCCCGCTTAGTCGGGAACGCAAGTCGTCGAAATCACCGCCGATGCGCAGAGGATCATCATCTACGACTTCGAAAGTCGGGGAGGACATTCCGTCCACGCCGATGAATAGATCTTCCTATGTGTATGCATCTTCGGCCCCTCAACACCCCACCTACCCCACCTCTCACCCTCTGAATCCTAATAGTAGCCACGGCCCTAGACGGAGGCACTCGAGTCCTAGCATCGAAAAGCAGGCTCAACGCATGCAACGTGATGCTCCGTGTGATTCCGGCTATTCAAGTCCATCAACTGATACACCTCTCACCGATAAGAAGATGCCAGGCCCGGAGGGCATGCCCACCGCGACCGAAGTCCATCAAGGGTATGTTTTATTTCCTAAATCTTGTTGGCCTCTTTCTCCCTCTGACAATTGTAGTTACGATCGTTCTGGCAATTGGAGACGATTTACCTTTGAGGTTTACGTTCATGAGGATGAGGCTGTTGCCCCAGGCGCCGGGCCGACTCCGCAAGGCCCTATCCCGCATACAACCGGCCCCTTACCCCACTATCAATCTCGTCGGGCTCCTGGCTCGACATCTCCTTCGATTCATCCCGCCGAGCCTACTCTGCCCCCAGAGTTTGTTCAGGAGGTTACTGGGATGCCCTATTTTGCCAGCAGCACCGTCGATTCGCGCTTCGGATCGCCACCGAGCAATCACCCGCGCTCACCGCACTCGCCGCATAGCACACCACCACGACCACATGTGCGCCATCACTCACATCACTCGCCCAATCATTCTCCTAAACTCGGTTCCGAGACATTTGCACCGTCTGGCGTGTCGCGAGCTCACACTTATAACACCCATTCTCGGAGAACGGGCCTCGATCCTCGAGATCCCCATTATCCAGGGTATACACCCGGTTTGTCGAGGAACGCGACATTTAGTTGAAGTTCCGTGCTAGGGTGGGGTACCTTATTGTGAGGTCTATTTTCACGACTCGGCAATTCAAATGAAATTGGAATCTATTGTTCTTTGTTTTGTTTTTTTCGACAGAAGATTTCTCGAAATGATGTGTTAACAGCGTTCTTGGCTTTATATCCGCAATATTTTTTCTCGTTACGACTGATTCTTGATTTGTTTTGTCCGATGTCTGGTTTGAATTCGCATAGGCACTGGGGCACAAATTTCCCTCTCATTTTTTCAGATCCTATCAACCGCTCATTTCCGCAGTATTGCTTTTTTGTTTCACCGGCTCAGTTTTATTCTGTCGCATAGTTTCTTTTACTCAACATGTTAAACATCTGACATCTTTTCTCTTTCATTTCAACGACTTATGAATAAATGGTGGGAACTTTCTTTCTTTCTATCTATTTCTACATCATCCGTCGATCCTTTTCAACCCTTTTACATTGTGCTTTGCTTTTTATTCTTGCTGGTTCGCTAGTTTCAAACTAACCATTGCGCGCGCGCGTTTGTTCGGAGCGGAGGATATCCTGTGCGCTGTGGTTGGCAGTCTTGTTTCGTTGTGGGGAATTCCGGAGTTAATGTGGCGATCGTTTTTTTCTTTTTACGTCTTGAGTTTTTATCCCATTCCTTTCTGTTTTGCTGTTTTTTATAAGTTATGACTGTGTAGTCTGTTAGTCAGTCCTGGAGCGGTTCGTCCACGCCCGGGTCCGGGGTGGTTTGGTGTGTGGGGGGGGTTGAGGAGCTGAAGGTTTATAAAGAATTAAAATTGTTTTTGGGGTGGAGAAATTTTTTGCTGCGGTGCGCAAGTGAGTGAAATGGAATGTGACTTTTGAGAGTCAGTAGACGAGAGCAACAAGTTTCGCCCTACCATGATGGATTTGTGGGGCATGGGTGTGTATGCATACATAAATGCACATCAAGCAAAAGTCCAGTGTCTCGTCAACAGATCGCATCGATCAACTGCATATTTTCCGCGCACTATCTGTGAAAACTTGGCTCAGAGGGAAGGTAGGGTATGTAGGTACCGATGAATCAAGGTATTACTTGAACGTTGAAAAGACGAACAAGCGAGCCGGATGGGATGAGAATCTGGGGAGGAGCTCTGGATCTGGTATGGATGAATAATTGAACAGCTCATGGTGCAGTTTTGGTGGTGGGGGATCGTGAGATCTGTTGCTCCTAGGTATTGTGGGGTGTTGATGGGGATGGAAGGATGGGGGGGGGGATGAGAGGGGCGGTAGTGAGTGATGTGGCAGGTAGCGGGTTTATGGGTTTTAGAACAGGTCTAGCTACTCGTAGAGTGAGACGATTTATCATAATAATAATACTCCTACCTTTTAACGAATATGTGGATTGATTGTCGACTGGCGTGATTGACGAGATATCAAGTTACCAGCATGATAGCTTCCGCAGTTAGTTTGACCCCGGTACTGTAGCTTGAGAATAGACCACCGCGCTTTCAACGACTACCGGCGATGCTATTACTCTGCCATTGAACTCCTAGACGAAGTGAAGTTAAGGGTGGCGGCGTATCTACCAGTATGATATGTAACTTATAATGATAGTTGTTATCGCAGGCCCGGTAGTCTACAAGTCGACTCTCTGGGGGGGTCCCCTTTGGATTTGGGTGCGCTCGCACATCACTGCACACTGCAATTGGCTCAATTTAAACCAGATTTGGCGCGTTTGTCGGGGGGGGGGGGACTCGTTTTTTCCCTCCAACCGTAGTCCGCATTATATTTGCTCGAGTAAGAACTGGTAGAAAAATAGCCACTGTACGGTACACAGCTAAGTTACTAGTTTCTTTTCTGTTCTTTTTTTTCTTCCTTTCTTTCTTTTTCTCTCTTTTCTTTTTTCATTTTTCATTTCTATATACTGGGGGTGTAAGTTATAATATTATGATAGGTTCGTGTGTGGGCACTGTACTGTACTCGAGTAAGCATTTTGGGTCGGCTCTGATACTATTTCTTGCTTGCGATCTTGATGGCCCGCTCTGCTCCGGCGCTGCGGTTGCTGGTGGGGGATGAGGCCAAGTGATAAATAAAAAGTTGGCTTACGGGTACGATAGGCCCTTCTCGGTACGCACCGGTGAAAAACAATTTAGTGCGTGCCGAATAAGGAGTCCTTGAAGGAACCGAAGCTCCGTCTTGTGCTGTTGTCTTCTCCTCGGGTTTGGTTGGTTCGGAGCATAGCATTCGGGTTCTGGAGGCACCGTACGGATACCGTAGAGGATGTACAAGTGCTCGACCGCAGTTCTAGTGCCCAAGTTACCTTGTAAGGAATTTCTTTGGTCGTGTACGGTAGTGCTGCGCCTAATTGCCCTAGCTTTGACCGTCGATTCTATCTTTAATTGTGCAAGCAATGGTCTCACCTGGAGAAGTCATCGTGAACATGGGGGTACGAGTGATTTTTTATGTGTGTGGGTTAGGGTGGGATATACTGTCCGACGTGAGAAAGGGGCGGTGTGTTATGGTATGTATGCTCCTATATTAGAGGGATTCAGCCCCGAGGGGTTGAAAAAGGGTTGTTCGAGCGCAAGGCTTTCCAGTGGATCTGCTAGATTTGTAAATTATGCAGAATTGGGGGGGGTTGCACGCACTAGAGCTTTTGTTCAACTTGGAACGCTTGCATAAATGCTCTTCAACCTCGGGGCTGAATTTATCCATTGATATGTTTGGTGTTGTTGTGCAAGTGGCGGGGTAGGGAAGTGCCCCGGCATGGAGCCTTTTTTCTTAAAAAAAAAAAGGTTGCCAATCGTCCATGCGGATCTGAGTTCTAATTGAATTTCTTACTCAAATATTCTAGCACTTCTTAACTGGCGCCTGGACGGTACGAGTGTACCATACAAATGCTTGTATTACTATCTTGTAAGAAAGCTATTGTGGTAGTGGTGGTGAGATTAGTGGCAGACCACCATATCTTTTGCGATTTGCCGAATGGTGAAGTTTCCCCATCCGTTTTCCTCGCCGATCTCGATTCAAGAGCTGTCTATGAGTCAGTCAGTATCAGACCTCTCGGGTAGTCCAAACTATGTGCAACCGGCGGGGACACTAGACTGTATATATTTTTTTCTCATCATACACCAGCGTAATCATTGACCAAGGCCACTTTCTCCATAATTTAGCAAGCGGCAGAGCTCACGTCTAGAAACAAAAGATACCAGCAACACGACTCCGAGTCATTACACATATGAATGCGTTCCTCACCACCGTATCTCCCCGATTACCGTTACCTGACCGCTACCATAAGGTCTCACTCGAGCCACACAAAAACCGGATCTCTGAGTCACAGAATTTAAACCTCAAGGTCTCACTCTGGAGGTAACCGCATGCTATCATATCATATCGTATCCCACGAGGTCCCCCCTGTTCGGTCGATTAAGATGGATGGAAGACGTTACCGTACTTGTAGTCGATTCCCCCGATCCGCAGGGGTGCATGATACACGGGTGGATATGGGGGTTTCGAGTCGCTTGATGTAGTACGGTATGATGGCAATAATTTAGTAGGTTTTAAGTAGGGGAGCTTTTGGTTTAGAAAAAAGTAATAATGTTGTACCAGTGCAGTAGTCTCGCGGTGGTAGGGTTGACCTACGAGAAGAGGAACTGGCGATGTTTCGACGGGTGGTTGCAATGTTTGCTAAGGGTACTTGTAACCTGAGGAGGGGTGCAGGCGCCTGCTCTGGTTGGCTAGCCGCCTGATTCGGTCATGCCATGGAGATCTCTGATTAGGTAAGTGATACCAAGGCACAGAGTGCAACCTCCTTCCCCCGAATGAAGAGGGTTGGGGTGGATGAGGGGTCACACGCAATCAATTAACATACACTGTCGCCGAGACTCTTCTCGTAGAGCTGGAAGCTCTTACGACACCTTATTCAGATGTAAGAGAATACTGATGCCACAAGCAACTACATGCGCAACCTTGCTCCTCATTTTACCCGGTTTGTCTGACCCTGCACAGGGACCACTTCCCCCGGGCCTCGAATCCCATCCGGCCTCAGCTGCAAGTCCCATTCCTATGCGAAAAAGTCAAGGGCTCGTATAAGGCCTTCAGCTTCAAAGACTACCCATCCAGCGTCGGGGTCAACGTATCCGCCCTCTGCAACGGGGATCTGAACCTTGACGACCATGCGACCTTCCTCCAAGCATGGCTATTCTTCGGCATGCTGGTGGAAGTCCTCGGCACGGCGGATGTGAAAGTGGATATCGAAGATTTCGTTACCAAGTCAGGCGACGAGTGGATAATCACGACGGAAAGGCTACCAAAATACCTGTGGATGTGGGTAGCGGCGGAGTGCGTGCCCGGCTGGGTAATTGATTCCGAGCACTTGCCGCGTGTGAAGGAGTGTCTTTCCGTCGCTAATTCCACCGCGAACCGGCTAGCGAAGATATCTGTCGATGCGGTGAGTGAAGAGGCTTGGAATGCAGGTTTCGGCTACCCGCCCGGTCATGCGGTGCTGCTTTCGGTGATTCTGCTCGGAGAGTTGTTGGATAACGCGCTTGCTGGGGTGGTCTTTTCGCTTCCGAAGATGAAGATGCTTAGCTGGGAGTATAGCCAGTTTGGGAAGTATCTGTTGCAAAGGGCCGGATGGTGCCTTGGGGAATTGGACATGTTGGGGATTATCGAGCCCGCGATATTGTTCTATGTCAGTTCTTTTGATAGGGTTTCATTGAAGAAGGATCACTCGAGGTGCTCTGATAAGGTGTGCTTGGCAAACCAGATTGACGAGAAGGTTTACCAAACAAAGCATGTCACGGAAACGTGCGTATGTGAACATATAATTGTCGAAGAGGAGGGTAATAGACCCATTACTGAGGTCCTGCATAAAGGTGATATCCCAATTATCTCTTTCGACGGGGAGAAAGTCTTGGTGCAGAGCTCCAACTCAACACCCTACGTGGCAATGTCTCATGTATGGTCCGATGGACTGGGTAATCCGCGCACCAACTCTCTGCCAAAATGCCAGTTCGAACGTATCCAAAAGCTCGTGAACGCCCTTCATTCAGACCGCGAACTAGCATCCCCGGTCCCGTTCTGGTTGGACACTGTGTGTGTCCCTCTCCATGCTGAAACCCGCAAAACCGCGATCCGGAGAATGGCCAAGACTTACGACTCCGCGGCGAGAGTTCTCGTCCTCGATGTCTCACTGTCAGGAACGAGTGCGGGAGTGCTCGCCGACGAGCTATTAATGCGAATCCGCTGCACGCCCTGGACACAGCGCCTCTGGACTCTCCAGGAAGGCATGCTCGCCGAGGAGCTCTACTTCCAGTTCCGTGACAGGGCCATCGCTGCGGAATCACTCCCAGATATCTGGTACGAGGCTAATTCCCCGATCAAGCTGTGCACAAAGCACTTTGGGCGGCCGCACGTTGACAATCCACCGCTCGAGACTCGGGTCTTCCGGGCGCTGGCATCAGACTCGGACGAGTTTTTCAAGGACGAGGTAGCCACGGAATCCGCCTTTGAAACATTATCGCGACATCCGGATTGTCCGGATATGCTAGATCACACACTGCTGTACCGTTTGGACACGAACCACTCTGCTTCTTTCCATCCCGTGTACTTTGCCGGGTGGACCAGTTTTCAAAAACTCCGCTATCGCTTCGGTGTGGGTCATTCAGCGCTGCCGAGTGTTGCCGGTGCGCTCAGAGGTAGACTCTCCAGTAAGATGGATGACGAGACAATTTGTGTCGCTACGCTACTTGATATAGACCCTTTACACATCCTTTCTGCAAAGAACCAGATATCGAGAATGAAAGTGCTGATTGATAGCGTGAACGACTTCCCACCGAGCCTTATATTCACGAACGTTCCTAGACTGGACTTGGACGGGTACCGTTGGGCGCCGGAATCCTTCATGGACAAAAATGCTAATTACGCGGGCCTCCTACGTGTAGGTAAGCCAGGTCGCCGGACGAAAGACGGCCTGGTCGTATCGAATTACTTTTCATATATATTCCCCGAAGACTCGACATTTCCGGATGCTGGCTCGTTCGTGGTCAAAGGCTGGGAATCGTATTACAGGATCACACACGCTCATGTATTGACGGTGCAGGTGGTGAGGCCAGCCGTGATACTTGAGCAACCGCCGGCTACGGTCTCGCGGGGGATAGTTGTGGATATGTGGAGGGAGGATGATGGGGTGGTGAAGTTTGGGAGGCATGTGGGGCATGTGAATATTGAAGCGTTGGGGGATGAGTGGGCTGGAGAGGTGGTTTGTGAGGTTGTCAAGTTGCCGATTTCGTACGAGTGGTGTGTTGGGTGATGGGGGGGCGATGTGTACACTGTACATTGTTGATATGTTTGGTTCAAGACTGGTACTTCGCTTGGTTGCATATCTGTGTGGTATGGGTGGGGCACTACCGGTAGCACACAACCTTTAGTATCGGCATACTGCTTATGGAGGCGGGGGATGGGGGCTTGGATTCGGCTGTATATATATTATCCTAGAGTAAGGATCGAATAAGGAGTTAAGAATGCTAAAGGGTTGATGGGGGGCGCAAAAGACTGGTACAGAGGCGCAGGGCCAAACTAGGGAAGAAAATCCGAAAGACGGACATTGCTTTGTCCGAGCGGGGGGGGATTTGTGTGAATATTACTATGGGTGCAGAGTAGGAATTATGGAAAACGTGAGATCGTTAGTATTCGCCAAGGTATATCCTGGATGAATTATGATAGCTCAAGGTAGTAGCCTGAGTGATAGCCTATGACTAGTTTTGTATTGTATGATACATGACTCCATGACTGAATACAAATATCCGTCACTAATTCCGTGCCTGGCGAATAAACTCACATATATCATTAGGAGATTACCTTTGGTATATCCAACTGTCGGCCTTTTTTTCCAGAAGACACGGAGGATGCGTGTGTGATGGAGGTTTTTTAAATGTCCCTGTTGGTTGACTCCGGTAACCTAGTCCAAAAGGAAGTAAAGAATAAACCTTCCGCTCCCGTGCGGAGAAGGGGAAACAGCGGGCACGGGCTACAATGATAGGATAGGTATACCCTCCAAACTCTGAGCGCTTCGGACTTTCTCGGTAGCGGTAGTGCTAAGTTGAGAAGGTTTACTACCCGAGATCATTGGCATTCCCTCTTATGGACAACCTTAGGCAACCTTCAAACGCTGTTATTGTTCGTATTTGCAACAGGGATACTCAGGGTAGTCTTTTATATTAAACACTATCCGATGTGGGTCTATCAATGGCTGGGGAAAGGAAGACCGGAAAAATTGGAAAGTGTTCCAAGCGTGGAAGGTAATTGACCAAGTTTTTTGGGGTGTTGCCTAGTAGTAGTGGGGCGCTTTTCAGAAACATGTTACATTCTGCGGGGGCATGTGTATCTTAGTCTGGAAGCATCTAACAAGTTGAAACTTGTGATTTATACTCGGGTACTAGTGGCATCCCCTCAATTGCAAGCACCAACGGAGACGTTTCCGCTCAAGGAAGGGGTTGTTTTGCGGGTAACTTAAATTGACTGTGAAAAAAACTTTATCCCTGACACTTGTGCGTTTATAGCTTATTATTTGTTGGCGAAATAAAGAGAGGTTTTGAGGGAAAAAGGGGACTTGGGGAGAGTCGCAATCTATCGTTATTGCGCTTGTTGATTGTCTAGGGCTAGGGGAAAAAGAGCAGTAAAATTGTTCTATTCCGTGGTAGAGAAACGGGCTGGCATTCTCTTTAACTGATTAGTGATAGCATATTGATTGGAATTTTGGAAGGTCAAGTTGTGAGTTTTGTGAAGGGTAATTTGTGAGGACTTGGAGTTAAATGATGGTGCGAATTGATTATTGCTTGTATCCTAGGTGCTAGATTCTCATAATACCGTACAGTACAGTACTTGTACTTGGGACTAAGTTGCACTTAGATGCTCGAAGAATTCAGTTAGTATCAGGCATGCCTTAGCTGGGAGCGCAGTGATGTTTGTTTGTTGAATGCATTGGTGATTTATCACCATCCTCTGTTCCCAAATGTTTGTATTTTTCTCGTTATTGTGGCGGTGGGGTTGGGGAATTCCTCACTGTACTGTACTAGTGCGGTAGAGTTGGTCCTTGTAGAATGATACTCCAGTACGGTGCCTTCGGTTAGTCTCTTGACCCCATGCACTGTACGGAGGGCCACCTTCTCTTCCGGTACAGCACCATTTTCTTGTTCCACGTGCAACTTTCAAGAATAACACCTTGCTTGTTCCTTGCCCTCAGAGCTCACGTGCTACATGCACGAACTCGCCCCGGCTGCGATACTCCTGCATATCGTATGACTGCAATGCATCTTGATGCCCCCTCGAGGGGTTATGCAGGGGTTTCACTGAGGCAGGGGAGTGGGTGAGTGGGTGAGTGGGTGAGCGCTTTTGCCCCGGTCGGATATATGATGTGTCGTGGAGAATGGATAATAGGTTACGGTTAAAATTGGGATGCCGAGCGGATGCGAAAAGTTCGTACATAAGTTACGGTAGTCGGCTGGAATGACTGTGGAATTTTTGTCGAGTTACTACTACTCTAAGCGTACAGTACGGGAGAGGGTGGGGACATTCTATAGTTTCGTGGGGTGGAGCATGTTGAATTCTTGTCTGATGTTGAATTACTCGAATATCGTCCATCTCCTCCTGGTCAAGGCCCCGCTAGGATCTATGGAACCCATGACTTCTCGTGGATATTTGGGAAGAATTTTCTTTCGTTTGGGTATGTCTTTTCACTGATTGAATGTTGGTAGAGATTTCACGGATGAACATTGCCTCCGAAGATTGAGCCAATTTAATACATGTTACTCAAGTGGAATGCCGGTGCTATTCGGAGTATGATTGGTAACCGAGGGTTTGGGAAGCAAGATGAGAACATTGTCCATTGCCTAGCCGAGGCTCCTCTTCAACCGTAAACTACCCCCTGACAGCGTGGTGTCGAGCATACTGAGCGTATATCGAGTCACCGCACTGCCACGCGTGGGATTGAAGGGAAAGTAACGAGTATGATATTACTCCGGGACTAGCACATAAATTGTCTGAGATCCGTCAATCAGACTAGCTCATCACTTGACCGGTTCCTTGTGTCTTACAACTCTCAATTTCTCTTACAACTCTCAATTTCTTATCGAGTCTCATTATGGCGGCTATATCTCACACATCACTGCACTCCCGATTGACGGGGATCTCACTAGCCGGGGACCATCAGGTGGTTCAGTTCCGTGGTTTGAAGTTTGCCAGTGTATCTAGACGGTTTGCCCGCGCAGAATTGTTCGCCGAGTATCCCCGTGAATTGGATTGCACACGGCATGGGTAAGATACATACCATTTCCCGCACTAACTTTAACGGTAGTACTGCCATGCTGATAGAATAGCCCCATCTGCCCACAAGAGCCCACAATTCCCGAATCCGACTTCGGCATTCCCGCGCCTCTCCGGAAGGGCAGGCTTGGCCTCACCTATGACGAGCTAGAATGTCTGAACCTTGCAGTGACATTACCGAAATCACACATCTCGAACATCTCCTCTGGCAAGAAACTCCCTGTCCTTGTCAACATCCACGGTGGTTCGAACCGTATTGGCGCTGGGTGCTCCGCATTCCAGGATCTCGCTGGATTATGCGCTGCTAGCGTGGGACACGGGAAAGAAGTCATATGTGTGGCTATAAATTACCGCTTGAACGTGTTTGGCTATGGGGTTTTGCCCGATGGTGAGGGGAGTAATAACGGATTATTCGACCAGCAGATCGCACTTGTTTGGGTGAAGAGGCATATTTCTGGCTTTGGCGGTGATTCCGAGAACATAACACTCGTTGGGCAGAGTTCTGGTGCCTTGAGCGTCGATGCGCAGCTGCATGCCGCTTCGCCCATCGGTAGAGGCTTGTTCAAACGGGCGGTTATGCAGAGTGGGTGCCTTGATATCGGCTCTCCGAAGCCGAGGGAGAAGCTGATTCAGACGACCCAGAGGCTGGCTGACCTGGTGGAGCGTAGCAGCGGGGAAAAAGACGAAGGCTGGGTGGAGAAATTGCGCAACGCGAGTGTGCAGGAGCTGATTGGTGGGGTGATTAAGGCAGAAGTGGGGATGTGGTGTGTTTCCGACGATGGTACATTCTTCACATCACCCTGGGACCAAGCAGCCGGTATACCAGATTGGTGCGAGAGTCTCATAATCGGTGATTGCGGCTTTGAAGTCCACCCCCCCCTCTCCCACTTGCCCCCCTACAGTAGCAAAAACCTGAAGCTCATAGTAGATAACCTACCCAGGCATCCGTATGGTACCCCCAATTCTCACGGGCCTCAGCAGCTGTAATCCACAAAGCCTTCACAGGAACGTGGCCACACACCGCGCGCATATTTGAAATTTACAGGGTCCCAGTTCCATCCGTGGACTCCACACCCGCCCTGCGGGCCGCCGCATTCGCGTTCATCGGCGACAGCATCTTTAGCTACCCTGCGCACAGGTTGGCTTCCCGCTGGCGTTCTGCTGGAAAGAAAGTCTATGAGTACTGCTTCGACCAACCGAACCCTTACATACTTAAGCTCCGTGAAGCGCATCACAGTGTGGACTTACTATACCTGTTCCCGAACTATGAACTCCCGGAGAAGGATAGAGTCGTTGCTGAGGCGTTCCAGAAACACGTGCTGGAGTTCTGCCACAGCGGGGATGCGTGGAAGGTGGGGGATGGAGAGGTCATGGGGTATGGTCCGGCTGGGGAAGTGCGTGTCATCGAGAAGAAGGAGAAGAGGAGGGTAGCGGAGTGGGAGGCTAGTTTGAAGTTGTTCGGGAGGGCAGAGTTGATTAGGAGTGCTGAGTATGCTAGAGAATACCCTGGAGAGGTGGAGGAGATGGAGAGTGGGGCGACTGTAAGCTGATGTTATTTTTAGGCCCTTACTGAGGATCCAGCCGGAGAAGGCAATGTTATAGGTTCCTTTCTCAAGGAGAGGTTGTAGGGGGGGGTAGGATGCTGCTTCAATGGCAGTCTCAATTGTGAATGCGTATTCTTGATGGGGGATGATATACTGGTATGCTACGAACCTGCGGCCGGAGAAGGACCGAAACTCGCAATGATTAAAAAAACTGCCGGATGTAAATGCACATTCTAAACCAGCGTGCTCGTCTAAGCGTACTCCTGTGATATAATACTACCCCCGAAAAGTCAATGAGTTGCCCCTGCTTCTGAATACATGGCCACACTGCGATAGAACACCTTCCGGAACATTCCTACTGTAGTTAAAAGGCCCCCCACCCGAATTACCACACAGCCGCCGGCGGATGTTACCGCCTAGACCACCGTGGATCGGAGAGAGTTCGCCCAGGGCATGGCATATAATATCCTCTTTTAATCTCTCCTTTAGTTCGTTGGTTGGTATTCAAACATCCTCCCTCCCTCGAGACAAAAGCTCACATTCTGGAATCGTCCTATTTTTACCATTGCATGTTACCTAAGTGTTGCCTCTGCCGAGAGAACGAACGGCCAACTTAAGGAGGAAGAGAAAAATTATCTATATAATTCTAGTGGTTATTGGAGGTAAGGGTGTTGGGGATGGGGTTCCCTGATAGGATGATTCATGAGCGATCACTCGAATATACAACCCTGTGCTGGGGAGAGATTAATGGTGGGTTGGGAGGAAATCGCATGCCCACGCAAATGTGTACGAGATGGCACAATGTTTGACAGCATAGAATATAATCCCGGGGTAAATTACCGATGTCCTATTTCCCATACCCCATCTACCGCCCTTCGCACTGGGAAACCTAGGAAAAGGAACTAACTGTTATATCGAGCTTTGAAAGCGTTCTCGTCGCTCCAACACTCCCCACATCTTCCCAGCACTGAACGACCAAACGATAGCTGCCCTGTAGTCTAGCTCTATTCTAGTTAGTGTGTTCGACCGCTGCGCAATTTATTAGCTATCCTTTAGCAGCTTTGAGGGGCGAGAAAAAGTGGAGTAAATAGCTTCTTCCTTCCTTCCTTCCTTCCTGCTAATATTATGGTGTCGTATGAATTAGGTTTTCAATCATTGCGGTGCTATGGTATGTTAGACTGCCGTGTGAATTAAATTGCGGCATGGCTAGCGCACCTGTGGTCAAGGTTCTCTCGTTTATCGGGGCTGGGTTTGGCACCTGGTATTGAAGCTGTGTTCTTATGCGTCAGGCGTGTTCTAACCGAGTGATACTTAATGAATTCAATTGCTAGCGGCTCTAGTGCCAGAAGTATTGAAATAGAGGCCATAAAGGCAAAGGGGATGGTAGAAGTCGAGATTGTTTTGTATTGCAGTAGTCGCTCCGGTGGAAGAAAGAGAAGGCTTAAGAAAAAGGAAGAAAGAAAAGGAAATCAAGGTAAAGGAACCAAAAGTATCGGGGAAATGACTCGACTGGAGGCAAAAGGGTTTGAAAACACGGAACCACAGTTTCCAACAGTTAGCACCCTGAATCTCTCAGTGAGGGAAGTCACTCCCGCACCACTGTAACGGGGGCACCCTATAGAGAGGTGAACTCTAAGGTTGCGACCGCACCAAACACTCAAAGTAGAAGATAAAGATGAGGTAAAATAATTCAGAAGAATCAACGGTAAAACTTAATATAGTAAAGCTCGAAGCTTCACTCAATTTAGTTCTCTCGAGGAAAAGTTGGTTGTCGAAGTAGAATGCCAAACGCTTAAACTTAAGTAGATATCAGATTTAAGCCTTTGACATTCACCACTACTTCCGACCTTTGTGCGAGCACCCTGTCCTGCTCAGGGTTCGTCCGAGGTCTACCCTCCATCAGGATTTATCCTGCCGGAAGTGTCGGACCAACTCGGGTACGCTTAACTCCATCAATAGGATTTGAGTTTCTGCAATGCATCTCCAATACAACCGCAGGTGGAAAAACTCTTCCTATCGAAGTCATACCAGTGGCTAACCGTTATGACAACAACCGGAATCAATACCTAGGTGGTGGACTCACTGGCCCAGTGGCAGTTTCGTCTATACAAGCTATGCAGTCCAGCATTTAATCTACGCGACTATTCAATGTGATAATTTGAAATGCAATCTCCCCCGGTGAGATGTAGCCGATAGTTGGCCAAGTGGGCACTACCCATAGCCAGCCTCTCGGGACATACTCTGCCGTGATAAGACTCATACCTCTAGAGTCCAATAACAACCCATAGTAATGCTACAAATCAAGGTGAGAAGGTCCGGGCTGGTTACTGAGGTATTTGTCTCGAAAGCACCCTGGCCTTCTGAGACTACCTGAGCACCACTAGGAAGACTACCCTACAACCCGTAGGCTAG
>Ga0307509_10001974_pt1 | contig 33864 bp, 37 predicted proteins | sample 10_EM_MG_FD_202245 | JGI IMG/M metagenome (GOLD analysis project Ga0307509, IMG submission 202245) | Populus trichocarpa ectomycorrhiza microbial communities from riparian zone in the Pacific Northwest, United States - 10_EM | ecosystem: Host-associated > Plants > Roots > Unclassified | place...
ACAAAGGCAAATCAGGACGCAACGTCGGATCGACGTGGCGTCCTAATTCGCGATTGACGTTCTGTGCGTCAGGTGCGTCAGACGCACAGGGCGCACAGGACGCAAGCTAGTTTTTTTGCTGATGTTTGTGATGTGATAGAAGCGATTTTGCTACCAATAGTTGCGCTGGAGAACTCCGGACTTGAGATTGAATGTGCCAATAGAAAGGTCCGATTATGTTTTCCACGTCTCTCAGGTTGGATTGCAGATCACTTGGAAAATGTCACATTACACGGCATTCAACAAAATCAGTGTCCTGTCTGCGAGGTTCGACCAGAGTAGTCAGGATCCTATTTGAGACGTTCGGTGGTGAAACGAGATTATAGAAAATATGAACATCTTTTCAACAAATTCTCTAATAATAATCTGCAAGCAGGAAAAGAACTCACCGATCGTGGCTTCAAATTGCTTCCAAGCATCTTTTGGAGACTTCCGAACATTCAACAATCCCACTTGCCCAAACCAGATATTCTCTACGTCATGTATCTGGGAATATTCGAAACACACCTTATGAAATAGATAATCGGATTTCTCAAGAAGTTTAAATGGTTACAATCATTTGATGCTATCTGGAAGAGTTTAGCTGTTTATCCTAGCTATTTTGCGCTGAACAAAGAGTATAGCCGGATTTCAGAGTGGACTGGAAAAGAGATGAGAAATCTGGTTAAGGTGATACTGCCGTGTTTTGCAGCTGCACTACGTCGTCCAAGTGCCGTAGAATGTTCCATATTCACTAAAGCTCTGACTTGTGTTCAATTGATTGTTGACTTTACTATAATGTCACAATACAAAAGCCATACCGATGAGACGATTCAATCCCTTGAACAGTACTTAAAAGCCTTTCATGATCACAAAGATATTTTTAAGGAGTACCTAAAAGATAAGTCCACGATGAGGAAAGTGAGTGAGGTCACTACCAGGATTTGGAGTGAAAATAGTGAAGTGTTGAATCAACACTGCCTTACGGGGACGACAGCAGCCAAAAGATGTTCAATTGCAGATGAACAGCGCCGGGATTTAGATGAAATTGTGGCAGATATATACGATGAGTATGTATACTTTAACTTTGTTAAGATACATTTGTTGAGTCACTTCGGAGACCATGTGCGGCGCTTTGGCAACATCCAAATGTATTCTACTGAGTCTGGAGAGACAAGTCACAAAACGATGATCAAGGAGGGCTATCGGTGTTCAAATAGGAATGATGCAAGTCATCAAATATTATGAACATATGCCAGACTTGATAGCTTCAGAATTCATGAAATGAATGTTGAAGCAGATATCAGACGTCCTATTCAGGAAGAATTAGATGACAAACAACACAAATGGCAAGTCAGATCAGTAACCAAGCAACCAAGAGGTTTCACTTCCACTGTCGAAACAATTTCTCAATTGAATAACACTTGGCGAAACTTGCCCGACCTTTTAGGTGATTATTATAGATAGAAATTGTCCATTGATTTTGAAGATGATATGAACTCGCATAAAGAATTCCCAGTCGAGATTTGTCGCCTTTTACGCTTTCCAATAGAGAATTTTCAGGACGCTTAGGAAGTCCCTTGGCACCTTCTTCGGTGTACAGGAACCGAGCTTTGGAGGTCAACAGGGCACAGTAGGAATAATTGGGTATGGGTGGACTCAGGCAATAGGAATATTTATGGGGGATTAAAAGGCTATTATCCAGCTCGCTTGGTATCGATAATGAATGTTCGGGATATAAAAACAGGTTTGGTGGACAGACTTGTATTGCTAGATAGACTCTAGGTTGAGAATTCAGGGAAGCTCAACGACATTACGGGGCTTGTTACCGTTACTTTGGGGATAGCTAAGGGCCCAACCGGAACAACAGAGATAGTGGTTGGTATCAAACAGATCATGGGAATCATCAGCAAAAATACTAGCCTGCGTCCTAGGCGTCCTGTGCGTCAGACACACCTGACGCACAGAACGTCAATTGCGAATCAGGACGTACCGGGCGCACACCTAACACTCAGGACGCAACCACACGCAGTACCTAACCTCAGGACACAACCAGACGCAGCACCTAATCCTCAGGACGCAACCAGGCGCAGCACCTAATCCTCAGGACGCAACCAGACACAGCACCTAATCCTCAGGACGCCACCAGACGCAGTACCTACTCTTCCTGAGATAACTGAAATAAGTGAAGGGTCCCCCCTCCCCCCTTTACCTATTTCTGACCTTGGTCACCCGGGTCACAATATATTTCACATCATGCAAAGTTATTAAATTTACTACTAATAGTCTTCTATTCTTCTAATATACAGCTCATTTAATCCCCCACGCTCTTGCCTCCCCCGGGACCATATAGCTCCATGGAAAATTGGCACCTCAGAACCCTCTTTATACCGGCGTGTAGCTGGCGTCGAGCCCAATGACGCCCAAGTGACAGATTCAAAATCGGTTGAGCGGTTGTGGAGGAAACAGCCATCGAGTTCAGGATTGTTAGAGACAAAAGACCACTCTCAAAAGGGTGGCGAACCCCATGAATACCGATGCGCCAGAGACGTACCTTATACCGGCGTGTAGCTGGCGTCGAGCCCAATGACGCCCAGGTGACAGATTCAAAATCGGTTGAGCGGTTGTGGAGGAAACAGCCATCGAGTTCAGGATTGTTAGAGACAAAAGACCACTCTCAAAAGGGTGGCGAACTCCATGGATACTGATGCGCCAGAGACGTACCTTATAGCGGCGTGTAGCTGGCGTCGAGCCCAATGACGCCCAAGTGACGGATTCAAAATCGGTTGAGCAGTTGTGGAGGAACCTGCCATCGAGTTCAGGTTTGTTAGAGACAAAAGACCACTCTCAGAAGGGTGGCGAACTCCATGAATACTGATGCGCAAGAGACGTACCTTATACCGCCGTGTAGCTGGTGTCGAGCCCAACGACGCTGTGTCTTTAGATCTGGAATTGGCCAAGCGGTTGTGGAGGAATCTACTATCGAGTCCTGGGATCACCAGCATCCCCTCTCAGCCTTCCCAAAAACCCCCCCAGAGTAGATAGCGATTTCATGAGTATTCATGTGACAGGGACGTACCTTATACCGGCGTGTAGCTGGCGCTGAGCCCAGCAACCCTCCAGTGTCAGATTTAGGATTGGATGTGTAGTTGTAGAGAAGTATAATGTAGGATGCCTGGGAATATGGCTGTGGAGGGTGATGGTGAGAGAATAGTTTGTCGCGTCGTGTGTGAGGCTAAGTGCATGAGGCTAAGTGCCGAGAAACCATGATGAACTATGCCAAGAAATGCTCAGTGGTACCCCTGAGGCGAGCATCTCTCAGTGGTAAATCATGATGAGCAATAGTTTTGAGGGACGAGTCTAGATGCACAGGAGGCAGAGTTGCTTTGTCTTATATGTCAGGATGGAATGTCGTGTAATAGTTTCGCTCCAGATGCATGGAATTTGAGTGGGCGTTGCCAGGTAACTCAGGACGCACAGGACGCAGGTGACACAACTCAGGAAGCACAGGACGCAGGGGACGCAAAGGACGCAACTCAGGACACACAGGACGCAGGGGACGCAGATTCAACGTCGGCTGTGTCAGGACCCAACGGCGCCATATCTGACGCAGGGTAATTTTTTGCTGATGATGGCGCATTTGGTACCAGAGACAGCAGAAGTATATAACAAACGGTGGTATGTAAATAATAGGATAGGATTGATTTAGAAACCTTTAATAGAATATATTGAACAGATTACAGTACAAAAGTAAATTCTTTGTGTGATCGCGGAAACAAAGAGAGGTGCAAAAGAGACACCAAAAGTACATAGAATAAATGGGTCAAGGTAATACAAGAAATAAGAAATGGTTAAGCAAATTTTGAGAGGTTAAAAATGGACGATAGGAAGTCTAAAATATATACATGGGAGTGCAATAAGGGAGGTGAAAAAGAATTTGGTATACATATATGGAAACTTGAAAAGTGAGTGGTAACCCTACAGGTTAGGTTCTGAGCTTAAGGAAGAGCTCCAGGGAGGCTCCAGGGGGACGGAGTCCATAACGGAGAAATTATGGGAGAGAGATTTTGGCAAGGGTGATATGAGCCCGAGATTGGGCAGAGTTATTCCGGATGTACACAAAGGCAAAGGGGCTGTACAATGGCCAAATGGGTCTGAGTAGAAAAACCAAAAAAAACAGGGGTTGGTTATGCGAGAAGCAATCCCTAGCCAAGGAAACATGGGGCAACAGAAAAAAGCAAAGGATTGGGGACGGCGGAGGTAGCAATTGAGCCTTCTGATGGCCATAAGTGGTTTGAGAAAATAGCGTGAATGTATGAGGGATGGGAGGGATTGGGAGAGAGGGTATTACCAGAAGATACAGGGAGATATGTATGTAATACATGAGGTAGAATTATTTTTGCCCATGTAAGCATGTACACAGGGAACTTGATTCTCCTGATATCTCATGTAGGTACATGATTTTGTATGCACTGTATAGGTCAAATATTAGCCAGAGTATAAGTAGGGAGTTAGGAAAATGAATACAATTAACAATATGAATTCTTTCTATATTATTATCAGCTCCAGGTACCCTTTGGACCACTTCTACTTCATCAGCTGTAGAAGCTCAAACTTGATTACTCTGTGCCCATAATCGACTAGTGTCTACCTCTGTTCAGCAGAGACTCATAAAAGGATATTCTTCTAGTGAAGATTCTGCTTGCTGAAGACGCTTAAACCGAATAGCCATTGATGAGTGCCAAATCTCGTTCAACAAGTCTACAATTGAGAGCTCACGTAACAGCCTCAGATTGAGCATTGACAATTCTCCAAAAGCATTACTCTGTGAACTGTATCCCAAACTTGCTTTTAAAATTTTGAGAGAGATGAAAACAGCAGTGTACCCGAACAATGCCTTCTTCTAAAATAACTTCACCATTGATTAATCCCTTATCACGATCACTCATGATAGTGGCATTAATGATCTATGGTATTGCATGCTTAAGATGATATATAAACTAAGTCCAAGAGTCACTATTTTCTCCTTCAACAACAGCCCATGCAAGAAGAACAATATGACTATTTGCATCAATAGTGATAGCTAGAAGCAGAGTTTGAATATAGCCCACTTTGCAGAAAGTGTCATCAAGAGCAACAAAGTTGTCACATTGCTGAAAGGAGAGTTGAGCTTCAGCAGGACATATGAAAACACAATGAGATTGAAAGTGTTGCTCTCCACTTGAAGGGGTGATTTCGGCTATGGGAATAGAATCCAAGCGCAAATATGCCCATGGGTTGGCGGCTTGAATACGGGCTAAATACACTGGTATTTGCTGGTAAGTATCGCATTCATATTAAATCGTATTGTTACTGAGTTTTGAACATACCTTATATGCAACTTGATAGTTAACCTCTTGATTATAATGCAGTTGAATAGTATCGATAAGCTCTCGTGGTGTTGTGCTTTGTGTAGTGCCAACAATTAGGTATTGTAGAATTTGTCGCGTAAGCCAAGACTGATTGTTACATGTTGAACATATAGTAATTGCAGCCCCAAGGCAATCATGGTGTCAGATCAGATATCTAATCTTGATATCACCTGCTTGAGTTCCACTAGCAAACACTCTCTATTGGCAGATGACAGCATTTTCAACTGATCAAGCTAGACATATCGTGGAAAGTTTACATCGATAATCAGCCCTATCTTTATCTTTAAGATCTATTCGGAATTCCAACTTATCAGCACTTTTGAGGTCTTTAAAGCTTTCAAAAAGTTGGCCAAGAAGGAGTTGTGTTATAGGTATTATTAATAGAAAGGAAGATATCCAATAGTTAAGAGTAAAGGAAATAGAAGTAGGAAGAGAGATCTGTCAAGAAGGTAGCTGTATCAATGAAAAATAGATGTAGGTTAGTCAATAAATAGAAACCTAAGTTGATATATAGCAATAGAAGAGAGAAGTGAGGATATTTAAATACTCGAGCAATTTGAATAATGGTAGTGGAGAAGTCTAAGGTGCCTTTCCAAGCATATGTTGTTTTGATATTTCCTCTTCTTGTTATTTCTCATTTCAAAATGATATCTATGCTTATTGACCAGACAACCAACTCTTGTTTCTCCTTAATAGCCAATTACCTTACATGACATAACTTACTTGCAGTATAGCGAGGTTAACTAACTTATTCCAAGTTATTTTATATTCCAGTTAATAGGCAGCTACCTGTATTTATTACAGGGTAGTTAACTCAAAGCGATATTGAGCTAACTAGGCTATGGTTCAAGGGTATGGATAATTGTAAGGAAGGCTTGGTAAAGTAATTGGAAAGTTAAAGTTCTCAAACTTAGAAGATTTCTTAATAACTTGTTATGTTGTTAAGGTCCTCCATTGCTTGATGATTTCTCAACCACCAGGGAGAGCCCTTCTATTCATACCAAAATTTACGCTACTTTGCTTTCTTAAGAAATTATGTATCTTGCACTCGTTTGACTTTGTTCAGGAAAGTGAGAAACAATGTTTAACCCTGAAAATAATTGCCTCGCTCAAACTCAGAGAGTCTCCCAACTACTATTTCATCTGAGGGTATCTCTACTCCTCCAGTAGATAGTCTTCGATCTCTTTGTCCTAATGAACTATGTTTCAATATATGTGGCCTATAAGCCAACATACTAATTGTTCTCATGGCATATCGAGTGATCAGTTTGGATGGCCATCTTTGAAAGCAGTATGCATATATCTGCAGCTGTACTGGATATTTCATAGAGTTCGTTTCTTCTTATCGAAGTAATTAATGAATTGCTTCATGGAAGGTGAACTCTTCCAGTTGCATGAGGAGCGAGAGCAGATGCCTTTGGGTTCATCATACTTCTAGCGACCTTTGGGGTTTGGATATACAGTCATCCTCCTGAAGCTGCATATCTCATACTCAATAGGTGAGCTATTCACATATGCGTAACAGTATTCCATGACATTCAGGCTGACTATAATCATAGATTCTTTTAGCTTTACATATCGAATTAAGATTACAAGTGACTAGCCATAACTGAAATTAACCAACCGTGGTTTTAAAACTTATTTATTCTATAACTTGAAGCTATCATAAACTACTGTTAATAATTAAATACTTTTATGCTTTACCATATAATAACTACTGCTAAACAGCTTCATAAACCATAGCCACTAAACAGTACCGATGTTCTCTCCATCTCAAAGTAAAATGCTTGTTCTGCTCACTTTTCAGAAAGCTAATTTATCCTACATTATAAACAAACCTGCACTTAGCTCAGTAATACAAAAATCTCCATTTTCAAACTCTCCTAATGGATATATTGATGCCCAACCATTTTTCACATCTCCACCATCCACATGTAGTTCAGTAAACACATTTACTAAACATTCGCAAAGTGTAAAACATTCCTGCTCATCAGTCTCAAAAGATTTCCTGTATCCAAACACTTTTCTAGTATTGTCTTATACCCTTTCAGACACTCTATATCAACAGCAGCCAATAATATTGACTGAGCTCTTGTTATAGCACTCATCGCAGCAAACAAAAGCAAAATTTCTTTCTTCATATGATCTTTTACATTAGTATCCCTAGTAGTAACACTATCCTGGTTGGAATGCCCCTGCACCGACCAAATTCCCCTGTAATAGACTTCAGCCCATGACTAAGGTGGCCAACAGAGGTGAGGATTTGAAAGGAGTCATTCCTCCTTGTCTTCGTGCCGTGCCTTCTTGGGAATTTCTGGTGGATTAACTGATGCGTATTCCTCGATATTGCAACATATTGCCTTGTCCGTATAGTCTCCAATCTTGTCCCCATCAATCAACATGACCCCAGCACCAAACCTGACAAAAGTCTTTTCATAGTTTTTATCCAAGGCTAAATAAAATTCTTTTTCCCCAACATATCATTGCTCAAAACTTGAGCCCAAGGCTTGAGCATTCTCGAGTGTAGCCTTGCACCAGGTTGGAGGCGTCTGTTTTCCATAGCAGTCAATCTTGAAAAATACTTCTATCATGTTGCCTATTTGTAATTAGTAAATTAAATATTAAATTATTGATAAAAAACTCACAATTGTTTCCAAATAGATGTCTGAATGTGGAGTCTCCATTCCCACATACTACTTCTACTTCTTGTTTCATCTTTGATGATAGCTTCAACTGTGAGGATAATCTTGTTTGAAGTTTGTAATTGTATAATGCTATCGTGCCTTGTTCATTTTGAAGACAGACAAAAGAGATAAAGTTGAGTGGCAGGATGTTGGCTGAGGAAGGTTCTGGTAACTTGAATGTCTTTTTTTTCTTCTTTTGAAATGTAGGGGGAAGCCTTGAGACGTCCGGCGAGAGGCGCATTAAGAGTTTGGTATAATCCATTTTTGTATATATAGTAGGATTGAAAGAATGAGTTACAACTGTGATCTTTACAATTCAAAGCAAGAACTAAGGTTCAATGCTTTCCGTGGTACCAAAAGGTGAAGGAATAAAGTAATAAGCGGTATGAAGGAGGAATTATTTAGGGGGGGGGGGAACAATAGATTAAATAGAGGGCATGATCTTATCTGATATCTGTGTGCAGCGAAAAAACCCCAGTCACAGCTAGCTTAACAGTGTTTTTTCGCCAAGCAATGGTGGCCTTTTGTTTGCAAAAGACTGTTCGCCATTCAATCATGGTATACTGCAAGGTTTTACTTATTTTGATGCTATAGTGGATATTTACCCTCTAAAATACAATTGATTACAGGGGGGTATGTTCAATATACCATGACATACTATCGACAAGGGTTCAGTGTGCAAACTTGAACCTCCTCTCTCAATTCTTAGACTTACCGAATACACTCTGCCAGCACAAAGCTAGAGGACAAGGTAAAAGGGCATTCAGATGAAATAAACTAGAAATTCATCATGTGAAACATGATCTTAACTTAAAAAGGAAAAAAAGAAACAAGTGAGACAATCGGTTAAAAATTATAAAAACCATATCTAGTTGCTGTGGCAGGAATATCTTAAAGTCTTCGTGCCAAGACAGTCAGATGTTTCCAAAATTGGCTAGTAAATTGCAGTACTGGAAGAAAGTCATGCCCCTAAAACTTTAATTGTAAAATAACTAAGCTAGGGAGGTTTTTTTATTTTCTGCACTGACAAAATGTATTGGGAGAGTCTGAAGGTTAAGGGAGAGGGTCCAAGTTTGCACACTAAACCACTGTTGATGGTATGGCATGGTATATTAAACATACTCCCCTGCACTCAATGGTATCAAGCTCCTTTCCCCTAATTTTCCTACCATGCTTTTTTCATTTCTATTGGGGAAGGTCAAATTGTGGTTCAACACCATAACACAAATCTCCTAATCATACCCGGCCACTGAATTCAGAGCTTCATTAGTGGACTGGGATGACCTCCTTATGAGATAAAACATCATTGTTGGTACCCTACCACTACCACACCTACTACCGGCAGCGCTTTATTACATTTGTCAAAAATCACCATTCCCATCAAATACCTCACTCAGTGTCCTACCAGAAGCACTTGTGTATGAGGTATGACAGGCAATACACCCTTGAGGCTGGCACCCTACTGCTGGCTAGTACCCTATTGCTTTCTTTCCACTGGCGGTTGGGACCCAACTGCTGTTACATGACAATAGTCGCTCTGGCAGTACCAAGCTGACAGCACTGAAGACCCATCAATGATGGGGAATACAATCAAAAGGTCATGGGCTGGGAGGCTGATGATAATGCAAGGAACTCCATGATATGGGGAATTTTCACATTAATGCTATACCATTTGGTATTTTTGGTTTTGTTTATAATATTATTTTCTTTGGTTTTTGTTTTGATTTAGGTTTTTATTTGCCATGGGATATTTCCCAAATGCAGCAGTTGTACCCTAGGATGTGCTAGTCATGTACCTAAAATCATACCACAGATTTAAAAAAATATAAAAAAAAAAACTGCAATCGATGGTATTCTAGACGTTTTCTCCAATTTTGTAAGAGCTAAAAGAATAATTGAGCTTCGCGCTAAGACGTCCAAAATTCCCTCTCTTGGATAGGGGGGGGAAGCGGAACCCACTGCTGAAACCCACCACCCCAAGTTTAAGACAAAAAAACAAAAACGTGCCGCACCTTACCAGAAAAGGCAACTCAAACGTCCCACATGGTGCGGGGTTCAGTGTTCAGGCTCTTACGGTACACTACTAGTACATGTACAATATGTTCATACAAGATCGGTATTTCTTGCCTAATACCCACTTGAAGACAAAACGTAGAGGTGGATGGTACTAAAGATGAACGATTCCCGAGCGGTTCTATGGAGTGTTTTCCTCAATTACCACATTTTCATAAAGTGTGTTCGCTGCCGGTTTTGACTGCAGAACGTTGGGCGAATTGTTAACCGGGTTGGATTCAAATGCCAGACATCAGGGGACCTTGAGTGGCTCATTGGCGAAAAATCGTAAGACTGCAAATGCCATGGGACTGCTATAAGTTAATTCTTCTGCCCTATGGAGATACCCGGCTTGATACCCCTGGTGCCGAAATTAATGAGTAAAGGCTGTCCATTTTCCTTTTATTCTCTCATCTCCTATTCCGTTTCGTATTTTGTCGCTCGAGATGTCATATTCCGTCAGGTGGAGGAGCGCACTTCTCTCCCAATATCACTTTCCTTTTCTTTGAGAAACCGGCTGCTTATAGACAGAATGGCAGGTCTTCCCGCCGTTGCTGGTAGGCGGTTTACACTTTGATTTCTTCCAGTTCATATCTAAATTCGAAGGACGACAAAACCGTACTCGTATTGGAAACCATGCTGCTCGCCATACTCTCAGGATACTTCCTTTGTCTTTAGATAGCTTCCGGGAACGCGCTTTGCCTTCGGGCATGAGGAGGCTTCGGACTCGGGCATGAGGAGGCTTCGGGTTCGGGCGTGTGTTTGTACGGTCGAGGAAAGCATTTCCTAAGTAGGAATGTCGCGATCGGACAGGAGGCGGAAAGGCTGTAAGAAAGGCCGGAAAAGAAGGGAGGTGGGTGTGAAATGGGTATGAGGATGTATGGCCAACGGTGTTTGTTCCTGCATTTTGTTAGCATGAGATTTCGCACAAGTTGAGAAAAGTTGGGAAAGGAGGAGACAGGGGCACATCCTTTCCTCATAGGAAAGGATGATATATACTTATCCTTTTGTCCTTAGTTAGATGGTTGTTGTTGAGTGTCGTGGATGCGAGAGACTGTTGTTGTTAGTGAAGAGATTTTTCCCCCTTTCTTGTGTGCGATCGTTTAGGTGTGAGTTCCTTGGCATTTCGTCTTCGCCGTTTCGATCCGATCGCCGTTTCGTTCCGTTGTCGCCATACTGTCGTCGCCGTCGATCCTAGTTTAATAACTCGAGCATCCGCTCTCTGGCTGGGTTAACATATATCGCGAATTGCCCATCCTTCATGGGCGTTAGTGCTCTGTAAAATGTTCGACCACCGCCCTGTCCGAACATCAACGCTGCATTTCCCCAGCGGGGCGTTTCATCACCGACGATCGGCCAACACCGCCTCGGTTCCTTGGCGGTGCCCCCTGCCTGGTCATGGCCTTGAGCGCCTCGTTTGGATACAACACTCATGTAGTGTCAGATGTCTTGGTGAGGCATCCCCGTTCAAATCAATTTGTACACGCATAGAGGACTCGAAGAATGCTATCTCTTCTTATTATGTTAGATATGTGTGGAGATATGGCTACCCACTTAAGTTATGTCATTTCTTTGTGTTAGACGAGAGTCGGTCAGCGTTTGGGTGCAGGTCAACTGTTGGTTGTGCGGGATTGGGTTTGGCATGTATGTTTCCTACTCGTATGAACCGGTATCGCCGGCACCCTTGTATGTACGACTACCGATAGACGACGATGAACAACACTTCCTGCTCTACACAGAATATTTAGAGTTAAGAGGGGTGGCTAGTTGTTAGAGTTTACGGACAAAGACAGATGTGAGGGTTGACGGAAATGGAGAGTGTTGTAGTTTTCTACGAAAATTCACAAAATATCTTTAACGATTGTAGCTGCTCTGGAGTTAGAAGAATTAAGGGAGGCGGGCCTATGGTCACGTCTTTCTTTCCTTTGTCCTTATTACGGAAATGCGCGAACAAATGGGAGCATACATTGAGGGAAATCGGCCACTGTAGAGAGCAATTGAAGATCTTATGCATGCTCATATCCTTGTTAGTTAGTGTTTCTGATTATCCCATGAACTAATAAGACATGAAGATCCCCGACCTCCCTAATCTAGTTGTGGCCCAGTGGCTTTTCCTGCCAAAACTCATGGAATACAAAGAATTGTTGCGGTAGGTAGAAAGGTCTGTGGTAGCCACACTACCGGAAGAAAAAAAAGGAAGGTCGGTAATCTGCATGTCTCATCAGCGCATGGGTTACCTACTCCAGTGTCTATCCTTATCCTAGTTCGAGCGTTGGGCTGTTGCGCATTGCGATTTATTAGCTATCCTCCTACATCCTTAAGATATCCGCAAAATGCAGCTGGAATTAATTAAGCTAGGTATCCAACAACGGAAGGGGTGCAATTAAAACCACCCTGAGTCCTGGAGCTCAATTCCGAAATAGCGTTTTTCCTTTCCCACTATTCTACTTTATGCCCATGTCACAGTACCCCCACCAGTTCATTTCACTAATCTTCCACCTCAAGCTGAGCTAAGCAGAGTAATGATTCAATTTCCGCCCACTGCTAGCTCGCAAGGATAAATTGCTAAGTCGAAGCCCACGCTGCTGCCACAAGGGCCTTCGGGGGACAATGGGATTTTTATCGGGTGATCTTGGAGCAGAGGGTTGAAGGGATTGAGTGGTGATATGGAGGAGCTAGAAATTTATCCACTAGGGGTACTGTACCGAGGGTGGTAAGTTAAGTATGATACTATGGGTGGTATTCTCATTCAATCGATATATTATATTATAGACCAGGTTCTGGTCAACGGCTCTAGAGTGACATTTCGTAACGGCGCGCATTGCAGTGTACCATATTATATTATTATTACGAATTCGCACCATAACAACACAAACCCTCACACACCAAGTCCACCTCGTTTACTGAAGTACTACACAATATAGTCATCCCCATCCATCAAGTATCTTGTACCAAATACACATAGCTCCAATTGTTCCAAACTCCATTCCCTTCGCATCTTACCCTCGGAAAAGAAACTTCCCTAAAGTATAATCATAAGAAATCACTCACCCTTTCTCACCATCCCAGCATAAGCCTCCCCAAACAACGGCTCCCCAACTCCCCGCTCATTCGAAAATGCCAAATGCCTCACACCCAGGTCCGATGCAATCCCCACGTCCCCCCAGCGCACCTTCTTCCCGATAATATCCTCCGAATCCACCTCCGAAGTATGGCAGGCGGCCGAAATCGCAGCGGAGCAACTGCCGACGGTGGTGATGTCCGCGGCGAACCGTTTATACCCCATCCCGGCCGCGGTCAGAAGGGACAGAGTACTCAGCGTGAGCAGGAAAATGATGGCGATGCACGAGTACCCCACCGTGCTTATAGGAAATGGGGTCTCCCCCCCGAACGGGTCCCATATCTCGACCCTCGCGAGGAATATGGATTGGGAGGTCAACCAGTGAAGGAGGCCGCTGATGGTCATTATAGGGATGGCGTAGGCATAGGGTATTTGAAGCCAGTATGTGGAGCGCTGGCCTGGGCGCGGGGATGTGACGCGGAGGGTGCGGTGGTGGTGACTGAAGAGGGACCATTCGTGCCCAAAGAGCATGCAGGTCAAGAGAGAGTTGTAGGTTAGGTAGAGGAATGAGAGGATGGTTTGTGGGAGGTTGGCTATGAGGACTGCGTGGGTTATGTTTTTGAAGGAAACTCGGACCAGGGAGATTCCATTTACTTTGCCCAAACCACTGACCCACCTGTAGTGCTGCCTGGTTAATATTGTGCTCGCCGGGGGTGCTAGGAGAGTGGGGGGGCAGGCCTACATAGATTTAAGGTCGGTGTTCTTGAATTCCCCGTCGGCTAGCATACCAAATCCAAGAAACACCGCAACGAGAGCGATATTTATGCCGCAGAGAGAATTACAAGTGATCCACATCGTCTTACTCACGCTAGTCCACCACCTCTGCACCCCCTTTTGCTTCCACTGCCTCGGCCCAGTTCTCCACCCACTAGTCCACTCCCTCTTGATGAATTTTTGATCGGCAAAGCACATCCCCACTGTTGTTCCGTCTGGGGTTCTCAAAAACGAGTCGACGGCATCACCCAAGGTGACTAGGGTGGGCTCTCGTGACCTAAATACCGCCATGATCATACTGCCAGCTTTAATAAGATTGCAGCAGATAACGACGATCATGATGTCAAGTGAGAACTGCACTTTGCATTTCTCGCTTGTGATCTCACTTTTGCACCCGGCTATCTCTACCTCTCCCACTGTTTCGAGTTGCACCCGCCACGGAAGTCCTCTCGTAAGGTTTGTGCTCGGCTCGTCAGGGTCGCAACATATCAGAGACTTTGGGTCGAGGTCGTGACTACATATCCAGTTACTTGGTGAGTACAATCTTGGATCAGCAATGTGCATGGCCAGGATGGTGTTATTGTTCGTAGTGTTGGAACTATGGTTGGTGATCAGGAATAGGTTTCTGCGGTTGGATAAGAAGTCGGCGGTGTAGCGTTTTGCGCACTCTAACGGTGTCATATCTTCATATCCCTGGGTACTGGGATTTAATCCCTCGAGCATACTGCTGAATAGTCCGATGTTGGATGAATTTGTCTCGTATTTCTTCCCGCTTATGTCGAGTGAGGCTTCCTGGAAAGCGCCGATCTGCGTCTCGGTGGTGTTTCTGTAGGTTCCCGGTTCGAAGTGGTTGTTGGTCACAACGGTTATGAAGAATTCATTCGCCGCTAAGGAAGTATATACTCCGGAATTGTACCTGTGGTCTTCCGATTAGCGGGGGGTCTGACGGGAATGATGATATAAACATACAGCAAATGCAACGGAATACTCATAAGCCCAATAACAACCCACAACCACGCCCTCTCGCGCTTGATCCTGAACAAGTTCCGAATACTCGGAACTCCAATATCCATCCATTCTCTCTTGGCATGTGAAGCATCAATCTCGCCCCGAGTCGGGGCCGAGAGACATTGCTGGGTATAATTACTTCCAGACAATAGCAGTGTGGAAAGGACGTTTATCCCCAGATGAAACCACAATTCGATTAGCTTGCTCTCGTCACAGCTGCCCGAATACAGCGTCCCAATTCCTCCTTCCATCATGTACCTCGGATTCGTGGCGGCGTAGATTGTTAAACTGACGTTTATAACGAGAACAGCCACAGCGGAAGCGGCACAGACCAAGACGCCAGTGTGCCAACCGGTGTACCAGACTGGCTTCCAGGCTGAGAAAGACTTTGATTTTTCTTCAGTCGATTCGGAATCCTGAGTCAATAATCTCATCCCAGGGGCTTTGCCTTTTCCTCCTTCTCCTCTCTCGTAGTTATTGTCACCTAGCAACATAGCCATTTCGATAAACTTTCTTTTGAAATTTGCTCTTTGCTCACAGTAATTGGGTAAACGAATGTCTTGTAGTGTCTCGGGAAAGGAAAGAATGGCCTTCTGAGGCTCTAGAGAGGTTGAGGGGGAGGCTCTAGTTAAGGTTATTTTAAACTCCTAATATGAGCTATTAGCGGGTGGTGTCTTTGGGATCACTAGCCTGCATGTTCCTCCTTCAGACAAGAAGTTCCCGATTACAGGGATTAGAAAAATATATGGTCCATCATCCGCGCATTCCCGCGCGCCTCAAGCGGATTACACCTTCGAGGTTTGCGTATGTCTTGCCTAGGAAGAATATGCACTGCGCGCTATGCCTTGTTGGGCTTTTGGTGAAAGGTTTTTCCCTATTTTGGCTAGTTTTAGATGAAGGCCGTATTGATGGGGGGATTCCTGCATGCCTGCGCAGCATCGGGCGCATTTTTTTCTTCCGCGATATTACCAACAATAGCAGGATTAAGTAGTCTGGCCATGTAAGTCTCGCTTAGAGAGGCGCACTCCTACAAAACGAGGATATTGCGGTGCATTGAATAAAGCCTTTGTGGGAATCGTACAGCTATGTGGAACTTCGGATGAACGGGGTGGGCATGAATGCCACCTCTCAAGGCTACCGGTAAATGACTTGCAAGAAGCAACCCCCCCGGTGAACTACGGGCTTCCTAACTCACTCTTTACCAAATAAGCAAAAGCAAGAGTATTTGAGTACCCCACAATTAGGAGCCAGCCTTAGAAATGTTGGGGAAAAGGGTGCTTTACGGAGGAGAAGATCCTGAGCGATGGGAGCCACAAGCCAAACCCAAAAATCCCACCCACTAACCTCGAGGTACTAGTACTGTGCTCATACCGGCCATCCCTCATGGGAAATCATTCGCTTAAAGTATTACTAGCTTATTCTCGCGAGTTATTAGTTGCTTCGGGGGTTATGATGCTAGGTATAATATCTCAAACCGACATTAGAGTCAGCTGAAATCAGCAATCGAAATTAAGACGGAATAAGGAAAACTTTCCACCGAACTGCACGAAAGTCGCTGTTCTTCAATTTTACCTTTGTAGCAGAGTGAGCATTCCCCAAGAGATACTGATTACGTATGAACTTACTGTACGGTACAGCACCCTGAACATTCAAAGCTGGTTTTAGGTACTGTGGCGCGAGCAAGCTGGCCCACTGGTAATAAATTTTCCTAGTTCTTGTTTATTTTATAGAGTGCATGGATGGCAAATCAGTTTTATTGGGGGTGTTTGGCGGGGTGATTATGGTCTGAGATAACGATTTGAGATCGCTTCTTGGCAACTATAACTTGGATTATTATTAGCACTATCCAAGCATGGATAAGAGTAATAGACTACCGGTAGTACGGTAGTGAAAATTGGTGTTAAAGTTGCCAAAACCAGATCTCAAATCGCGATTTCAAATTGAAATCACGCAGCCGAGAGTCCCTTTAGCTATTGGGGAAGGCTTTGCGGCGCAATAGGTGGGGATAAGCTTTACAGGGGGTTGTATTTAGCTGCTAGGGAGAGAGAAGGCGGCCGCAATTATCCCATTGGACTGATGAGACACCTAAATTTCGCTCCTTCCGTATACGGTAGCTCAATGCTGTGGGTTCAGTGACTTTGCTTGTTAAAAAATCATGGAATATTGAGGTTTTATTGGAGGAAAGTTGCTGAGCCACAGCATAGAGTTACCGGATGCGGAAGGAGCTGTCTCATCTGTCTACGTGTGATAACACTTGGACGAGATGGACGTGGTGGAGGTGAGAGGAAAGCTCTTCACCATTCTCAGGTGCCAGTCTATTCACGGTGGAATCAACAAACATGTGTGCACAACCACTGGTTTACCCTCAAGGCTGTCATACCGTATTTACTGGAATAATTGAACCACGCGCTAAGAGGTTCAAATAAGGTTTGGCGTGCGGAAATCAGTGAGTCGAAATGATCGTGGTTCCTTCGTACTCTGAGACAGGTGCTCGGACACCAGAATTCCAATGTCAAGTCTACTTCTGACTCACATTAGAGCTATAAGAAAAGACCTGTAGATAGAGATACTAGTTTAAGATTCAATTTACCTTACCAAAGAGATAAATTCTATTTTCCATACGCTTTGCCTTAGAACAATTATTCGAAATACCTCGTCGCCCAAGTGGAAGGATCCAAGTGCAGCCAATTCTCGAGCCACTACCTGCGAACCGATTTTATGCCGGAGTTAAGAAAAAACCAGGGCCCAAAAGGAAAGGACTGTCAGAAGCCCTGCGAGCACCACCAAAACCAGTTGAAAACCCCTATCGATCCTATACTATTAGTTATAAGCTTCGCATCTTATCCTATTGGGAAACACCCTCAATGCCTACCGAGCCTACCCAACTCCGCAAGCCATCCCGTATCGAAGTCGCCGAGCGGTTTAAAATTCCACCCGGAAATATTTCCCGCTGGAGGAAGGAAGAGGCTGAAGGAAAGTATAAAGAGTTGAGTAAGCAGCAGTGTAGGCAGCCAGTGGGGGAAGAAAGAGAAAGTGGGAGCTATTAGAACGTAACTTATATGATAGGTTTCGTATCCATCGGGCAAAGGGTAGGATTGTTCGCAGAGGGTGGTTTCGAAGAGTTAGTAAAGAGCTATACAAAGATCACTATCCAGCAGAATCACCTACTACTACTCCATTTTGCTTTTCCAATGGCTGGTTTCAGGGTTTTTTGAGGTGGCATCGAATCTCACTTCGATTTGTTACTAATAAATCTAGTCAGCTACCTTCAGACTTTGGGGAGGTTATTCTAAGCTGGATGCGATTTAATAGACGAAACTCACAACTTCTCTTGGATGAGGGTCGAGGAGTAAGAGATATACCTGGAGTTGTGGGCCGCTATCAGCTATCGAATATCAGCAACATGGACCAAACACCTTTACCATACGAATATTTGGAAGGACGTACCTATAACCGAATTGGAGACCGTACCATATGGGTTCAATGTAGTCAGTCCGGATGGGATAAACGACAAGCAACAATACAACTTACCGTCTTCGCCGATGCTGTACCCCGAGTTAAGCCATTATTATTCTTTTGTGGACAAGGATTAGGAACTGCCATTATGAGGGAGAAGGAGAAGTATGACCCATGTGTGATTGTTAAATTTAATCCCAAAGCCTATGCGAATACCGAGAACTTTTTGGAATGGCTCGAGGAACAATTCATACCTGTTCTGAATGGTCAGCCCACATTACTCGCTCTTGACCTCTTCGGAGCACATAAGACACCAGAGGTATTAGACACCTACCTTGCGAACGATATCACAGTTAGTATGATCCCTGGCGGTTGCACCTCATTGGTACAACCACTCGATGTTAGCATTAATTGGCCCTTTAAGGACATTCTCCGGGTACGTTTAAAACTTACCTTCAACACTATAGGAACTCGAATGATTGAACCTCACATTAAGGCGCTGTTTGGTTGCGATAGTTCTGTTCCGTTCAACCACCACTTCTGCACTGAAAATAACTTCTCGTTTTTGAAGCGGTCATTTGTATGGGACAGCAGAGCAGAACTATTGCAACCAAACAGAGCCTAAGGCGTCCAAAATTCTCTCTCTGAACTATATGCCCCGGGCCTATACCACAGCAAGCCAACCGCACTCCAGCTATTCATTTCCCCAACCCCAAGTTAGCATATTGTATGAAATGTAGAGAAGGGGAAGAGCTTACTAGTTAGCAAAGACATTACCAACATACTAGCCTGAGGTTCAATTATTCGAGTTTCTATCGTAGATCAAAGGGGAGAAAAAAAACCCCGCCCTTTCAATTTCCCACGTGTGGTGTACGATAGCTAACTCTCTCTCGTTAACAATAGGAAGTGTTAGAAGAGAAGTTGGACGAAATCGAGGCGGAGGAGGAACACATTTTAGAATCTGGAGGCCAGTTAGTTGGGAGTATGGTAGGGAGACGACGAATACTCACTACCTGGGCGGTTGGGGAAGCTTGGGAGAGGTTTTCCCGGGACCGGAAAGAGGTGGTAAAAAAATCCTTTCATATTCTTGGGTTAGCACTTCCGATCGATGGGAGCTGTGATGGTGAGATATCCATTAAGGGGATTGACAGCACTTACCTTCGCGAGGGTTTGAGAGATTGGCAGGAAGGAGGGGTTGTAGCTAGTGAGGAAGATTCTGTAGAGTTAGCCGAGAGCGATGATGAACGGGATGTATTCTATGAGGAGGATTAGAAAAATCTAAAACTGATATTGCGCAATGAGGCCTGTGCTACCTTGGCAAGACCTACCTTAATCAGACGTCTTAGCGTGCGGTTCAATTATTCCAGTAAATACGGTACGCTCTCCACAGCACAACTAAGGTGGTTGCCCGTTCCCTCCAACAAGGACAACTGAGTAACTATTGCTGTACCGAGAAGGGACTTTTTTTTCCTTTCTTTTCTTCCCGAGCCCCGTGATTCTTCCTTTCTCGCTCTTTGACTTTCAGCGGTGCGAGCGGTGTCCACCCCTCCCGACATCCCCACCCCCCCCCCTCAGCCATGGCGTTCCCCCAAAGCATCACTCGCTTCACGGGGGTGATTTTTCTATCAATTACCTGGACGACGATTGAGCCCCGGTTTGCCCTTTTAACAATACCCAACACAACGCCGCTTGGTGAATGGCAACTCTTTGACCACTGGATTATGTCAGACTTGCTAGACATTCTATATAATTGTGCTTTCCACAGAATGATATTATATATGTTCATACAAAATCGATATCTCTTGCCGAATACTTAATTACGAGGTAGGGGTTTATAGGATAGAGGAAGAGAAATCCCCGGGCGGTTCTATGGGGGGTCTTCCTCAATTATTACATTTTCCCTAAGGAGTAAAGTTATTCACTGTCGGTTCCGACTGCAGGCCGTTAGGCGGATTGTTTACCGAGTCGCTTTCAAATGCCCTGAACAATAGAACCTTGAGTAACTCATTGTCTTGGCGAAAAACAATATGACTTGGAACAGCACGGCTAAGTTAATCCTCCTAGCCTATGAAGATATCGGCTCTGATATGCCTGGGGACGGAATTGGCGAATAAACGCCGTCCCTTTTCCTATCGCTTGAGACGGCGTATTCCATCAGGGTAGAAGAATACACCTCACTCTATATCATTTTTCCTTTCTTTGAGAAACGGGTCTCTTAGAGAACGGCCAAAGTTTCTAGGTGTTTTTCACTTTGATTTCCTCCTTTTTATGTGGTCCGAAAGAGATTTTCGAAATCGTTGTGCGCACATACTCGCGTCCAGTGCTGTACACGCTTTGTGGATGGTTTGACATAAATTTATATCGCGAATTGCCCATTCTTCATTGACTTTGGGGCTCTGTACGTGTGCCGTACAGTCGTGTAACGGGAGTCTTGGCACCCTGGTAAAAATTTATCATCCCCCGTGCTCAAAACAGAAATGCGATCACGAGAAACAGAACCTTGTAATTTCTATTCATCATCACCATTTCGGACTGATGGAGGAGATACAAAGTCGTGTTAAGAGGCATTCTCGACCCATCACTCGGTCGGGGGTGCCGGGACTTTTGTTACACTGGCTGTATCATACTGTACAGTGTTCGAGTAGCCTTGCATCCCGACATCAACGCTGTATTTCCCCCGGACCGATATTTTGTCACCGACGATCACCCGACCCAACGTCCGGATTGCCTTGACACAATCCTGGACGGGGTGGTGGCCAACTACGGACGCGCAAAATTAGTCAATGAGACGAATACTAGTATTATATGATACTCAAATAAGTCAAGGCTAAAAATGGAAATAAAGATAAAAATAAAAATAGAAGAAGAGCGGTGCTAGAGCGGGCTTCCATGGATGGTAGCTGGACGACTGTCGGACGAGGCTACTGCAGTCCTGGTCTTTTGTCGTCCTATTCAGGACGGGGACGACACCGTCCGGCTGCCTTCGACGGCTATGCGACTGGACGATTGGGAGCCCTGCTTCCGGAGTTTTGGGAGTCCCCCCCGCCTTGTCTTGATCCAACACTCACGCGGTGTCAGATGTCTTAGTGAGACATTCTCATTCAACCCTCACACGCACAGAGCTCGAATACGGTAACACATCTCCCCTAAGATATCCGCAGGGTGCCGTTGGATTGGTCAAGCCAAGGACCCAACAATAGAAAGGGTGCAATTCATATCTAGTGACTGACGCGTAATAGCACTTTCATCCATATAACTTGTACAATTCAAGGAGGATCGCCAACTGGTACTGGTATAGTACGAGTATAAGTACGTGATTCATAAGATCCTTGGGTGCGATCGGTAGTTACACAAGAAACTTGAACACAAATCACCAATTGCTGCGCCTCAAAAACCTAATTGGCGGAAGTCCCCAATCACCTTTTATCTCAATCACGCTACTGTAACATGACCAGGGTTGTCCCCACCCACCCCCCCGCACCCAATTAAAGCACCAACGTCACCCCAATCCCCCACGCCACACTTAGCATCCTCCCTAAACTCTATCCCAACCTCCCGCCTTCTCCCCCACCAACTGTCACCTCGAACGTCCGACCGACCGGGAGGGACCAAAATCAAAATGTCACTCCTGGATCTCCCAAATGAACTCCTCCTCCAAATAGCCCAAGACTTCACACACAATGACCTAGCACACTTCCTCCTCGCCAACCGGCGAACGGCATATCTCTTCCAGCACGTACTCGAGCGCCTAGCCCTCGATCCGAAAGACAACCTAACAGCCCTACTATGGGCCTGCTCTCGCGGGCACCTCCCCCTTGCGAAACTCCTAATAAATTATGGCTTTGATCTGGACGAGAAATGCCAAACCCTGGGCCGTACCCCACTGCACTTCGCCGTCGCAGCGAACAGCGAGGAGATAGTTGAGACATTACTGGCCGCCGGCGCGGACCCGAACGTTAGGAACAACGCCGGTAGCACGCCGCTGCATTGGTCCACGCTCTGCGGATCATACGGTATGAGCGCTCGCTTATTAGCGAAAGGCGCGGGCACCCGGATTAAGAACTCGGCGTGGATGACACCGCTGCACTGCGCTCTGGAAGGTGCGGTCGAAGCACTGACTCAACTTGTCACGGAACAAGGCATCGAAACGCCCGCCGAGGTGGATACCGCGACGGTCCCTGTTCCTAAGGAGGAGTACCTGCGGCGGAGGAAAGTCGTCAAGCTCGTTCTTGAGCATAAGCCCTGGCTGGATGCGCAGGATAAGGCTGGCTTGACGGCGCTGCATTACGCTGCGAAGAGTGGGAGGACAAGGGTTGCCAAGTGGCTATTGGAGAGGGGCGCAGATGCGTACGTCCGTGATGGGAATGGGTGTACTGCTCTTGAAGTTGCCGAGTATATCGGGAATGTTAAGGTGGCGGGGGTTCTGAGGGAACATTATGAGAAAGAGAGGGAGCCGTTGTGGAGTGTGTTCGTCGGGAATGTGTTGGGGGTTATTGGGATTGGGGGGTAAGCGGTTGATCGCGTTTCCATCGGGTTTTCTCTTTTACTTCCTAGATGCGGGGGGCTGGGGGTTGCTATTCGCGGAGTTGCTATGTAAATTTATGTGATTATTCTTTCTGGGGGTGGTGCACACTTCCGACCGACCGAACTACTCTCCCGCCTTCCTGGGTAATCCCTGATGTTTTTCTTCTCTTTCCGGCCTACGTTCCACGCTTCCTTCCTTGGTGTTTCACCACCCCTTATCAAGAAAGAAAATACCGCAGGTTGGGCAGATGCATCACATATATCGCGTTGGGGGGGTTCTTTCAGCCTCTTAAGCCTACTACACACCACGGCTTGTCGTAATATCTCTGTATGTAACTTATGGAAAAACTTGGAATTTATTCATTCGGTTGATCTCTTGGCGGCACTGTGCTTCTTTCTAGAAATATAGAAAAATATCTCTCAGCAAACCTGCCTCGAAAAATGAGTTCTCAAGAATACGCCGCGTAAAACCAGCTAAGGTGGCATCATAGAGGGGGTTTGAACAACCCAACTACCCGACGTTCCACTCCCAACTCCCATGCAAATTTAGGCTCTGCTCGCCATGCCACAAGTACTACGGTATTTCAATTTTTGTGGTATGCCTTTCATGCTATTTTTATAATTAGTTGGAGGTATTCTCGGCAGCCACAAATTCGGTGGTATTTTTTAATTTTTTATTTTAATCCTGTATCCCCCAGCCTAATATCGCGGCGAGGACAAAAAGGAGAAAACCAAAATATTCTTGCTTCGAATAGCAAGGCAAATACTGAGACTCAGCGTAGGAAATTCTATCCTCATAGCTTCTTATTTGGGATTCTGCGAGAAATCGGATTAGGCATTGTGGTCTCATAAGGCCGCCGCCCCGTGGACAAAACCACAGCGTGTATAAATATCGGGATCGCCGAACCCATTTTATTTTCAGAAATAGTGATTGTGGTATGATACCGGAGTATTTTTATTTTTTTGCTGATAAGCAATTTTCGAGGGATGCCATGGTATTTGTCAGATGGTACTTGTACAGTATAATCCTGCACAGTGCATGCCGAGCGGGCCCTTATTATATCCTCCCGCGGCCCCACTAAAGCAAGTATAGTACAGTGCCTAAACCTTGATTCCACGTCATGAGCCACTACCGTCCATGACCATCGCCTTTACAGTCAATCTCTCCGGGAGACAAAATCTTTTGTCCCCAGTGGAAGGGTTTCCCCTCCACCGAATGCCCTCGTTGGCGATACCTACAGTACCTACTCGACTAAGCTGTGCGGATATATAGTCCATGATAGCCCGGAGGCGTATTTTATGCTGGAGCGCTTACTTAGCTACAGCACCTTCTGCCTTGTATAAATTAAATATAGCATATTTAGAGTTAACGCGATCTGCGCTTCAAAACTAGCATTTTCCCCATTTTCCGAATGGGCTGACTTGACTGCCGCTGTCCGGTAGCGGAGGAACTCCTATAAAGTATTTGTCACTCCGGCACTAAGAAGACCGCCTAGAGCTCTGGAGTTAATTCCCGGAATAAGGCTTTATTTCCCCATTTTGTCCGCATTGCAGTCAGAGTGGGGAGAAAATAGCGGGCAGCACAGCGGTGGATTGTGGGGTGGGAGAATTTACGTGGAACTTGTGTACTGCATGGAAGAGATATGAAAGGTAACTTCCACAACTTTCGTTCGTTCGCTCGCTATTCTTTAAAGCTGAACTAACGGTAGAGATAGATGCACGAGTAAAACGCAATTGACACATCCTGATCTTCCAGAGGTTACCACACTTATCTCTGTATCTCCCCACCCGCCCTGATTCTTCCGTACACTCCCGTGAAATTAAAGGAAGGACATGTTGGTAGAAATTTGTCCAGCAAACTTCTTAGCTACTAAAACACTCCATTCCGCCCCCGAATAGTCTATAATGCTCCTGAAGGATCTATTACACTCCCGTAGATTCCAGCGTCAACCACATTATTTTAATATTTAGAATAATGTCATAATAGTGCTACTATAAGTTCATTCTGTCGGGCTTTCCCTTCAGGTTAAGTTGGACCCCATGATCCTCCGAAATAATAGGACATTAGTAGGCCCCCCCCCGGAGGCGATGGCTGAGAGGGCTAAGTAATAATATCTAGGGGCTAGTAATTTACCCGTTGTGGGTAGTGGAGGTAGTAAGTTAGGTATTATAGTTTAGGTTGCATTCTCATTCGACCGACCCCAGGCAGCATCTGGTCTGCTTCCCGGAGCTAGTGAGTGATGTTTCATGATCTTTCGCGTGGCGATCCATCCATATTTCCGTCTAACAGCACCACAGATCTACAAATTCTCACACGCACCCGGCCCATCTTGTTTAATAAAACAGTATGCAATATAATCTCTGCTATGTATCAAGTACGTCAAACCTAATATCTATAGTACTAATATTCCAGACTCTGGGTTATTTCCATCCTATGGGAGGAAGTGAAACTTTTCGAAACCGTAACCATGAGGCCCACTCTACTCTCTCTGTGCCTGAATAGGCATCTCCGGGTACCGGCTTGCTAACCTCCTCATTCGAAAACGTCAAATGCACCACCCCCGGGCTTGGCCCAATCCCCACATCACCCCATCGCATCCTCTTCCCTGTAATCCCCTCTGAGTTTGTACCCCCGATACGACATGCGGCAGAAATCGCTGCGGAACAGCTCCCGACGGTCGTGATCTCGGTAGCAAATTGTTTATATCCAATACCGGTGGCAGCAAGCAGGGCAAGAATGCCCAGGGTGAGCTGGAAAATGACGGCAATGCAGGAATACCCCACGGTTGCAATCGTCTGTTGACTGGGATACTCACTCCCGTATGATATCTCGATTACTACAAGGAATAAAGATTGTGAGGTTAGCTAATGGAGAAGGCCGCTCAGAGTCATTAGAGGAATAGCGTAGGTGTAGGGCAATTGTAGCCAGTATGTGGAGCGCTGGCCTGGGCTCGGGGATGTGACACGGAGGGTGCGGTGGTGGTGACTAAAGAGGGACCATTCGTGGCCCAGGAGCATGCAGGTAAAGAGGGAGTTGTAGGTTAGGTAGAGGAATGAGAGGATAGTTTGTGGAAGGTTAGCCAGGAGGATTGTTTGGGTTATGGTTTCGGTGGGGACACCAACGAGGGAGACGCTGTTTACTTTGCCAAAACCTCGGGTCCACCTTTCCCGTCATCTCGTTAATACTGTGCTCCAGGGGGGGATATTAGAAGAGGGCGACGGGCTTACATTGATTTGATGTCGGTGCTCCAGTATTTCCCGTCATGGTTCATACCCAATCGAAGTAAAGCCCCGGTTGCGATGATAATTATCGAGCAGAAGAAATTACATGTTATCCACCTTGTCCTACTAGCACTAGTCCACCATCTCTGTACCCCCATTTGCTTCCAGTTCCTCGGTTTAGGCCTCCATCCCTCACGGCTCCACTCCATCCGAATGAAGAATCTATCGGCAAAGCATATCCCCATTGTCGTTGTGTCCTGGGTTCCTAAAAAGGAGTCTATGGCGTCACCCAAGGTGACCAGAGTGGGCTCTCTGGATCTACCCACTACCAAGACCATACAGCAAGCCTTAATGAGATTGCAACAGATAACGACGGTCATGATTTCTAACGAGAACAGCACATTACACTTCTCCACTGTCCTCTCACTCTTGCATCCACTTACCTCTACCTCCTCCCCCGTTGTAAGCATTACCCACCATGGAAGCCCACTCGTCACGTTTGACATTACCTCTCTAGGGCTGCAGGGGGCTGAGATCCCCTTGAAGAGTTTACCCTCACCAGCTAGGTGGTAAGCGCATATCCAACTACTTTGCAGGGTACTATCGGCCCTAACAAGGATCATGTCTAGGAGGGTGTTGTTACGCGTGGTGTTGGAACTATCTTTGGTGATCAGGAATAAGTTTCTGTGGTTTGATATATAGTCGGCGTTGTAGAGTTTTGTACACTCAGAAAGCGTCAGATCTTCGTAAATTTGAGGGCTCTCGTTGTATCCCTCGAGTACATGGTTGAGGAGCTCGGTATATTCGTCCTTGTAATACAACGCCAATTTGGGTAACAGATTTGTTATATCAGAGTATGCTCCTGGTGCAAAGTGGTCGCCGGTCACAACAGCCACGGCGTAATTACTGGCAGCTAGCGAAGTATATACTGCAGAGCTGTACCTGAAACCTTCCAATTAGCCAGGGCTCCAGCGGGAACAGAATATAAGCATACAACAAATGCAGCGGAATACTCGTCAGCCCAATAAGAATCCACAGCAAAGTACTCTCGGGCTTAATCCTGAATAAATTCCTAACACTGGGAACCCCAATGTCCATCCATTGTCTCCTCGTATGCGCAGCATCAATCTCACTGCGAGTCGGCGCGGCGAGACATTGCTGAGTATAATTACTCCCTGACAACAGTAGTGTGGAAAGGCGTTTATCCCCAGATGCAGCCACACCCCGATCTTCCTGCTCTTGTCACAGCTGCCCGAATATAAAGTCCCAATGTTTCCCTCTGTCTTGTACTTCGGATTGGTGATGGCATAGAATGTTAAACCGACGTTTATAAACAGAACAACCGCGACGGAAGTTGCACAGGCCAAGACGCCAGTGTGCCAACCGGTGTACCAAACTGGCTTCCATGCTGAGGAGAGAGACCTCTCCCGCTCTTGAGCGAATTCGCAATCTACAGTTGTTAATCTCTTTGGGGAGGATTCGCTTCCTCCTCCTCCCGCCCCTCTGTCGCAGTTGTTGTCTTCTAGCAACCCAGCAGCCATTTCGATAAATCTTTTCTGGAATTCGCAATCCGCTGACTAGAAACTTGATAAAAGAATATCTTGTCTTGTGAGAGGGAACAAGGCCCTTACGAGGCTCGAGAGAGGTTGAGGGGGGGAGTTTAGTTAAGGTTATTTGCAACTCCTATTATTCTCTGGGATGGTACTTTGGATGGTGTCTCTACTGGAATATATAGGCCTACCCGCCCCGGCGTCAGGTATAGAGTCCCCAGATATAGGGATTGGACGAACTTACGGATAATCGCCCGTGCATCCACGCGCGCGCAAGCAAGACAACATCTTCAAGGTTTGGGTACTTTCTAGGGGCGAGCGTGCAGTGCTCACTATGCCTTGTTGGGCTTTTGATATAAAAAGAAGGTTCAAGGCTTTCCCTAGTTAGAGAGATTTAGATTATGACTATTGTGATGGGAGATTTGTATAGGAAGCATGGTGGTAGCGGCGCTCTGGTGGCAGCTCGCTCACAACCCAATGATGACTGGGGTAGCGTAGCGTAGGTAACGGCGCGAAGCACGGTTCGAAATCTTTTATTATACTAAATAATAGGTATCACTGTCAATCCAGGCATCGGACCGCACGGAGAAAAGCAAGTCGGTAGTGGTTGTGGTATGTGATGATAACGATGTGGATGTTCAATGTACGATACAGAAAGCTCTCTACTGGTAGCTCAGACTAGATACAGAAGAGAGCGCACAAACACACAAAACAGGAAAAACCCACACAACGGGAAAAACCCCCAAGTGGCAGTCACGGCCCTAAACCGGTCGTACCCCAAACTAGCTATCATACCCTAACAACTATGGGATTCCTGCTATAGTATCACATAGCATTGGCGGATTTTGTCCCTATGGCTATAACGATATTAGGGTTGGGTGCTAGCGTGACAACCGTTCGAAAAGGAGCATCATACTTTTACAAATGGGAGCATAGCGGTGAACTTTGTCATGCCTTCATTAGGATCGTACCGTGATGTTGGACTTTGGATAAAAGCGGTGGGTACAGCACAAGCGCTGCCTCTCAATGCTAATCACTTGCGAGAGGGAGTCCCATAATGGGTTCCCTATCCCACTCTTGGCCAAAGAAGCAAAAAGGTAGGACTTTGAGAACATAGCGATTAGGATTCAAGACCAGAAATATTCTAGGGTGAGGGTAGGTTGTTATCGCCAGGATCTTGAGTGACCGGCACCCAGAGACCGAGACAGGCTGCCCCTCACAGAAAATTGTACATCTTAAGTAGTACTGTATCACAAATTATCCAGACCCTCTGGTCTGTGAGTGTATCTCCTCGACTTACCCATCCCAATTGGAGCTGGTTAACAATTTATCCACCTGTCATCCCATCATGTAATTACCACAAGACCGCAGGGTGGCAATGCAAAACCATCATTCCAGATGCTAAGAAGGGAGGGCCACGTCGTGAGTAGAAGCTCTGCACGAGTCTTCCCGCGGACCCTGAGTGACAGGCATTCTGCGGGACCCGTTATTGGACCACCCCAGCGCTGTATGGTATCATCCTTGTAGCATAAGGTCTTCCATCCAAGCCGCCACCTGCACTCTGCTTTGAAATCTCGGCTCATTCCTTGAATTTGGAGGAGGAGTTGGATGTCCGCTACTAAATATAGGTAGTGGATTGACTAGAAAAAAGCTGCGCCAAGAGTGATGTAGCCTGGCTCGAGATTGCAGAGAAAGCCTGACGGTAGTTTACCTGACCTTGATGGAGCCTAAGGGAAGCAGGAAAGAAGGAAAGAATAAAGTGTAATCATAACAAACTCTAAGTGTAGCTAAGTATGAAAGAACGGTGGACTATAATAGTTTATAATAGTTCGCTGCTATCTCCGCTAGCTAAAGGCATGTTAGGGGATGTGTGTCTCCGCCTAAATAACAACCCACTAGACCCCAACAAACTCAGAAGAAACACACGAGGCTAACAAAACCTAGATTCTGGCAATCACAACAAACCAAGAACCACCCTGACATCCCATGGTCCTCCGTGATCCCCAAAGCATAAGCCCTGCCAGTGCGCCAACTCCAGTATGTCTAAAGACGAAAGGCAGGAAAGAGCCATCATGAAACCAGATGCTGAGTGCCTACTACCTAACAATAATGAATATCAACAAAATCAGAACAAGTATCCTTACCTAGCTGTATAGGATGTGAAAGTAGCAGCCTGGTGCTAAGTGCCTGAATGCCGTGCACTGCAAAGCCACATGCCCAGTAGCCGTATATTTGCATACCCGCATACTCGCATATCCGTGCACCCACATATGTGCATAACCACCAAGCCATCAACCACTAAGCCGCATGCTCTATAGACAATACAACAGCCCTGTGTTGAGGTATTTTCTATACAGTAAATGGGTTGGTGAGGAAAAGCCAAGTACTAGGTTGCACAAGCGCTCTTGCGCTCTTGACAAGGAGCGAGAGCTCTAGAAGTATTGTGCGAAGGCCGGGTGAAGGAGGGGCCAAGGGTTCCTGGGTATAGCCGTCTAATGAGTCGCAGAATTAAAACGCGACTGTTGCGACGCCCTGCCGTGATCGACTACCTTCGACTAGCTGTGGGATGCGGGTATTGTGACAGGGTAAGACTAGGGTTAGTCGGTAGGCTATGGATATTGGCTAGAAGTCCGATTTGCCTGGCTGATCGGCTGTAAGCTAAACGACGGGAAACCAGGAAAAATTAGGGCCCGGCAGTCAAGTCCAGCAGCGGGAGACGATACCGACCGTAAAGGGGGGGCTTAACGGTTTGAGGGATGGGGGGTGTGCCGGTCCGTACTCGTACAACATGACCGAGTTGTTCCCACCCATCCAGCACTCAATTATAATATTGACGTCGCTCCCCAATCCCGGGCAACTTCGGGGGTGTTTGACTGTCTGATTATAATTTGAAATCGTGATTCGAGATCAGGTCTCGGCAACTTTAACTCCAATTCTTACTACTAGGTACAGTACTGTACTTGTATAAGTAATCTTCCTTCTTAGATTTGCCAGCAATAATCTAAGTTATTGTTGCCAAGACCTGATCTAAAATAGCGATTTCAAATCATAATCATGCAGGCCAAACAGCCCCTAATATCCTCGACATTATCCCAACCTCCGTCCCTCTCCCCCGCTAACTGGCCCCCTTCTAAGACCGGTCGGGGGAAACTAAAGTCAAAATTGCGCACCTGGGCATCCAAAAAAAAAAAACTCCTCTAAACCGGCTCAGACTCCACACACAATGACCCACACATCCTTCTCGCCAACCCTCGAATAGCCATCTCTTCTGGCACTTAATCGAACGCCTAGCCCTTGATCCAAAATACAGCCCAACAACCCTAAAACGTGACTTTTTGCGGGAACCTCCCCCGTGAAGCTCCTAATAAATTATAGGGTTCGCCTCAGCGAGAGGTGCTGAACCCTGGGCCATGCCCCGTTGCGCTTCGCCGTCGCAGCGAGCAGCGAAGAGATAGTTGAGATATTGCTGGCCGGTCACCAAGACTAGAATATTAAAAAATAACGCATGTAGCAGGCTACTACACCACCCCATGCTCTGCGGGTGATATGGTATAAGCACCTTCTTACTAGCGAAAGGTGTGGGTGCGCGGGCCAAGAACTGGGCGTGGATTGCGCAGTTACACTACCCTTTGGAAGGCACGGTTGAAGCGCTGACTTAACTTGAGTGGAGCAAAACATTGAAACATCCACTGACGTGGATGCCATGACACACCCGGAAGTGCCTCCGCTTGGGGCAAGTTGTTAAGCTCGCTCTTGATAGTGAGCCCTTTTCAAGACCTGCACAATAAGGCGATGGCGATGTATTACACTGCGAAGAGCGGGAGGACAAGGGTTGCCGGGTGGCTATTGGGGGAGGCCGTGGATGTGTGAGTTGGTAATGGAAATGGGTGTGCGGTTCTTGACGCTGCGGAATTTATCTAGGTTGTCAAGGTGGCCGAGATTCTGAGGGGGCACTATGAGAAGGAGAAGGAGCCGTTGTGGAGTGTGTTCGTTGGGAATGTGTGGGTTATTGGGATTGCGGGGTAGGTGGTTGGTGAAATTTGGATAGGGGTTTTCTCTTTACCTCCTGATGCAGGGGTTGGAAGCTAATATTCGCCGGAGCTACGGTTATTCCTGTCGGGGGTGATACGCCATTCCGACCTACTGAACTACTCTCTCTCCTTCCTGGGTAGTGCCTCACGCATCTCTTCTTTTTCCGGCCCACATTTCGCCTCATTTTCTTAATATTTCACCGGCCTTTGAGAAGAAAGGAGGGATACTGCTTATGGGACAGATGCATTACATATACTCGGGGTGTTTCTTCAGCTTCTTCAGCTTACGACGCATGGAAGCTTATCATAATATCTCTGCATTTATCCTATGGAAAGACTTGCAGTTGATTCATTCGGTTAATCTCTTGAGGGCCCTTCCGATGGAAAGGAGAGATGAGTTCTCGGGAACGAGACAGGTAGTGCCAGGTAAGTTGGTATGAGATCACAAGGGAAATCTAAACAACCCAACATCACACTTCCAAGTTCCGTGCAAATTTAGGCCCTGTTTAGTATGCCACAAATGCAATGGTATGGTAATATTTCCATATTTTTCATAGTATTTTTATAATTAAGTGCTTATTCATCAACCACAAGTACCCTGGGATTTTCTAACCAGGTATTTTCTGAAATGATGTTGCGGTTCAGGGTGGGGGGGGGGAAAGGAGGGAAATAGATATTGTTTTGAATATGATAGCAGGAAGATCCAGTGAGAAATCATATTAGGCGTTCTGATCTTAACTTGTATGGTTACCGCGGGGACAAAACCATAGGTGTATAAATACCGGGACTGTCGAAAGCATTCATTTTCAGAAACACCAGCTTATTTTTATTTTGTTACAGCCGATAAACCATTCCGAGAAACGCAATGATATTTAGAAAAAGTTTAATGGTATCATATATGCAGAACAGAGCCTTACTATCCAGCCTTAGCCCCACTAAAGCTAGTACTTACATCCTGATTCCACGTCAGAATATCTTATGCTCGACCACCCATTACTTTTACGATTAATCCCTCCGGGAGACTGGTTCATTTTTCCACTGCTGGCAAATCCCCTTCCAGAATACCCTCATTTCCGAATCCTACCTACCCCACTGGGCTGTAGGAATATTGTCCATAGCCTAAGAGAGTATTTCGCGGTGGTGGAGTCTTTACGTTGGCTATATTTTGTCTTGTAAGCTAAATGTAGTCTACTTAGGTTAACGCGATCTATGTTAGAGTTGATGGAAATGGATAGTGGTCAGAGATAAAGAAAGCGGATAGATGAAGGACAAGATAGCATAATAGATTTAGTGGTTTCATTGGTTCTAGATAGAAGGATTGACGAAAGGATAGACGGAAGGGTTCATGGTCATGTCTTTCCTTTATTAGTATTAAGGAGGTATGAAGGCAAATGGGATGATGCCTGAAGGAGAGATCGGTAAGTGGGCAGACGAAGAATGGTTGAGATAGTTACATTATTCTTATATATGAAGATTTATGTTTGGTTAGTTAGTTTTGTTTTAGGATGACGAGCGAATGAAGTTTCGATTATACGTACCCTTTATTTAGTTTTAGCCCTAGTCTAGTTCGACCGTTGGACCGTTACGCCATTTATCTCCGGCGAAAATCTACACTTCACATGTCATTGCTTTACTGAAGCCACCTGGTATTCTGGAATTCAATCCCGTAGCAGAAGCTTCCTTTCCCATTTTTCTACTTTACAATGTCAAGATATCATACCGCTCCTCAGTGTTCGCAACGGTCCGGGGCCCCCGTAGGGCCCGGCGGGGGGACTGCCAAGAGCCCTGGACCGGACGGGACGGCAGAATGTGGTCCACACCCGTCCTAGAAACCTCAGGATGGCCGTCATTGCGGAGGACGGCTAGTGATGGGCGCGATCATGGTCGAGCAGAAAATTTAGCCCATGCTCGAGCATAAATCGTGCTCGAGCACACCAAAAATTTATGATCGAGCATGATCGTGCCCATCACTAAGGACGGCGGGCCCTGCAAGGTAAGACATTTTAGCGTGGGAGGTTGCAGGGGACGGCAGGGGACTGCGGGGGACTGCGGGGGACTATCGGGGACGACCAG
>Ga0307509_10001975_pt1 | contig 33858 bp, 27 predicted proteins | sample 10_EM_MG_FD_202245 | JGI IMG/M metagenome (GOLD analysis project Ga0307509, IMG submission 202245) | Populus trichocarpa ectomycorrhiza microbial communities from riparian zone in the Pacific Northwest, United States - 10_EM | ecosystem: Host-associated > Plants > Roots > Unclassified | place...
AACCCCCCCTCAAGACCCCCATCTCGAGAAACTCGGAAACCACTCCCCAATCCCCCAAAAGTCACCTCGCAACCACCCCCTCTTCCATTCCAGCCCTCAAAGTATCCCCCGCCCTTTCCTAAAATTCTGTGCCTCCCGCGTGCCCTGTGCTCATACCGGTACTACCCGCAAGCCACCCGCTCACGAGAGGATCCCACTATGTTCGGTGTCCAGATATGCCCGCCGCACTATCTAGCACTGTAACAGTATATTCTTTACTACGAAAGCCTCTCCCAGGCAAACCTACTACAAGTTTAGGAGTATTGTATGGTACTTATTGTTGCGGTAAAGACGGTAACTCACGACGGAGCCTATCGTGAGTAGTCGTGTCGGCGTTCCATTGGTTAACCCGCCATAGCGGGGGCTTGGGTGACGGGAGGCAAAAACCTTTCTGTGGGGTTGTAACTGTGAAGGGGGATGTATTCAGGAATTCCCCGGCCGATGCGAGTATGATACGGAGACAAGTCTCTCGTTCAATCCCCCCTGCAGATCCCGCATGGACGCATATTCCGTGGCGTTTTATGGCGTTGGCGTGGGGCCGGGTGTGCCGTCGGCCCCACTGGGACTGCTATCCCTTCTATCTATGGTTGGACTTTGTATGGGTGGAGTTTTGTGTGCTCGCTGTTTTGGATGGAATTTATTGGCGGAGCTGCGGTGTAACCCAGTGGTTTATGGGATTGTGGTGGTATGGTACGAGTATAGATGCTTACTGCGGCGGCTTTGCTATCATTTTTTCTAGAGAGTATGTTTAGAGACGGGTACCATACATTGGGGCATCAGCAATGGTAAAAAGAAGACTCTTGGGGCACAACACTAATATAAACCATTTAGTAAGGCTTAGGAAGCGGATTGTAAGTCAATTTAGGGTTTACGGGTGATTTTCTGCACTCCCGCGTTCCACTCCGCTAGCTGGTATTAAAAGGAGGAAATAGCCTAATGAACGGGGCTAATCGAGTACTATTGCTCTCTTAATCTGGAACTTAATGAGATGCTGTACTAGCCCCTGTTTCCCTTTTGTGCGTCCTCACACCCCTACAGCCTCACGCGGTATCTCATGCGGCAGACTGCTCTTGTACCACGAGTTGTAAGAGTGGATCTTCGGCCCACCCTGATGGTAAAGCTAGCATCATCTAATCCTAGGACAAGCAACCGGATGATACCGAAAGCACACGGCTCTTTTCCATGTGGGCGTGCAAGGGAGTCCTCGGTCCAAGGATCACTAAACCAAGCTTTTCTGTATTCCTTGTATGGGCTCAAATTAGCGAGTGACAACCCATGAAATGTCATTCACGCTGACCAGAATTGAGCGTGCAGAATCCTCACACTCTCTAAGAATTACTACAAAATATTTTCTGTTGTTATAAAAGAGGATATTTATGGTATATACTCCTTAGTAGAATACCCCTAACTTAACCATTAAATAAACTCCGCCTGAACGAATATACATATAGCACCAGAAGCACCTGGCCCAATCCACCACTGCTTAATCCTCTACCCCCTGCTCCCCTTACTCGGAGAGCCGAATCGGGCAATCTCCAATTCTTCTCGACCGAACAGGTGTATCCCCCACCCCGACGGACCCCCAAGTTCTCTTCCTCCTACAAGTGCGATTCAAGTTTGTCCACTTTGCAAGGCCCCGGTCTCCTCCTACTCCAGCTAGTCGGGCTCTATTAGGTTTCGTGATTTAATAATCGAGCGATCATGTCTTGTCGGCTTCTGAGTAGGTAAGTGGGGTTTGGGCGGTAGGCGGTGAGCAGCGAGAAAAGTAATGTGAGGTAGAATTTCCTATAGAAGACGATATGCACCCGGGGTTCTCTCTGCCGAGTTCTGACATTTGAGATCGAGATGGGTTTAGGGCGGGATAGAGGGGTCTAGGGATGCTTTTGAACTAAGATTTGACCTCTTTTAAGTGATTACTGGAGATTTGTTCGGAGAAATGGTATGGCCCAGCACCTGTGATGCTCGGGCCTACGTGTAGTAGCATTTTGCCCTAATCCTTGCGTATGAGCACATTTTGGAGGTAAACAGTATTTCTCCGTCTAACGGCTATCGACATCTCTTCCCCCCAATGAAGAGCTCCGTTGCTAGGCAATATAGAAGAGTTTGATTGGTTCTCATCCCCAAAGTGCTTGTAGGGCTGCGGTGACCGTAATTTGAGCGTCAGCTACCGTACCCCACCGTGGTTGGAACATGGCCGGCCACGAGACTGGGTTCACGATTTTTCACACCCCAGCAAGCGGATTCTGTGATGGTAGCCAATCATATTTGTGGTCTAAGATCCCAGGGGACCGCTTTCTGGTGCCCGAGGTTTAGGTAAGAAAGATGCAACCATTTCTCCTCCACTCTGGGGTGAGAAAGTGTCGGCACCTTGTGGGGAATCCTCCTATTTCTGGTGTGGTCCGACCAGGCACCACGGGGATGGATAAATAGCCACACGGGTCGCGATAGCCCAAGATCGGTAAATCCCACTATCACTCGATCTCTCTCGAGTGCTTGCCTCGCTACAAGCAATCGAGCTTGAATCTTTGATGTAACCTATACACCCAACTCCAAAGCTAGAGCCAAGTACTAGAGACCAGCTGTCAACTGAAAGGTACGGCTGTGTAATACCATGACCCTAATTAGAAGAACTACTGCTATCACCAGCTTGACAGTAGTAATAGAAAACAACAGAAATTTAGGTAGCGTACGGTACAGTACTTCCGATAGCGGAGTAAGGGTCCCCCCACAGCACCCCCTACGCTTAGCTGATTCTTAAGAGAGACACCTCGATGGTGAACCGGTCCACAATTCACCACTTGTCAAGCCGACGCAGTGTCCCGACCAGCCTGTCTCAGCCACCCCACCCAGAAGCTCGCCGGTTCCGCAAACCGCAATAGACACCGTCGTATCATCGTTGGCCTCTCTTAACCGCACTCTCGGGAGCCCACCTGTGGCCTGGCCAACATGGCTGGTTTGTGACTTGGGTGTTTTGAACTCCTCGATTCGAATTGGTGTCTTTGGACCCCCAAATCCCGACATAATGCAGGGAGGTGCACGATCCGTAAATATAGTATATACGAGAATAAGTTAACCTCAGCCAAAGGAATAGAGACCTGGCTTTGAAAAGCGAAACGCTGCCGGAATTCTCTTGCACCGAGAGCCAAGCGCGCTGAGTTCTAGGATTCCCGTACTAGTACAAGCGGCGACGATAAAACTTCGCGGGATGGGCCCAACTCCGGTTAGCGCTTCCGGGCAATGAAGGAAGGGAGGGAGGGAGGGGAACGATCATTGATGGACCTGCTCCGACACGATTCCCAGACCTCCCACCAGAGGGGACTAATTCTCCCTCCATCCGCAATTACTAAACCCAACGTGTCGTAGCAATTGTAAGATCAGCGATGCCGCACCCGTCCGAACCATCGAACGACGCCATATGTCTTATCAGTGCCATACAGTATACACGATACAGCACAGCACATCTGCCCCCCACTATCCACCCAACCGTCCTTACCTGACACCTTATAAACTCTCACAGATAGGTTACCACGAAGTCTTGATTTACAAGACTGCACAAGTATGTATGTGATCATGTTCCCCACCTCGGACGCATTCGGTACCCCACAACCCGGCCCCTAATACCTCACCCCGACATCCCGCCCTTACTTGCTCACATCTTTTCCTTTTCTACGACATCGTCTCGAATTGCTACAAGTATTGTTACCAAAGCCGTCAGCTGGTACTACAATTTATCTACGATATTCAACCAGGTCCTGTACTAGTGGGGCCACGCAGAATGGCATATCACATCATATCGTACCAGGCCTTTCCTGGGCTCCTTGCATCGTCCCCAATATAACTTCGGCCACCAAGTTACGATCTCCCTTCCTGCTGTGGGCCCGCCGGCGGTGTTGAGCGGATCTTCCGATACCTTACTCAATGTAAGGTCCGTCCTATCTGGAGGATTGGAAAGGTACGCTTCGTGTCCCTGAGAGCTATACGGACACAACTCTGATCCCAAGCAATAAGGCAGGCCATAGTGGAAATCAGCGGGAACTTAGACCTGACAATGGTCATAAAAACTCAGCCGTCGATTATTTTTTATCTACTCCCATGAAATTATAGCATTAATTACAAATATAGCATATTAGAACCTCTACGTCCTGACTTCAAAAATTCCCGGGAACTCCCCTAGGTTCTCTATCAGATTCTGCCCTGAAGCTCCCAGAACGCTCACGAGCCTCATCAAATCCCTTGCTAGACTCCCCCCTGCATCCACATCCTTGATTATATCCCCACAGAAGGCCATGACTTCCTTTGGCTTCTCGAGGGGTATAAATCTGTCCGCAAGAGTGAGTACAGGTATCCCCTGTTTACCCTGGAAGAAGTTTGCCATCACGTCGCTCCATGGCTGGTCTACATGAACAAGCACATCTAGCGGCTGAACGGGGGAGGGAGCGGGAGTTGAGGATTCGGAACCCTGGCGATGAATGCGCATCACGGCCTGCAGGATACCGTAGGCCCATAACACTAACCCAGCATGGAAGAGGACCAAGGGGAGATAATGGACTACTGTTGGAAAGGTTAGTATCCACTACCAACAGCCATGGAATTTCTCTGAGAACATACCTCTTTTCTCAACAACACATTTTCTCGCAAGCGTGAAAATTTGCCCGCAATGCCAAACAGCGAGTCGAGCGTCCTCCTGGCTCGCCCACTTTTGGAGCATCGGTAATGCCCTCTTGGCCGAACTCGCGTCCTCCCGCCCAGCCAGCATCAGAATACCTTGTAAGGAACAGAAAAGCGCGAGAGCATTATAATGAACAAATATAGCACTAATATTATTATCTCTATGGTCGGATATAGGCCCGAGCTCAGCATTCAACGCCTCTTCGCAATTTTGAAGGATTCTCTGAAGCTCTAGCTTCCTTGCTTCGACACTAGGGAACACCGCCCCCACTGTAGTCCTCAGAGGGGTTTGGATTGGGGAGGCATCGTATTCCCGAAACTCATATAAATCTTGCATTTGGCGTTGCTCGAATACAAGTGAGTGCACGACGGCAAGAAGGGCTCCTTTAAGGAGCTGGGAGGAGGAAATCCAGTTGTGGGATAGGACACCTCGACTACAGTCGTGGATAAAGCGACCGGCAAATGTGCAGAAGGACTGGTCGAACCTGAGGTTGAGGCTTGCGGAGTTGTATCCGAGCTCCTGTTTCGCTAGAGAAACCCAAGCCTCTGCAGTCGGGGCATTCCAGAGAGTGTCAGATTGAGGTAATGGGAGACTCAGCTCTGAGAATGCAACAAAGTGAGGTATGTGCAGGAGAGCGCTAATCTGGGAATCCCATATCTGGGTACAGTATACGAGCCTATATGGCCATTGTTAGGATATTTTATAGCAGCATTTTTCAGACATGATATCTCTACCTTTTTCGTTGTTCATTTACACTCCATTTTATCCAGGTACTTGTTACTGAGCCCGTCCGCTCATTCAGAATATCTTCCAAAGATCGATAAGAGCAAAATCGAAAGGCTCCAGCCCGTCTAATCATAGCCATCAAGGTCCCCGCGAAGGCCTCGGCCAATTCCATCTTTCGTTTTGCCCCAGCCCAACTCTGGCCTATATAAGTTATAAGGGAAGCTTGATGCCCCTCATAGTCCCGGATCCTGCTATTGTCAGATTCATACTAATGGGCATATCTATTAGCAAATTTAATCCAGCCAATCAGAATAGTTTCCCTCACCCAATGCCCTAATGACCGTCTAACACATTCTAGAATCGCGTAGCCAATCGCCTTGATTGATCGGGCTTCCTCTGCTGATACTTTGTGTTTCTCCTCATCCCCGGCCAATCCACTGCTCCAGATTGCTCCTACCGCCACCATAACCGCGGTAAGTAGAATAAGTGCCGTATTGGGGTTGAAGGTCCCCCGATGCAACAATGGATACTGAGGGTGAAAATATTTGAAGTAGCATTCAAGTGCATCTTCGAGGAAGTCTTTGTCTGGTAATGATGCTAGGCCTTGGTCCCCCCACTGCTCACGCGAGTGAGCTTTAGTGAGCATAATCACAATTTTATCCCGAGTTTCACTAGTGATTGCTAATGAGGGCAGTTCGAGCATTGCATTTCTCGTCGAACGTTGACTCCGGATGGGAAGCCGTATATGTGTTCTAGGGGGCTGTGCATCCGGTTGCGCCCGTGCGTAGATCAGATCGGCATCGGTATCGCTGGATGTCGGGTTACGCCATACAATTGAGGATGCCTCGAAAGCGCGCGAATGGGCACCCAAGGTTTCTTCTGTGCTTGATGGCTGGCTTGTGTCATGCACCGGAGGCGCCTGGGGTCGAGGGTGCTCTGGGATTTTGCCTTTGTTGACAAAACTCTCATCCAGGACTTTCTCTGGGGCTTGTTGGGATTCTTTTGGCTCCATTTGCTCGGAATTCAGGTCAAGACCTGGCTGTACCGAATTTGGGCAGTCTGCACCTGTCTCAAAATGGGGGGCCACGTTGAATATCATTGAAGGGAAGTTACTATTCCCAAAGGAATCCATTTGAAGTGGGTGACTCTCCCGGTCAAATATGTTGAGCAAGAAAACGTCCAAGTCGGCTGCACTCATCCCCTGGTAGAAGTCGTGCATAGGGGGAGATTCATTGGATGCAAACATATTGCTTGTTCCCCCTAGAGCTGGGTCTACATTCGAGGTAGGGAAAAACGTGCTGGGTTCTGCACTAGCATCCGTCATACGTGGTGGGCTCTGAGAGACATCCGGCTGCAGAGGATCTGGAGTCTCTGAATTCCCTTCACCCTCAACCACTCCATCATCGGTTCCAGCACTCCTCCTGGTACCCTGGTTGTAGCTTTTTTGAACCCTAGACCCCCTGCTTGTATTCCCAACTGAAAATTTGCATTCAATCCCTTTTCGTAGACATCGATCACACGTCTGTTTTCCGGAACACTTTTGCTTGGATGCCGCACAATTTTTGCATGCCGCAAGAGACCGGGGGGCAATCGGGCGCCGTGAAGCCAATGCATCGGGCCGAGATGGATCCAGATGGTTTCTTTCATGCCGAGTCAGAAGATCCCGGCGGGAGAATGATTTCAGGCAGGTATGGCATTTGAATGGCCGTTTGTTAAGATCTAAACGATGTCGTCAATCAAGCGACGTTTGTCGATCCAAGGAGAAAACATACGTGACATTGTGTGCCGTTCCAAGTGCTCCTGACGCGTGAATGTATCCTGGCATATTTCACAGACATATCCCCCCATCCTGTCCAATCGTTTAACACAACCGTTACCAGAGGACCGATTAATTTTTTCGCGGGGGCAGCTCGGCGGTTTCAGTGGGTTGGAAGGGAACCAAAATCTTGATAGCTACAGCAGAATGTTAGCCCAGCAAAAGACAGGAGAAGAAATGAGACTTTAAGAAAATAGGGATTGAACCTTGACAATCTAACCGATTTTCGGTCTGTTGGCACCCTTAATAAGGATTGTTATTTATTTAGGCTTTCTCCTCTTCCTCCCCCACTCTGTAGGCGCGCAAGACTCGAGAGCACTTGTGCAAACCAGCGTAGCGGGCTGAACAGCGATACAGTCGTGTGGAGAACCTTGCGGAGGTCGCTGCCAGGATTCACCTTGCACCTAGGCATCCTGGATAGCAAAAAAATCTGTGCGTACAGCATTTGAGCGTCAATGCGAAATATACCCCCCTATTGCCGGTTACCACTTGCCCAGGACAAGTGCTCCAGTCTCCCATGAACACAGTTAGCCCTGAAAACCAGCAGGGAGGGGCTGCCCTTCTCTACGGCCGGTATCGTTCCTCCCCGACCAGAAAATCAAACGGCTTCTTGCCCCTGCCAACCAGTGTACCGGTATTGTACTATTTGATCAGTTTTGAACCGTGACATTCAATAGTAGGATTTTACCGGTAGCCTATCTAAGATAAAATTTTTATCTTTAGCAAGGATTACTAGAGTTTGGTGATCACTTCGTGGTCCATGGTGTGATACGGTAGCAAATAAGGTGCTCTTGAGAGAAAGAAAAAAAAGATGACCTGGGTGTCTCGTCCCAGAGTTGCACAAGAGGAATAAAAACGAAAAAAGAGGTGGGAAGATTATTTATCATACCCGCATAATCTGGCAAGTGGTGAAGTTTTTGGTGATGAAAGCAATAGCAATACCTCAGCAGGTATTCCGACTCAAGAGGTGACCAAGAATACTCCTATCAGACTCATCTATACCGGCGCTAGGCCAATTGTTCACTGTAAGTTTCTACGGCAACAATACCGTGTATGATAGACTTGTTGAGCTCGAGCATCTCTCACTTCTTCTGATGCTGTGCAGTGCAATTTGCGCGTCAGCCAATCTCACTGCAAGCTCTGCCCCATCCAGTGAGGAACATCTGGGCTAGAACTGGATGACTTTGCCAAGAAAATAATATTGTTCAATCGTAGTAGAATATTCAACCGACATCAATGAGAATTATGCCTCCCTTGGATTCTCTGCAATCCAGCAGAGGGAATATATACACCTCCAATTTTCATGGAAAGGTTAGTTTCGATACTGCACAGTATGATAGATACTTTGCAGAGCTTATCGAAGGTTGTCGAGGGAGTTTTTTTTATAGTTTTCTTGAGGGCAACAGTAACCAGCCTAGGAAAAAAACTATGGGCAGGGCGCTCACAGGGTCTCAGGGCCGTATGGTTAGATTCCTCAATCTAGAATGTTTAGTTTTAACTCCCAGGCTACTAATTGTATTAGGCTAACGCTGTGAATTGAGCCCGGATCGTCCAAATCTGGTGAATGGGTTCCTGTTCCTGTACAGTACGGATTCCAGAGATCATAAGGGCCGGGCAGCGTCCAGGACACTATTACCGCAGTTCACTAAAAATCAGCTGCTAGTGGGCTTTTCACAAGATACGAACTGAGCATAAAGGCAGCCCTGAGCAGGTCAACATAGCATCACTAAGCCAGGTGAACATCTTCCTCTCCAGATTATAGAGACTCCTCACTACACAATACTATATAAAAGTACAGAACAGTTAACTTGAACAGACAGGGATATATTTGACTAGTTAACCTTAAATAACTATTCAATCGCTTCCTACAGAACCCTATTCTACTAGTACAGCACTAGGCCGTACCCGCACCGGAAATCATAATGGCCACTCCAGCGCCTCGACGGCCCGAATCCGACACCCGTCCCAGACTGGGCGACGAGGGCAAGGACTAACGCAGTCCTACTAAAGTCGGCGCCAGTCGACAACACTACCCGTACTCTACCTACTTCAGTACCCCACTAAACCAATCTTTTGTTTTTGTTTCTCGAATTCTACGGGATCGCGAACCGGAAGGATGTACTTCTCTACAAATATATAATACTTGAGATTGAACCTTTTTATTATCTTTCCTCATCGCATTACGGTAACTTATCATGTCTAGACCTGTGATGCCAAGTTGCTCAAACACATATATTAGTAAGTTAACTGGCTAATGACACAGCAGAGCGAAGGCACCACCTGTCAGGCACATGGCTCACCTACCGGTATGGCATTGCAGTGGGCAAGCCAACGGGGTCCCATCTAACTTATCCCACTGCACTCGTTCATCTACTCGAGTACCGTAGAAAGTGCTTCCTGCGTACCCCTAGCAAGCAAAGGGGCCGGCAGGGATATGGGCCACCCCCCAAAAAATGAAACAAAAACAAAAAATCATTGCTAGGAGGGCTCACAGGCACTCACCGAACACAGGGCAATCCCGGAACCCTGCACAAATGCAGCTCCCCCCCCTGCAACCCATACTCTACAAAAGCAAACAAGTGAACAAATTGACCGCGAAGGCATGTGGCCACCGTCACTCACGTTGTCGACCAGGATGTTGAGTCGAGAGTGCTCGAGATACCTCCATCATCCATCTGTGAGTTGCACAACGCACGCTTCAGCGACAACAAGACAACATTCCTACTAGTAATTGAACGACATTCGCGAACACGGCCGCTATTACATAACGCCAAAATTAAGCTTCTTTGCTCAGGCCTTGGTGTCGTATAATAGCGGTACAAGTAGTGTTCACGAACGTTGTTCAATTACGAGTGAAGGACGGCTTTGCCAGCATACCGGTATGAGCCAGACATCGTGCACTTCTCCTGTGCGTAACGATTCAGATCAGCTTTTATTGCATTATCCCCGCAGTGGCACCATCACAACCGTTCCTAGCACTTATCCTAGCAACAGCTGGGCCCAAATGGGTCATGCTAGACTTCTTGGCTCTAGAGATAGGAGAGGAAGTATGACTAAAACTTCGAACATCACCTTCCTAGTCAACCGAATCTTCCTAGGCAACTGGGTCCATGGATCAACCTTCGTCTGGGGGTTTCCGGACTTCCCGGACTCTTCCCCCTTCCTATTTCTTCGTGTACACTCACAGAGCCACCGCGCAGGCCGGATGGGCCGACAGTGAAATCTCGTATAGTCCACTATCAGATTATCAGTGGGGATTGCGGCATCGGCCCATGGTAGGTTTAACCTAACAGGTTACTAGAATTGCGACCACCAGTTGATGAGATCCAATACACAGCATGCTCTGGCTTTATTGTGCGAGGAAAAGACTAATCATTCTGAGGGTTGTCTGAATATGGAGTTTAGAGGTCTGGTGGAGATAGTGGATTATACGGCTGCAGCAGCCACAGGGCAGCTCTGGTCCGGGCCTGACCTTCCCCTCATACCGTAGGATGGCAATGGCTCAATAACAGCTTCAACAGAAGGTACTACAACAGTCGTATCCCGGACTGGCAACGGCTCCACCAGATCTTTGCTGCAGGGAGACGACGACTTGGCAAGCTTGGAAATTCTCATGCAAAGAGCCCGGTTTCAACTCAGTTGTCTGAGTCGACACGCAGTTAAAGTTTTTTTTTACATTTATGACCTGTAGTGATACTGTGTGCCCCACTTGGTTCATCGGCCAAATCTACCGGTATTCATGTGGCCGACTGTCCGACTGTCCGCCCTGTCCCGGAAGTGTTAACGCCGTCTGACCCGCCCAAAGACGAACCCTTCTCGTCCTTCCTTGCCCTCACCCCATTTTTGACGGACTGGACGACTGGTTGTTCCCTCAATTAGCTAGAACTCCGAACACATGATCGGGAATGGCATCCTGGGAAGAAATCGGCCTTTTCTAGTTGCGCGGCCAGTTACGGCTGACACGGTATCGCTCTTGTCAACCTTCTTGGGCTTACTGCTTTTATGGGGAAGGCCAGCCCCTCGTGTTGCCGAGAGTGTTACAATTTGCCACACTTGGTCTACGCTGCCGGTACTGTCGGATCTTTGGGAATGGCGTTCTTTTGTGGGTGTTGGCAGAAGAGTCTATCATGGTCACAAGGCTCGGAAAGCAAGACAGAAAAAGTTGAAAGAAAGAAAGGTCAAACAACATCCACTGTCGAGGATCCTCGTCTCTCACTTCTCCTGATGTCGCAGAGCCCCAAGTTATACAAGGAATCTGAAAACAAATGTCAGGCTGGCGAGGAACCAATTACGTGTGCGTACGAAGCCTTGCACGCAATCCTAAAAGCCTCTCGGCACCTCCGGCAGCACCAGTCCCGGACTTGTCTTGGGTAACCGCGCTAGGGCCGTGTTAGGGGAAACACGCCGAGCCTTATCTTATTACTATTAGAAAAAGTCCTGTCAGCTGAGTTCAACTAGAGATTTCTAGTGGTCCCAGAGCTCCACAACTGTCATTTTCTTTGCTTTTGGGGCTCCGATGATATAAAATGCATTCTATTTGGTTTAGCAAGAGGCTTGAAACCAGCCCCTAGGCTCTCTCTCTACTCGAGTATAGTACCGGTACTCACTCTGAGTTGAGCTCAACTGACAGGACCCTTTACAATCAATAGGCTGCGCATAAGAAAAGGCCATTAATTAGGAACGTTCACGGACTAACGTTGATATCCAGGTACTACAGTGTGGTGCCGTGCTTAAGTATCCTAGTGAGACTTTATGGGCGCTTATTATCTTATCCCGGACAGCTTGGGGGCCTCGGATAAACCGTCTGGCCGCCGAAACCCTACCGGTATGTGACCACACTGAGGCGTAGCCGGCCTTGTTGATGCTATTAACAACGAGATTAGATATGGACAAGTTCTTATACCGGATTCCTAGTATTGGTGATGCGCTATGTAGATGCCGTGTTCATATCAGACGAACATTTATTCAAGTAGCTACCTATAACTAGTGCCTAATGTGTATGGCATCGCCCCAAAGGAGGCATAAATCTTATAACAAAAGTCCAGTCGTGATTAGAAACAATACCCGCATTCCTAGACTCCACGCGGTGGTAAGAAATGCCATTTCTCGCATTTCCTGATCTGTGGATTCTGTCCCTTTGCCACCTAGTGAACCGCATTTTGGGCCTGGTGGGTGAGCGAGCGACAGACTGATCATAGAAGGCAGTGCTTACCCTCATTATGCCCTTTCTCTTCCCTTAGGAATTGGCCAAACCTCTCGCATGCACCGACGTGAATCGTGGTCATAGTTCTATTCCACGAATTGTAGGACTACGATTGAATCAGCAGCAGGACCTGGAGCCTACCCAGGAGTTCTGCATACTGGGCTTACAATTGAGTTTTTTTTTGCTCCCCGCGGGACCTATACCCAACATTTGTGTAGCATCTTGCATTCTTGTTGCCCGTTTGTACCTGAATTCATGATACAATTTAGGACTATCTACGACATCCTTTTTCTTCACTCCCAAGGGAAGAGCAGCTACCAGGGCCACGCCATCCTCGATTGCCTGCGCACCTCCTTGTCCCTGATCTACCGCGCTATCGTTAAAATATTCCAACCATCTCTAGCATAGCCAAAACTTACGTGGCAAGAAAGGGTGGGCAGCGCTGTCCAGGCAAGTTACATTGCCCTTCACCCACGCGGGCAGCGCCGGTAGATCCAGAATCTGCTAGAACTTAATTTCATTTGCAGGCACCTTTGAAAGCAATGCAATCGTAGGCGGAAAGAAGTCTTTTAACATGTCCAGCATTTCCCCTTATTTGCGTCCTAACTCAAATCCTTTCTCCGATCAGTGTAAGAAAACCGAAGGCAAGATTGATACAAACCCCGGGCTGAGGGGGGGGGGAACCTTCTTCATGAGAACCATCTCCGGTGTCAGGACAGAGGCACACGAAGTTGCGGAGAGGATTATATCGATAGGGGTATGTAACCATCCTCTTGTCCTCCACCATCCATACTTGCAAACTTCCTGCTTTTGCTGCCAATTGTGCCGTTACAGGATCCGCAGGGATTCCGTTAATCGGGAGTAGGAAATGGAAGGCAGACTTCCCACTTGGGAGTGCGAGACTATTTTCCCTAACGACTGCTGAGCGAAGTGTGGGTTTTGCAATGGCGTCAGTCCCCTTCAACGGCTCCCACGTAGCAAGGGAGCTTGCCGTCGGCACTGACGTCTCCACTATCCCCCTCGCTATTCTCCTAAACAGGTGTATTCTTCTCGAAATCGACATCCACAGCTCGGCTGCCGATAGCAATGGTCGCTGAGACTCCCCCTTTGCTATCACTATTTCATTCGATGTTGGGTGCAGTTTGATTTGGTGCATTAACTACCATAGCTATTGTTATTCTCAATACAATCCTCAGTGAGACCAAGCGATAGGGGAGTATGTATGAGAGTATCTATCCGCTATTTGAGAAGCATCGGTCCCAAACCCTAACAATCCACCCAGCCTATGCTCTGCTATCCACTCTGTTCTTACGCCACCTTTCATCCCGGAAACGAGCCCGAGCCTCTAGACAAGACAGTTCGCTTTGTACACTAAATTTGCTTCCACCCCGGATTCGTTTAGAAATCGAGATTTTTCAAAAAGGTATATTTGCGTAAGTTTGGATTTATTTTAGCAGGTGTTGCTACCGGTGGTTAAGGGAGTCACTATAACTCTATGGCCGGTCCGGGGGAGCACAATTGCGGCCGTCGGCCCACCGATGCCGGCATCGTTGATGAGGACCCGAAGAGGCTTGATTTCGGAGCTCTACGTGATTATAGCTTCGCGGAGTTTTTTTTCCCTCGAGTAGAGTATTTTCGGGGAATTATTAACCAGCTACTCCAGAAATGACCCTTACCAAATCATCTGAGGGAGAGGTCGCGAGCAATATTTCATAATTATATAATCTCTAGTGGGGCCTGGAGGTAGCGCACCGGACGTCATGATGCCTAACACTGAACCTTCAACAAATATGCCTTCCGGCTTCGCCCTAGGCAGGGCGGTTGCTTTCCTGAATGGCTTTTTAGGAGAAATTTTCTCCGAAGTATCCTTCGTCAGTCGTAGCACCCTTGCTAGTATTCCCTATTGAGGGAGAAAATAGGGTGGTTGAGTGGGGCCGATACTATATACATCACCCACCATCACTCGCCAAAGCAGCGAGTTACGGTACTTGGGGTGAGATGGTTTGGAGGTCGCAACCGCCAACTACCAACTCAACCGCACAAGAAACGAGTCTGGAGATACTAAAAAAACGACAAAGCAGTTCCTGGTAGCAGAAGAGTTCCGAATACACTCAAAGGGTCTGGAGTTTGTATTCAGGTGCTTGGTCTGCTGTTGCCAGCCTAGCCGTCGATCCCCGGTTCCAGATACGTGTACTTGCCCCAAGTAGATAGCTCATTCGTTGCCAGACCTACATCACTAGACGGTTCATCGGTGCCTAAGAACAGATAACGGGGAATGCTACGTAGTGTATCTTGGCTTGTATTACATGAAGATACACGATCAGACGCGACTCCCAATGGGGGGGGGGACGGCAGTTCTCTCAACCACTTTATATCACGAGGGATCTTGGGGAAGTTCGGGATATTTGTGAGAAAAATATTACTATCCCCCTGCGGCCACGTTTTCATGAAGCATTCACCTCCCTGCCAAGAACAGAACTCTATCTCCTTCTTCCATTCAGACAACTCTCAAACTTACCCATACTACACTTCTAGCACGGGAGCCCGGATGTGCACATTCACACGCCTGCATCCCTCCCCCCTCCCCCCCCATAAAAACGGCTGTTGAGCACCGGGAGTAATTTCCCTCACACAGCACCGCTTGTAGCGCAATTTCGCCTCGGAGGGCAAAATAATAACAATTAACGTTATTAGTTAGCTGTATTACTGTTTCGTGTTCCCGGCCCCCATCTACAAAGCCTTGCGATAGTAAATTCCGTTACCCGGAATATTGGTTTTCACCACGTGGTATCTGGGAAACACCGAGGACCGTGATTCAAGGCAAACAACGGGCGGATCTTGACCTATGCCATGAGGAGGGGCCATGCCAGTCAGTTGAGTGTCGGGGGATCCTTGAGATCTCCTACCAGGTATTGCTATACATTTCATTAGAAGCAGTTGAATTAATAAATTAATGGATGATGTAGGAGGTGTCACAATACGGAGGGATTGGAATACGGTAATAATCTATCCCGGATTCCTTTACTATAATATGTTGTGTCACTGCCGGATTCCAACAAAGGGGTTGGAAGAGGGGGAGCATCAGTGGCCAGGGGCATTGCTCCTTATAGGGGGAATTAATAACTAACCTGCGGAACTATTGCACCCGATATGGGTATTTGGGAATCCTTGACAACTTGTGGGACAGACTCTAGTAGAATATTCGGTGCTTGGTAATCCTGTGTGGCGGGCGGAGGGGAGTGAAAGAGAAATCGGAGTTCGGATGCTGTGAGAGGCGAATTGATTGATGGATGAGGGAGCAGCTAATCGCAGGAACGGCGGGGACAAAATAACGGATATTATTTAAAATCATCCCAGGTCGTGATGCAAGTGCTATGCTTTCTTGGAACAACCAATGGAAAATCACGAAGAGTCCAGTTCAGATCTAGCAAACCAGGAGATGGAAATATACCAGGATGTGGCACCACTGGCCCAGAGCTAAAGTACAAATATAGCATGACTCCATTATATTCTATCGTAGTACGAGACGCGAGGTTTGGCTCTTTCACGATCCTGCATCGAACTAAGTCCAGTGTTCAACCTTGGACGTACAGAGGAAACTAACAGCATGTGATATCTTACTAGAAGTAAACCTACTCCAATAGGCACCGTCCCACGCAAAGGTAATTCCTACTTCTCTTCCAGAAGCCTACGGTGCGCTAGTCAAGTCATTACTTCAATTACTATTTTACTGTGCCATATGCCCCAGACGGCAGGGCAAACAGCACAAGTACCAGTACGACCTGAACAGGCTTGGAAGGAGTCAATACAGTTCCTTCCGCCCGTTGCCCTGGCGGACCTTTGAGCGGGTTGCAAACTCTCGCACTTGCTCTCTGATGGCTTGCGGAGCAAAGAGATTAATGAGGACTTCTCTGGCATTGAGACCCTGCCTACCTGTAGAAAGTCCTATATATTCAGTATTTTCTAGAGACCTAACTTCCGCTGATAACGGGCTACAGTAAGCTTGTTCCACATCGTATCTTCCCACGCCGAGTAGTCTTGACAATCCTGAAATGCCACTTTGGTGTAAGGGCTTGCTCGTAGAATCCACCGAGAATGAGGGGAGGGCGCTCTGCGAGTGAGGGAGGGGGAGATATATACCAACAAAGTGGAAGCCTACGAATTTCAACCCAGTGCTGTGGGCCGTCAGGGCCACGCGATAGTCGGTTACTCTGAGCCACGGCAGAACCCAGAGGGGGGAAAGCTGATCGAAGCGGGATTTATTCCCCACACTTACTGCTTGCTCACCGTCGAAGGTTGATCTTTGGCTGCGGATCGTCCAATAGAAAAGTGCCAGTCCCACTGCGCCTCCCCACATACACTGGCGGCATTATTGATTCAATTAAAAGTGTCTCCCATATTGGGCACTTTTGCCTAGTTGCTGGGAACGCACCGTGGGGAAAAGGTGAGGGCGCAGGTGGGAGGATTGTTCAAGCAGACTTGAGTGGGGAGTAATTTCCTTCACCAATTGTGGAATACCATGCTGATCGGGTGGCTCCAGTTAGCCACTTAAACTATAATAATATGAGCCGCAGCGCTTGCTCATCAGATTTTGTTTTGAAAATTTCCTGTCCAAGGAAGATGACACTCAAAATTCGGAGAAGAGAGGTGATTGTCGACCAGTCCCAATGGTCTAGCAGCTAAGGGACTGGTCGGTACTAATTTGAAACAGGGAACATCGCACCTTCGAATCCCCGTTGAGTGGATGTAGTTGGACATTGGAAAATGCCCGGCGAATCACTTTTGCAGGTTTGGGTATTGGGGCTGGTTGAGGCCCTATCGGATTTGGTATTAGTATATACTTCCTGGTACATATGATAATATATACTAGAAACTAAGAAGCCATATTATATGAATGGTAGAAAGATAATACCTCTATATGGAGTGAGCACCGGAGGCTTTTGACACTTAGGACCACCCAGTTATTCACTTTACTCCATTTATTCTGTAAGCTTTCATGTTCAACCCCTACATTGTTCAAATATTCCAGTGGGGGCATTCCGAATCTGGTAGTGCGCTTGTTCATATTACGGTAAAAGCTTTTGAAAGTGGGTTTTGTCACCAAAGATGAAGCTAAGGCAAAGGAGCTAGTAGAAGGGCATGAAGAACCCCAGCTTAGTACATAACAACTTAATAATAATAGCTTAACCACATAGCAAGAAACAATTTGGTGTATTTAAGAAAATTCTTTGAAGCCCGGGCCCTATTCTGACATATAGGAGACTCAGATTTAACTATATACTGTACCAGGTTGAGGAACGATAATCAGCCATAGTAGGACTATATGGAGAAAGCAAAAGAGGCATAATACAGATCATCCCCTTACAACATCCAAGCAAGCTCGAAGCGAGATCTATAATCTGTTGATCTTGTAATTATAACCATAATAGAGTTTCAGTTGAGAAGACAAGTTTTATTAAAAGACAGTTCAAAGAAATCAAGTAGTAAAGTTTCTTCATAAGAGAAATAAGATAGACAGATTCACCTGTTGCCAACTAATTTACATATTGAAGAGATAGCAGTGGGCTAGTCTACTCTTTCTATTATACTAGTTATTCTTCTAATTTTTTTCAACATCCTTCATATAAACCTTCTTCATATGGTTTAGAAATGGAAGAATGTGAACTAGGTGGTACAGAGAAATGCAGCTGTGGCTGTGCAAAACAATTGCCAAGATTGTGAGTGTTATATTGTGATGTAGTATAAATAATGGAAGACATAGGAATAAAGATTAAATGTTAGGATCATTTTCCCGCCCCAAGCTGCCCCGAGTTCCTTCTAAGATAAGAAGACTAAATTCAGAAGCGAGTGATGATCTATGATTTCTTGGCGACTTCAGCAAAGGACACTTAAGCCCCTGAGCACGATTGGGGGTATACCAGTAGCCTCACCGTGACCTTGCTGACAGCTGTGATATTAAAAGTATTACCAGGCGTGAGTATCATACAAAAAAGAAAACCTGAGAAGTAAGAAGAAATGTTCTTGGTTGATGTCAAGGAAGTATATAAGTTAGCCCAGAAGAGTAGGGAAAGTTTGGGACAGAAGGGTGGCTTGGTACTGCATGATAGATGATACTTTGAGGAAAACACTTTACCGGACCGTAGTATCATATCTGCTATTCCATAAAACTTTTGGCCATTCGGAAATTACTATAATAATACTGGCATGAGAAGTTTTCAGTATTCCTGGTAGGATTGGTGATTGATCTCTTATTTTGCCCTTTCGTCTCTCTCTTGTTGTTCTCACATTTGGTAAAGTAACACCTTGCACACCTTCCGTATCCGATTGGTTGTTGCAAACGCTCTGTACAAATTGACTGCTCTTTAAACAGGTCTCGCTCGCCTCTTATTATTTCTAAGACCCTTCATCCGTTGCCATATCGATTGTCCCCTCTACGGTAAAAATTAGAATAATTTGACCTACGCTAAGATGTCTAGAATTCCATCCTTCGGGTTTGTGGGAAAAAACAGAGTGTTATGGCAGAAACTTTGTTTTCTTATGATATATACAGACGTCATAGATCTAATTTATCCTTAGTAAGATTAGAAATCTTATGTCCGAAAAATAACTATGAAACCTATGGTAATGGCAACCTCTTAGCTTGGAATCCTACGCTGGTGCTATAATGTCCTGAAAGTGCTGCTGAGAGCTTTTGTTTTCGAATCATTAAATATATAAAGTGGTGTGAGGAGCAGAAGGCCACGGAGATGCCGCCCAATGCTCAGGATTAATAATGTTATCACGAACGCTAGAACATACATCATTACCTATCAAGAAGAACCGAACACCTATAAGTTCAATTCGCTTTCGTGGCGACTCCACGAAATCCCTTACCCCTCAGATCTACAAGACAGGTGCGGATGGATTGACCAAAAAAGCTCTTATTGCGACGGTTTCTCTACCCACTGAGCACTACTTACAGTGCTATAGAGATTCCTGCCCACGGCCATTGCTAGCTAACAGGTCCCACAAAAGTTTTTCCCATTGCCGCTGGAACGTTTTTGGTTATTTTCCATAAGTGGCTGTGATATTATCACGTCCTGGGCTGGGGGGAAATTGGTCTTACCGGAGTGCAAGCCTGTGACCCACCCCGCTTAGGAATTGGGGCTGGGCTGTGCGTGCATTATCGTTTTGTCGTCTGGTCGGTTGGGTCTGGGGAATTCAGGATATGAGCCGGCACGCCGAGGGAGACTATCGGATGATAGCTGATGGATCAAAGTGGGGTTGATGTCGTGTTTTATTATTGCTTTTAGCGGGATCATTATAGAGGTGTAGACAAAAGATTGGAGCTTAAGGTAGTTTAAGCACAGGGAAATGCTGGTTATCGGGTTGTATGATGTGATTCTAGTAGCTAATGCGCTTCTGAAATGGGGGGAAACAAACAACATCATCGCCAGGCTACCCGGAACCCGTGTTGCTGGGATTGCGGTGTTGAAATAGCCCTTTCTAGCATGCATTGTGGTTTCGAACACGATAGAGCCTGTCGGTACTCTTTAGTCTCGGTTTAGGGCTATCCGGGTTTAACTTTCTTGCTCACTTTTTCACTCATGTTATTTCTCGATCAATTGATCAGATATATTGCTGCTTCGCTGCACGAATGGTGGGTTTCTCTGACCCTCTCGCACAGGATTAAGTTCTTTAGTCTCTTTCACTCTCCTGAATTCTCTAGTTTATAGTTTAGTAGTCCATCTTTTACAACATGGGGTGTGAGGGGCGCCTTCGAGTGATAACTCATGGCGGTGGCGTGTGGCTTCATTGGGTCCCGGGGGTGGTGGAGGAATGAAGCAACTCACAAGCCTGAAAGCATCCAGTGTCATCAGTTGATTGAATTGAATTGATTAATATTCTTTACCTTCTATTGGGTATAACCCAAGTGAGCCATCCTAATTCACGTACAATTTCTGCGATGAGTCTTAAGGTCGCGCTGACATCCCCACGAACCTCCACTGCCCTTAACTATTACCTATTATAGATCCCTCGAAGATGGGTGGGTGGGTGGATAGATAGATGGGTGAACGGACCGCAATCGATCACTCGCTGTAGATGAAGTTTATAGTAAATAACGTGGTTGTTTCATTTTGTTTTCCCCCCTCTCACTTGAGCACTTATCGATAAACAGTCTCCAGACAAATCTAACCAATTAAACCTCGCACCCGCGCCCTTTAACTCCAATACCCACCCCAATTATACTTGATAGCTTCATTACCCCACGTCACCCACCCCTCCGTCAAATTCCTCCCAAATATCTCACATGCGTTATATTCCAGGGGTAGGTACTGCTCAATAAGTCCTTGCACAAATTAGCAAAGAATCAATAGAAAGCCAGTCTACAGGCTTGTAAGCACGAAGTCACCTTTAATGCACGGCTTCCGAGAATGGATATCCGGGACCGCAAGTATAGTCTTTCTCGGGAACGCTTCCATAATGGCATCTCCAACGCTGCCACTACACTCGCTACCCTCTCCCTTCTTGGGTCTCCGCTCTTTCGCAGCACGCCGGCTAACTCTATCCCCCCCCACACTCCCCCCCGCCCGCCCAAACATCAACACTTCGTACGGCCTCCTCATCCGACTTCCCATATCGAAAATCGGTTCCCCGGAGGAAGTGATCTTAACCCACACCCATTCGCCAACGGGCTCGACGCCCCACTGGGGAAACAGGCTCTCAAGAACGAAGGTGCGGAATTTGGGCTTGTTGGTTATCCAGATTCCCACTAGACCTCCTTTAATGCCGGAGGCGGAGTCAGGACGCACGAGGGTTTGAGAGAGCGGTATACACTGGAGTTGCTGAATGTCGAATCTATTTAGGGTAGTGTAAGTTTTGTTCCGGGCTGCGGACTTGTTGGGCCATGGGGGATCGAGTAGAACTAGATGGAATTTTCGTAAGTGGGTGGAGATGGCAGTGAATGCCGGAACGGAGGTTCGGAAGTCTGAGAGGAGGAAAGAGGAGTTCGGAGGGATGTAGAAGTGCTTCCGGGGAGACGGGTGGAAGATAGTTAGCGTGCGCCAGGCTCCAGACCTCGAGAACACCGGTGCCGAGTATATATCTGAGATGTCGTCAACAGCTTCAATCGGTGGTTCTTGCTCAGGGGCAAGATTTAGAAACTCTAGGGAGGATGAGGGGACTGGATTCTGAAGTAGTAATACGCTCTCATGGAAGTCCAATTCTCCTGTTATCTTGACCCCGGCTTCAAACGTTATTCTAGGGTGTAGGAATGGACCACTGTAATTCTTGTAAACATCCTCCAGGGCCTCCAATATCGATGTTCGGATCTCGTCTGTACTTTCTACTGAGCCCTGGTTTAGAGAATTATCTTTGGGCTCTGGAAGAACGTACCGAGCTTCCGGCGGTGAGCTAGAGCAGAGGCGTAGTCCTGGAGGACCAGATATAGACGAGGGTATATCCAAAAGGACAACGCACCCGGAAGGTGATTCGTAAAGTATTGGGGAACTCATTAGAGATTTTCAAAAGGACTAATCTTGCGTTGACCTGAAGCCCAAGCAGGAGGTGGGTAGAGAATGTGGAGCGCTATTCATGCACCATGTTGCAATAATTAAGCATGAACCCGAAATGAAGACCAATTTCTACGCTGCCAACCGAACACTCCATACTACCTTAGTAGTACTCCCAAGCCCGACTCCCGAAACCCGCGGTTGCACCTTGACGGCAACAACACCCTCAGTAAAACCCAAACCGTTACGTGCCGGCGGTACTCGAGTACATCCGGCGTAACAGAACAGCAACAAGAATCTTCCCCACCCTCCATTAGCCCTCCCAAAACACCCTCCCCCATCATATACACAATAGGCCCTAATACCTCCCAAAATAACCATGGAGTTCATGTCCAACGTCTCCTCAGGCCTCGACGAGTCGAAACCGTCCCTCTTTGAGCTAATATCCGAAACCCAACTTCGCGACCTCCTGGAGCCATCGGTCCGCTACTTGTTGGCCATAATCACGCAACGACATCCGCGCTATCTGATCCACATCTTTAATAATTTTGATGAGGCGTACGCTCTGCTCATGCTCTTGATTGAGCGACACTACATACGACGATGGGGCGGGAGCTTCACGGAGAATTTCTACGGAATCAAGAGGGAGAGGGTCATTGCGAAAGAGCTGCCGAGGGCCTCAAAGGCAGCGCCAGATATACTTGCTTCAAGCACAAAACTGAGAAGGTTGGATGTCTGGAAGAGTTTGTTTATCATTGTAGGTTTTCTTTGTCTTATTATGCCGGGGGTGGTTGTCTGGGTGAATTGGGGGAGATAGCGCTAACAGTTTTTTTTTGGGGGGCGGATAGGTTGGGGTTCCGTATTTGAAGAGAAAACTAGATGATGCGTATGAGATTCACGCAGGAGGTGCTGCTGCGAACCTGTTCGGCGCGGGATATCGCGGAGGGGGTGAGCCGGAAGAGAACGTGTGTTTCTACGCTTATATCCTCGCTACTCTACTTTGGATTATAAACTAACACCCGCAAAGGCTTCACCCAGAGAAAAGATAATCTTCCAATTGAAACGGTTACTACGAAAGATCTACCCAACCATCAACGCAGCGTACTACTTCTCAACATTAGCCTTCAACCTAGCCTACCTCTTCGACAAATCTCAATACCACACACCATTCCACTGGCTAGTCAAGGTCCGCATGAGACGGCTGACGGAAGCCGATCATGTAACTTACCCTTCCCCCCCCCCCTCTCTCGCCCTATCATACTAACTAGCATTCTGGAAAAAACAGCGAGCGTTCGAGGCTGCCTCTCGCACACTCCCACGACCCGGCTCCACACCACTAACCCCATCATCCCTCCTCTCCGCATCAGCCCTAACTCGCCTCGTCCTCCCGCCGATCCTCGACTCACTAAAAATCCTCCTCCCAACCTCCATATTCTTCCTCAAGTTCCTGGAGTGGTGGCACGCATCCGACTTTGCCAGACAACTCTCTGCCAAGACCGCGGCCTCGATAGAACTCCCACCACCAGCCATCGTGCCCCCGCCCTCCAACGATGAAGATGAGGACGACTACTACCTGCGCAACAGGAATAGTAGAGAGTTGGACAGACAGGGGAGGAAGTTAGTCCCCTTACCGGAGGACAGCGGGGCGTGTCCGATTTGCTTGGAGGAGTTGACGAATCCGACAGCTTTACAGACGGGATACGTGTTCTGCTACCCGTGTATTTTTCGCTGGGTGCAGGATGGGCAGGAGGATCCAGCGAAGGGGTATTGCCCAATTACGGGGGTCAAGTTGCTGGGTGGGACGGAGGGGCTGAGGAGGATAATGGTGTAGAGCCGAAGGCAGATTTTGTGGGGTTGCATTCAAGCACAGCATATGGTGTAGAAATAGGTTGATTCAGTTCAGTAACACGGCTATAATTTTAATTTGGGATATCTTTTTTGGTGACCGGGGATACATTTGCCGGCTGGAGCTAAAATTTGATGACTTTGTTGGGGGATGGCGTCTTTTTCTCTTTCTCTTTTTCTCTTTTTCTCTTTCGACATTAAACATCCTAAATTGCAACCGTGCTTCACCTATCAAAATATGTGGAATCGCAAAATTGGACACCAGTGGCCGACTCCATTCCTTACCCCATACACTCTTGAACCCGACATAAACTCCAGAGTGGGTCCGTCATGCCCTCTTCAAAATCAACTCGCAAAAACAAAGGTATCGAATGAGAAAATATGCACCGCAAAAATTACCAATACCATACACGGGGTTCCTCAAACCAAGCCCCCCTGAAGGGCCCGGATGAACAAACCCTCACCGTTAGTCATGGTGGTGACATTGTAATCACGTATCGGGTTTCATCTTGGCATGAATTGACAAAAAGAGCACACTGCGATTATTGACGACCCCTCCAATCAGCAATCCGAGCCTGTCAATATGTGCTAGGGTAGCTAGTTAGCTAGTATAAAACTCACCATGCCGCAACAACCGCCACCGCAACTATCACCATAACCTATTCGACAGTCAGTCCCAGGACCACATGTAACAGGCAATGGATGATAACTACGCATCATTGCCAAGAATACTTTTGTCAGCCAATACTTTGCGGGAGTCCCCACCAAATAGGGCCGTTACGGGGGGGCGGTGTAAGTGAAAAACAGGAGCAAATGCAAGGAGAAATCTTCTTTGGCTATAAAAATCACCTAGTTAGTCTTTCCACCTCCTCCCAGTAGAAGTGATCTAGGCTCTCGTCCGCTCCTGTTCACAACCATCCCCCGCAGCGACAGTATTTGCTGAACACCCGTGGGGTATCGACTGGCGAAGTTATTCCTGGGAAAGATGCGTGAGTAAATAGAACTCACAAACTGCGTCTTCGGCCCCGACTGCACTAATGCGGCTTTCCTTGAGTACATCCTGATCCTGCTCCAGCCCACGAAATTTAGTTGCCTAGAATATATGGAGGTGAACAGGGTGCTACAAACGTCTTGAGGTAATTGCCCAACCCCGCAAACAAACACGCAAGACTCAAAACCCAAAAGCATATCCCGAGCGGGAGGGAGAGTCTCTTTTCCAACTCGGTGGGCTCATGCTTGAAGTGGAAGGATATCACGATTGCGATGCTGACGACGCAGAGGTACATTGAGAGGCGGAGCCATGACAGGAAGTCTTGTTCGTGCCATCGGTTGGTCAGTTAGTTGGGGGTGTGGGGGGGGCTGGCCGGGGGCGGAGAAGAGGAAGTACTTCGTTCGTTTGCACAATGGTCTCGTGCATCGCTGGCGATGTTATCAAAGACTAGCGGGGAAATGAACGGGCTAGAGAGGATTAGAGGGGAGTTTGGCTGGAGTCTGGAGGGGGGATTGTTAGTTTTATGGAAATAGGGATCGTATCGTCCTTGCTGGGGGGAGGGGCGTACTCGTCTACAAGAACAGGTTTCGGAAGATATTTGTTCATTATTGTGGAATCCGTTGTTCTCTGCTCGTCTCGTCGGCGCTGTGTGTATCTCTGCTAAAGAAACATTTGTCGCGTTGCGTCCTATTGTCGACTGGGAGAGTAGCATGATGCTCGCAAGGCCCCCGGTGTCGAAATTTGATCGTGTGATGATACTCGGCAACTTGCTCGAGTTGCCTGATTGGAGGTGGACTTTGTCTTGGTTCCTTTTTGGTGCTAGACACCCATGGAGTTACGTTGCTTATATAATAAGTACTCGTACATAATGACGAGGGAACATCACCATTCATGAGAATCCGGAATTTACTATCTCCATGAATATTGCCCTTATCAAAAATCAGAACAGATGGAACTAGATAAGAGTGCCTTCTGAGCACTCCCACAAAGCCGTAGATCCTAAAATGTATTTGTGGTTGGAAATTTTCAAAGCTGCTTGTATCGGGGTCTTGGTTGTTCCGGTCATTCCAAGTGGCCCGCACCGCCAATCCCGCAAAGACCTGGGTAGACTACAGTGCAAGCGGTTCCGCAGCGCGGGCCCGCAAGCAAATCTGGGCTAGCGCGGAACAATTCAGTCGGCATCGGGCTTTCTACAGTACTCGTACATACGGGTATCGTACAGGAGATGGGCAACTGCAACCTACTGGGGTGAGTTGCATGGATAAATCCCCTCTCGAGTACACATTATTGATGCAGTTATGTCTGGGTTGGCTCTGCCCTTTTCCTCGCTTTTTTTTCTCTCCCCCCCCCCTCTTATGATATATTTTCCTGCTGCAGGTCGCAGGGCGAGCAGGCATGCGGATGGCGTGTGACACCCGGGTACTGGCGCATCGTAAAATCTCGCTTTTAACGAACTGGCCCATGGGCTGAATTAGCCTGAGCTAGATCTTGACGAGTGTGTGTGCGGTGCATGCGATTGTGTTGCCTGAGCCGGCTTTGGACTGTCCGGATAATGTTAGCCTGTCTAAATTACTGTCTGCTGTAGTCTGGCTGCCGTTGAAGATAGATTGGGCACTGGATAGTACTGATGGCCACTCCGTCGTCCCAATTGCGGGTATAGAGTCCATCCCACATTATGGAATTGGCGAGGTAGGCTGCCTCCTTTCACGGATATGGTATGATAGAGTATCCGTGTGGCGACTGGGCATGCGTGTGCAGATGCAATGTCAGCAGAAGGTGGGGGAGTTGAGGAAGATGAAGGACTTTTTCTGGCTTTCGTCTCCGGGCTTAATTACTACACCGGGGGTTTACTACAGTAGTAGCTACTCGCTATATGCTCTAGCTAGACTATAAGGTCCGCGTTCAAGTTGTCTTGTTTTCCTCTTATTTGAAAGTTCTTCTTTTAAGATACAGGTATAAAGGGGAGAGGAAGATGATCTGATTCATCAGAGCAATACTCGGGCGCAAATTAAAGATCCGGAAAAAGTGACTTGAAATATCTGTGTTGCAACCATACATTTTGTTTGTCACTTTTTCCGGATCTTTAATTTGCGCCCGAGTACTAAAGAGTTTATATCGGTTTATATCTAAAGAATTATTACTAATTTTGGTTCCACCACTAGCTGATAGTAAATTTGAGTTTTGTGGATTGAGTCTCATCTGTAGGAAGATGGAATTGCTGAAATCACTTTAAAGTTTATTGAGTGAAGGATCTGGAACTCATCTACTAGTACCGTATGTAAGAAAGGGGCTTTCTGGGTAATAGGAAATTTTGGACTTTGGCATCATCCATAATAATATTATTATATAATTATTATAAGAAATGAGGTTTGTTAAATGGTAATCCTATTGCTTTTGTTCGCCATTCTCCCTTTCTTCCGTTCACAAGACCTTCTCTTTGACTCTTCAAACTCCCATGGATATATACAAAGTATTTACATTCAGTTCAAACAGGTTACCAGTTGTTACAATTTTATTTTAACATTAATGTTTTCTCATTTTGTAATAGTAAAAAAGTGTGGCTACCAGGGATTATTTTACTGGCTGACGGCCCTTGTCTTCTAGGAAAACACCTCCAATAGCACTTGTGCGTGGTAATCAGGCCCTAAGCATTTCTTCTCTAGAGTCCAGACTTTTCGCACCCCAGTCCTATTGCGGGGTCCTGCATCCTGGTGCGTGTAACCACTCCGAACGCAGTTTCCCCAACCGATCCTGCACAAGTTGAATTTCGATTGCGCGTGTACCCATCTCCTGTATGGAAAATGGAGATTGGGGAGAAATAGATCCCCAGGCATACATACTCACAGGGAATGAACCTTGTGATGTCTTCTCATTGATAATTGAGGGCCGTCGGATCCGTTACCAAGGAATTGGTGGACGGAACAGGAACCGAACCAGCTCGAGAGAATCTGTGCGGCTCTGAGAGGGTGGGGAGAGCAGATGTTTGCATGAGAGATCGAAATAGCCGGAGCGACTGGACCGTGGCCTACAGTACTCGAGTAGGTCAGGTGGCCACTTTCACTCAAGACAAAAAATCTGTAGTCTAGACCGCCTACAGTATTCTCACTCTTACTCTAAGCTACTGGCAGCTCCCTGATCCTTTTCTATTGCTTGCTTTCTCTCCCTCTCTCTTCTTCTGGGGGCGGACATTCTCCCTGATTTCCCCGAACTATTATATACGAAGCAAACCCAATTGGAATCTCAGATATTCTATGACAATAAAGTCTCCTATCGGCCGATTGCCACTGCAAATGACGTCCAGCGAATCTCTTTGAACCACATGGGTGAAATGAAAATAAGATAAGAACGATTAGAGGCTCCTCAAAGGGATTCTCGCCAAGTCACTACTCGTAGAAGAATTATTTTTAAAAAGGGGGTTTCTCGAAGGCTCGTAATTCGGCATGCCTGGATATTCTAAGGACTTCTCGTGGAGGGTAATTAGGTTTTGATTGACAAGCACCATAATATTATGTTTTCCCCGAAAGCTGAGGTGTATGGATGGAACCTCACCAATGGGGTTAGATGCTCTGGAACGCAGATCATACGCTATGATACTCGTACAGTACCTCAAATCCCCGACCTAAGACATGGCAGATCCTGAAACTTGCTTGACTGCTTTCGTCCCTTTGGCAAACCCGTTGTGGTCACTTTCCCTTTTCTTGTATCACCACCCGAGTCTCTCTCGAGTTTCTTCAATTCACCTCTTCTGGGGCCTTCTGGGACATCTTTTTTATATATAATATTATCATAATATTAAAGAAGAAGAAAAATCTTCCCCTTCCTTTCTCTCGTCTAGCTTTCCCTTTTTCAACTAGAGAGACCTAACATCTTGCAGATCACTTTGCTCTCTGCTGTACTCGTACTGGTACTACAAGACACTTGCTGCACCTTCGAATCCTCCCACCTCACCCCACAATATATTTTGCCTCAAGCATCACATCTGCTCCCGAATACCTGCACAGCATCGAGGAGCTGATTCCTCCTTCCGTGAGATACTCCGTCTGGATTCCTCCTGTGCACCCACAGCTATTTTTCTGGCCCTTGATTGCTGTTTGCTTTCACCGTGCTAGAAGGAGAGACAGAGCAGGGGGAGATCAAAATCTGACTCACACAGCCCGAGTCGGCGACCCTCGCCTAGGCGGGGCAGCGGACTGTTGAACACCCTACGAGTGGCCCGTATGAGGCATGCCCGGCATGTCCAAGCGTAATGCAGATGACCATGGCAATGGCGGCGAAGGTCCTGCCGAGGGGCCCAATGGTCATAAACCCTCCTCCCCTCTGCCCATTGCCAGTGAGAGTCGGAGTGGGGAAGCATTTCCCAACCCAGGAAGACCTTTACCTAGCCCAGTCGCCCATTGCCAGCCCGGGCCTTCAAATAGGTCGCTTATAGGCAGCTATCGTCGTCCTTCTCCCATCTTTGGTACTCGCCCCGTGGTTATTCCTTCCGCGCCAATTCCTAGAGCCCTAGAGTCCCTGTCACCGTCTGAGAGAGAAATAATGGGTATCGAGGAGCAAGGTTTGTTGAGGGATAGTAAGGGGATTCCGTCAGACTATGGAGCCCTCAGCACGTCGTCATCTTCGTCGTTGTCGACAATACCGAACGACGCCAACTTAGAGGCGGCATTTGCTGGAGAGACAGCAGCCCTTCTCGGAGGTCGCACTGACGACATATCGAAGTGGGATGAGGCAATCGCTGCTGGCATCGCTCACACTTCCTACACCAGAGAGGCAAGGACGCTGGTGAAATACGCTGCGCCATTGTGGCTCACCTACTTGCTACAATACAGTTTGACGTGGGCCTCTCTCTTTTCAGCGGGAAGGCTGGGGAAAAATGAACTTGCTTCTGTTACCCTGGGTAGTATGACTGCAAGTATTACTGGTTACGCTGTATACCAAGGCAAGTTTTTTTTATAAAGAAAACCCTAACCCACGACCTCTTTTTCCGTTGAGATGTTTGCAAAGTGTTTGGGCTCACCCCTTTGCTTATACATAGGTCTTAGTACGTCGTTGGATACACTATGTGCACAAGCGTATGGGTCGGGAAACAAGACTCTTGTGGGTCTTCACTTGCAACGAATGGTGTGGTTCCTTGGACTAGTTTCTGTTCCGGTCGTTGCCGCTTGGTATTTTGCAGAGCCGATTCTTAATGCCATAATACCCGAGCCAGAATTGGCCGCACTATCGGGTACATACTTGCGTATCTTGACTATTGGAGCGTAAGTTTCTTGCTATTCCTTACCCCCCCCCCCCCCCCCCGCGCGTGGGCTCTAGCTGAGCTTGTTGGAATTTTGCAGACCCGGGTTTGCGCTATTCGAAGCGGGGAAGAGGTTCACTCAAGCCCAAGGCAAGTCCACCCCTCCTCTTTTTTCCCCTTTTCACATACATTTTCCCCCTAATCTTAATCCTAACTAATCTTTCTTCCAGGCCTATTTACTGCGTCGACATTCGTACTCCTCATTTGTGCACCTGTCAACGCTGTCTTGAATTATCTCCTTGTCTGGGTGTGTCGATATAGAATCGATTGTTATGAGCGAGGGGGTTCCCGCTAATTTTGTGACTTTAGCATCCAAAAGTGGGACTTGGGTTCAATGGGGCACCGATTGCGGTTGTTATTGTTGATTGGCTTATGCCAGCCCTACTATTCTGCTATGTCTACTTTGTCGATGGTCGTGAATGCTGGGGTGGGTTTACCAAGAAAGGATTTCAAAACTGGTGGCCTATGGTATTCTTTCCTCCCATTTCCTCCCATTTCCTCCCCGCCCATCTCGGCACGAGAGCGCAAAACAGCGTGCGGCTAACCTTCATATAGATCAAACTCAGCCTTCCCGGCCTAGTGATGATAGAAGCAGAGTATCTAGCCTTCGAGCTTCTAACGCTAATGTCCGCCCGCTTTGGAACCTCGTATCTCGCTGCCCAATCGATTCTCTCTACTGGAACGACAATTTCCTACCAGCTATCATTTGCCCTCTCTATCGCGAGTTCTACTCAGATAGCAAACTTCCTTGGTGCGGCTATGGGTGATGCAGCAAAAGTTTCCGCACGCGCGGGCTTCCTGGTCGCAATTGTCGCCGGCATCTTCAATTTCTGCTTAATGCTCGGCGTACGCAAGCAGTTTGCCAAGTTATACACTGCCGACGCGGAGATTATCTCGCTTGTTGTACATGTCATGCCCTTAACTGCGGCTTTCCAGCTCTTTGACTCATTGGTGTGTCTTGGGGCTGGGGTTCTCAGGGGACAAGGTTGGTTGCTCTGTACTCTGTGCATCACTCGGCTCGAAATACTAATGGTACCGCACTAGGGCGACAACACATCGGAAGTTACATCAACATCGTCGCGTACTACGGTATCGCGATACCCATATCTATAACCTGCGGTTTCGCCCTTGGCTGGAAACTCATTGGTTTGTGGTGCGGTGTTGCAGTTGCCTTGGCATTCGTCTCAACTTTACAGACTTTCATAATCCTTAGGACCAACTGGGATAAGGTATGGGCACTTTCCTCACATACTCCCTCTACTGACAGCACGGTGCTAACTTGAACAAATAGTGCGCTAAAGAGGCCCAAACAAGAGTCTACGCCGGCTAGGCTAGGCTACTTCATGAATGCAATCCCCGAATAATGGTTCTCTTTGTCCGTTAACTAACTTTATACTTTTCGTTGTAACTATTGGGATTTGAAGGGGAAAAGAGATATAGGACTGGGGCTCAACCTGGCGAAACGTAACGTAGATGGGGCTCGCGGGGGTGGAGTTTGGGTCATTTTGATGCAAAAGAATCATGAGCGTTTCTCTACTTTTTTTACTTTTTCTTTCGTGTTTAATCTCGTTATTAAAGACCAGGGTGGTGACGACGAAGGAGTGCTATGACATGGCTGTTTTTTACTTTCATTCAATCTTTTCTCCACTACCCTTTGAATAAGGAGAGGGGAAGGGGGTGGAGGCAGTAACCCACAGGTAGCTAGGGTAGTTGGGATAGACTGTTCCAGAGTGTCAGTATTATTATCTACGGTGGTGTTGTGGTTATGGTAAGGGAACTCTGTAGTCGGAACATGCGGACATTCATTCTCGTTTATTAACTGTAGGTTAATGCGCCAAGACCGTGCCCTGATAGGTTTATATCTTGGTATATATATCAATTAATAGTCGCTGTCAAAGAGGTTAACAGTAATTAACCTACCCCGAACATTCCCTTTGAAATTGGCAAAACTTTAAACTCCCATATCTCCATGAAAACTTGAGATATTTCTATTTTCTCTCTATTAACATGTAGAGAATCACCCACTCTATCACCTAATAGAGCCACAATTCTCATTAAACTTGTGGTTGAAAATCCTTTGGTGGTTGAAGATGAGCAATATTTTCTTGGCAAAAACACAGGCTACAGAGTTCCCTCACCATACCGATAGTGTCCCCTTCAATTTTTGGCGGTAACTGTCCCATGTGACTACGTGTCACAGGAAATGATAAGCCGACCAACTACACCATGAAACCACATGACACCTTTGGTGGGATGAAAAACTTTCTCTTCACCTTATCCCAACACTATCCTAACGGCCCCCTACTGTCCCGCCTCTCCACCCCGCTGAATAGCCGAACCTCTTCCCCGAACCACGCTCTGATCTACTTCCTTATAGGTCTGCATTTTCCTCCGGATCGATTCTCGACTGATGCAGCAGGAGAGCCAAGCCCACGAACCTCAACCGGATATCTTGTCTGGTCCAGCTCTAATATCACACCTCACGGAATTCCATGTCCTTCTTGAATAATGATGCCTCCGATTTTGCTGTCCCCCCCCTTCGCTTCTCCTGCCCGCCCCGTAGCGAGCCACTCAAGCTTGTTAGAATGACCTTGCCTCGTCCTCTGCGCATCATGGCGGCCTCGGGCCCGCGGGGAGGCGGTTGCTTTCACCAATCTCAAACGCCGCATTGCATCAAATGCAAAGATTGGCATCCCTGCAATCCTCTTCTGGACAACGGGCCTCTCCTCCCCCGGTTGCTCTCAACCGGGTCTCCAACCAGGTGACTGACGATGGCAGTCTCCCACTCGATTTAGAACATGCCAATACCAAGCTCTAGATGATATGCTCGCAGGATCAGGGGGAGCTTCGCGAATCTTGACGGAGCGCAGGTCAATTACCACTTGTGAGGGGGAGCACGGCCGCGCTGGCTCTAGGGAGTCATTAATGAGTGGAGGGTGTGTGGGATTACTGAGGGACTAGGGTGATGTCGATAAACGTGCCGTGATTGATTCCTCCGATGAAGACAAGGATAGTAGTGCCGAGGAAAGCGTTGAATCAAATTCGCTTGTAAGTAAGGAAGTGGGGAGGGGAGGGAGGGCTGCTGCGCTCAGAAATGCTTCCGGCACCAGCAGTAAAAGTAGCACCGTGAGAATGGAGGAGACAGTGGAGAATGGTCTAAGTATGATCAAATTATGATCGGAATTGTGGGCGATTCCGATGGGGGCGGAAGGGGGCTATCAGTATGCGGAGAACAAGCATGAGTTTACTGACTGCTGCGGAGGCAAAATGTATGTACTCCTGGCTACCTTCTAGGGGTGGCTGTGACTTTTCCGATAGGGAAGGCTGTGAGTGCTAGGTATACTGATAGCTCCCTCCTGCCCTCAATATCGATTAGCCCGTCGGGTAGTGTCCCAGGAGCAACATCTCCTACAATAGATAGACGATTGGGTGTGCATCCTTTTACAAATTTCGACCCACTGTCGCATAACTCTACAGCACTGCCCTTGGATACAGAAGCGGACGCCCGTGACCTGCATCGTGCTCAATGAATGGTGATAATCTTCTCTCCTATCACTTCCATACCGGAGATTCAACATGTCGGCAGGACAATTCTGTGTGAGGAATATGAGTCGATGGTCAAGGAGGCAGAGGAAAGTAATAAGTGGGTGCAAAAGTATCTTTTTGCTACAGATTTGAGTGGGGAGGCCCAGCCTGCTTTGGAGTGGACAACCGGGACAGCTCCCCGAGAGGGTGATACCCCGATGGCCATACACGCCACCAATCATGATATGGTGGGAGACGGC
>Ga0307509_10001977_pt1 | contig 33838 bp, 31 predicted proteins | sample 10_EM_MG_FD_202245 | JGI IMG/M metagenome (GOLD analysis project Ga0307509, IMG submission 202245) | Populus trichocarpa ectomycorrhiza microbial communities from riparian zone in the Pacific Northwest, United States - 10_EM | ecosystem: Host-associated > Plants > Roots > Unclassified | place...
GGTGTTAGAGATGTCGTAATGGATGTCGTAAGGTTAACTGCCTTCGCAGTCACCTTAGCAGTCACTTTAGCAGTTACCTGTGTGGGGTTGGCAGTCGTGTGTTTTCTTATATATAGCCTCCGTCCTGGCTCATAGCTAGGACAAAAAACCAGTCAGTCTTTTTCATGGTCATAGAACAAGTCTCTACTCATTCTCAAATACAAAAAAACCGCATACCAGCAAAAACCTGAAGCTCCGGCTAATTCTTTTGCCCGTATGCAATAGCAGTTGTGTTCACGAGCTTTGGGGCCCTGCGGGTAGCACCGTGGGGTCCCTGTTTTATTCTCGTACTCTGAGTAATCGGCGTTGAAAAGCCTGCATGCCTTTCACGGGTATCCGCTAGCCACCCGAGCACCTACAGGTCATACAGTCTAAACTGAAATCTTGAGTAACTTGGCGGCTTTGACCTAGCTATCTGATACGGTAACTTTGGTCTGGGCTACCTTGGAGTTGAGCATGTTGGTGGTCTAAGCGCCGCCGGGCTGTAAAGGTCTCAGATGGTTTCGACCGGACTAACTCAGCCTTTTTTTTTAAAAAAAAAAAAAAAACCACCCCCGGAATTGCCGCTTGAGATCACCGGATACAGCTAAACAGACCCTTACTTCTTTTCATCAAATCCCGGTTTTGCATTAGATAACCAATAGCTTCAAGTGTATATTGGGATCACAACCTATCACTCTCTCAAGAGGCACTCAAACATACAAATGGCATGCATACAGATATCGTCACCGGCCCAAAGATTATATGCTCTTGAAACTGAAAATTTCTTACGGCAAAGGGAGGTGTAAAATTCTTCGCATCATCCGTGCACACCGTTCTTAGGGTGGCCGGTACTAGTATTCTTTTAACTACGTCACTATAATATTATGAAAGTTTATTCTTGCTGATGATATAAATACTCATCTCTGCCCAACTAATATCGAAAGACACAATCCTGTGGGTCATAATCACATCTCATCAAACAGCATTAAAAACTAAAGTGCAAGAAATGGTATTGAAGAAACGAATGTCTTCTTCCCATGCCCCCAGTATCCTTCAATCGTAATATTTCCACTGTTGTCTATACAGCATAGGCAGAGTTTGGCGATTAGGTCTCTTGTCCACCCACAGATTCCCCAGCACCCCTATCAGATTGCGCTAGCTGAGGCTGCCGCTCTTGCGATGGTAGAGCAAGATTTGACGATCAGATTCTTTAAGGCGGTGGTAATCCTACAAGATCTGGTACACTTGGGGCTCGGCTACTGTCACTTGGGGTGTCCGCGGAGGTTGAATCCTGGGAGGACCCAAGTTCTTGCCACTGGTTTTCGATATCATCTATTTTTTCCTTGAGAGGTCGACTTAATCCTCTCATGACATACGCCCTTAATCTCCGCGCTGTCGGACGCTTCCAGGAAATGATTATGACTGTCAGTAGTATTATTCCAACACATACTGGGCCTGTGGCCAGCCAGAAATCCCGTCGAGATAGATGGTGTTCGTCGAATTCCTTTATGTTGTTCATACCGAAATACTGATCAAGTCTGTTGTCAGAAAATACTCGCTCTGTGCATAGGAGGCAACATACCTCAGCACAGAAGCTCAGGGGAAGAAAGGCTGTAGTCACGACGATGACACCAGATAATGTCTGCGTTTGCTGCACTTGCTCTACTTGTATGGCCTGGGTCCTCTTCAGAGTTTCCTCAGCCCGCTTCCTGGCGGCTGCTTCTTCTTGATGCGCTCTCCCGGAGGAGGCTGCTCCAGCATTATCAGACTTCAAGAATCCAAGGAGCTATCCAGCAGTCAGCATTTTTGCTATGGGTCCAGATATGAGAGTTGTACAATTTTTCTTCTAACGTTCATATTTTCCACTAATTCCTTGGTTTTCTGGATGAAAGACTTCCTCTCTCGAACCACCTCGTCAATAGTCTCCAAGGTATTCGACCACATTTGCTGCGGATTTTCCGAGAGGACTGGGATTGGGACAATATTCATATGGAAGGGATTCCTCCGGAGCGGGTATCCCTTCTCTCCAGGCTCAGATTTTGTTCGGTAACTTGTCAAAAACACGCTGTGCAAGTCCTGGAGAACAGCAATCTGTCGTTCAGCCACGCTAATAGCAGCAAACAAGGCTCCCGAGAGCTTGTTAAAGGAAGCGAGGAGGTCTCGGGCACTCCTGGGCTTCCCCTTCCGAACGTTATCCTGCCGGGCTCGCTCGTCATCTTCCCTCTGCTTCTGCTGATACCCCTTGGTAAAAATTACTCTGGGCTGTAATTCATCTCGTTGCGGTTCATCACCAGTAATCCCCCTCATCGCTTGACTACCCTCGTAGGTTTTTGCATCTGATATCATTAGGTCAATATCTCCCTCCTGATTATCCTCAAAAATTAATACTAGATTCATTTGGTCAGGGGGAGATAGACCAACCAGTTTGCACAAGAAGTCTTGGAGCTTCTCCAATATCCATAATTCCATGTCCGTACGATTGGCAATCATATGAACAGTCGCGCGAAAGGAGCTGATGCGCTCCTGAAACCGGTGGAGTGGGACTTGGTCTTTGGCACTGTCCTCCTTAGATCTGAATGTAGCCATTGTATCTTCAGATGTTAGTAAAGGCGTTTAGGTCAATAGTAGACGAAAAGTAAAAATTACAGTTATCAAATATCATATGCCGTGCCTGGTGCACTAGCATCTCCCCTATAGGATCTCTCTCCTCCTCACGTGCATTGGCTCCAGGGTTGGGGTCATCAACTCCCTGGCGTTTGAAATCTAAGAGACCAACAGACTCTCTTTCGGACCCCAATGAAATCCCCTTGCTTGATCTCCCGAAATATGGAAACGAAACGAAAAGGATGAACCTATCCCCCAATGAACCTGACTTGACCAGCTCTGACGGTTTTCTGGAAGGTGCCCGTAATGAAACGCCAGTCCTAAAACGCCCAAGACCTGGTAGTGCTCGAACTCTTTGTGAATATGCGTCCATGAAAGCGGTTTTACCTTTCCCCAGAAGGCCGACCCTTTCCCCCATTAAATTCAATAGACTATCATCCTATTTCTAGTGAGCAATTGCTTCAAGAGAGAAATTGCCACTAGGTCACACAACAACTTACGTATGTGTCATAACATTGGGGGAAGTCACTGGAGGAAGAAGAAAAAACCAAATGTTAGCATGCAAGAGATATATGATATACTGGGCCCTCATGGGAGCTAGCATAGTATATGGAGGACCGGATAATTCAAGCAGACATGAGTAATGACAAAAATACTTGGAAGGCAAACCTACATGATACCCAACCGTGGCTCCCGTGACTGTATTAGTGGAGGCGCTCCCGTAAGATTAATTATTTGGTCAAATTGTTTGGAGTCTATGAGCCTATCCTTAGACACCCGAAAGAATATATCATCGTCTTCACCAAAGAGCCCCGCTGAGCGGCCGCCCCCCTCAAATGGATTTCTGTCAACACGTCTCAGGTAATCAGGGTTTAAGGAGTAGTCAAAAATCACGACGTCGTCCTCTCTCCTGTTTTTTAGCTTTTCGCTCACAAGATTGCGGCTTGGGTGCAGGCAATCTTGCTCATCGTAAAAGTCTTGCTGTTCACCAATAACTTCCCAACCGATGTGATCATTTGATCCCTGGGCGAGCAGCATTGGTGCCTTTGGTGATCGGTAAGCGGATTCGGATGAGGGTTTGAGGGTCGGAGGGGGGTCCAGTGGGCTAATGGGGGATGTATCTAGGTTGTCCATCTTCCGGAAGACCACAGGAGGTGGCTGTGATGCGTTTGGGGATGGGTTAGACCCTAATACAGGCTTGATTGTCGATGGAGGGTATAGCGAATGAGCAGCCTGAGAGGTTGTGTCCAGGTCATCCATCTGTTGTGGGAGCGCAAGAGGTGAGGGTGACACCTTTGGCAACGTGTTATTGGAATCTAGTGTGTGTCCTGGGGTTGTTTCCGGGTTGTCTGTGTTCCGAGCGCGCCCCGGTGGTGGCGGCGATGCCTTTGATAATGGGTATATGGATTTTGGCGAGGGCTTGAGGGTCAAGGGAGGGTCGAGTGAAGAAACAGAAGTTGGGGGTAGGTCATCTTTCTCCTCAGTGAGCACAGAAGATGGCGGTGATGCCCTCGGTAATGGGTAAGTAGACCTGTGTGCAGGCTTGGGTGTCGCCGGAGGGCCTTGTGGATGAATAGTACGAGAGGTTGTGTCTTGGTTGTCCATCTTCTGTACAAGCGCAGGAGGCGGGGGTGATACCTTTGGTAATTGATCACTGGAATCCAGCTCAGGTTTTTTGATTGAGGGATTGTCTAGTGGAGGAAGAGTCGCTGTACTAGTGGCAATGTTGTCTGTCTTCCAAGTGAGCGCCAGGGGTGGTGGCGATATCATTGACATTTGGTCTGTGGATTCTGGTGAGGGTTTACCTGTTGAGACAGGGTCTGGTGAGGGAGCAAAGGTTGTGGTTAGGTTATCCATTTTCTGTGTCAGAGTAGAAGCTGTGGGCGAAACCTCTGGTAATTTGTCAGTGGAATCTGGTGCAGGATTGGGAGTGGAGGAAGGGTCTTGTAGAGGAACAATGGTTGTGCCCGGGCTATCCATCTTCCAAGAAAGGCCATGGGGTAGGGGCTGCACTTTTGGGGATTGATGGGTGGATTCTGGTGAGGAGCTGAGGGTTGAGGGAGGGTCTGGTGAAACATGGGTTGTGTCTGTTTTCCGGAACGGAGGAGGCGACTGGGATGCCTCTGATAACGGGTTAGTTGGCCCCGGTAGAGGTTTCAGGGTCCTAGGTGGGTGCAGCGGGGGAATAGATCTTCTACCAAAGTTGCCCAAACCCCTCATCGGAACAAATTCAACAGGGTGAGGTCCTGCCCTTTGTGAATAGTTAGCATGTTCTAGTGAGTATCCACTGGTGACAGGGTTTTGTGGAGCATCAGTGATCAAGGCCTGGTGTGCCCCGGTCAGTGGGGAGAATCGAGGTGGTCGTGGTGGCAGCGGCCGGCGCTCTAGTTCCTCAACTAATTGGGAAGTTCGTTCAATTAATACAGGGAGTGAAATGTTTGAGTGCTGGTCCAGCGGAGCAGAAGAGCCCATTTCTGGCTTGTCCACTTTCTGACCAAACACTACAGATGGTGGTGGCACTTTTGGTAATTGGTATAAGGATCCCTGTGGGGGTTTGGGGACCAAGGGAGAGTATACCGAAGGAGCAGAGGCCGTGCCTATGTCATATATCCTGGGACTGAATGCTGGAGGCGGTGGTGATGCATTTTGAGATTCATAAGACCCTCCCGGTAAGGCCCTGAGCTCCCGGGGAGTGCGATCTGGGGGAGTGCGTAGTGGAGGGACAGCAGCCACGGCTTGGCCCCTCTCCCATGCGAGTGGAAGAGGTGGCGGTCGTGCCTCTTGTGCTTTGTATTTGTAACCTGACGGCGGTGATTGTTCAAGGGCCGATAGGGAGCCTAACGGAGAAATAGAGCTTGTGCCTAGGTTGTCCCTTCTCCGAATGGGCACAAGGGGCTCATTCGGAAGCCGTGGTGCAATTTCTGGTAATTTGGATCCCAGTGGAGATGCGAGGGGGGAGGGGGGGACTGGCAGAGGGGAATAGTCTAGCCGATTGAGAGGGGGTAGAGCAGCGGGAGGGGGCGCAAATTCAAAGCGTTGTTCAGTGAAAGGGTCCGCCTCATAAGTACCGCCTAGCCGTGCGGGAGAGGGTAGAGCAGCGGGAGGGGGCGCAAATTCAAAGCGTTGTTTAGTAGAACGGTCCGTCTCATTAGGACCGCCTAGCAGTGCGGGAGGGTCCACCGGTAGCAGAGCAGGGCCGTTCCTGCCAGGGTCAGCCATTTTGCCCTCGCAATAGGGAGTTTTGCGACAAATATGGAGCTGGTTTCCTAACTTTGCATAAGCATGATATTCACAGCCAGCAGGAGAGCACCGTTCTTATACAGAACATTCAACCTAGTTAAAGCTCTGACAATTCATGTACCGTAGGCTAAAGTCCCGGGCCACTTGTACCTCGTGTAGCCTACTACCTCCGGCAAGGGGAGGTAGGCGCAGCTCTTCCCCAGATGTGAGAACAGCCACCGAAGGAAAGCGAAATCTGCACATTAAGTTGATGAGTAGGGAGACGCACTCTGACAAAATTGGCCCTCACCGGAACTGCACACCATACTGCATATGGTGAGAGACCTCTGTACTAGTATACCTCGGTGTGTCTGAAATAGTCAAATTTGTCGCCAGTCTCGCTAAGCTTTGTGATTTACTAAGAGCATTAAAGTTAGCAAGAACCTTTAGCCATTTCGCAGTGAAAGGACTGAAAATCTTATTCTCCAACCATGCTCAGCACTGTGTTCCCAAACCTGGCCCAAGCGTCCTGGCTACACTACTTCAGACATACCAATGGATACCAGTAGTACTTGTACGTACTCGAGTTCAAGTGCTGGTGCAGTTACTATACTCGTACTCTAGCAGTCCAAAATTCCCCTCCAGGAAAGGGGGGCAAAAAACACAGCAAAAACACAGCCTCTTCGCCCGCTTCTGAGACAAAAACAAAATTTCCCGGTCCCCCTGAAAGCCCAACGACATAGAATACTACACCGCCCATTTATTCAGGTGTTTACGGTACCTGTATTTGAGATTGGCAGGCCGAGCATACCCCCATCTGCCCAGGTTAACCGGTTCCCACCCCCGCGCCAGCCAGCGCTTCGCCCCGGATGCCAGAGTTAGATATCACCAGAAGTTAGCGCTCCGAGTGGTCTAATCCGATAGGGGTCAACGGCAGTCGGACCGCCCTCCTACGGTGGGCGGTCCGACTAAGATGAGAACTGATGTCATCCGACCGACCTCGACGGCCGTCAGAATCCACTACTAGCAGACCACCCTACCAATGTTGCCACTTTCTTCTTCTCTCCCTACCCCATACTAACTCTCTCACACCCTCCGCCCCTCCACTCTGAGAACTCTTCACGATCGCGAGCAGGACAAAAGTTTCTCGAACCTTATAGGGAATTTAGCTTCAATTTTAACTTATTACTCATTATTTCTAATGCTATAGTTCTTGGTTTTTAATCCAAATTGTATTTTGATCTTTACCCTTAGCTCCTTTGAGTGCCGGTATTTCTCTCATTAGCCAATTGTATGTGTCTGCAGTTGGCAGCCGTTAACGGAGGTCCGCCCGGCCAAAGACGGAGCCAGGCCGCCAGTCCTATCAAAGGAAGAAACAGCCTTGTCCATGATCGGGTTGTCCCGTCTTGGACGGGACGACCAAGAACTCTGCCAGAAATCTATTGCACCACAGAGCACCGCCGCTTTCCCTCCTACTCTGACTGGCTCCTGCTCTCAAACAGTCCAATTCGGAACTATGGCTTCGGGTATGTATACAAAGTTATTAATGTTGCACAAGAAGGCGCAGGAGCTTGCAATAAAACCAACTTGACAAGGGCTGTCCACATAAGGGAGCCAAAAAGAAAAGTCAGGAAGTCGGAGGATAAGGGGTAAAAATACTCGCGAGTAGTAATAAAGGATGGGGATAAGAACTATCAATTTTTGGGACTTTTGATTGATAAAATTGGGGGCTTTTTCGAACATACGATACTCCTTATCGCATCTAATACAGGTAGATCATTTCTGTTGTAGTTGCTAGTATTGAATGGTTAACGGCACTCAGGTGAGGTGCTGGCTTCCCGGAAGGTTGTTTACCCGCTTGCCAAGTGGCGGGTACCTTGATACTCAGGTGTCCTTAAAAATAAGAAACTGCCAGTACTGAATCAGGGCCGAACAGATCGGAGGATCGCAATGTCTGGAAAACTTAACCATGCACTTTCATGTAACTTCATGTAACAAGATATCTTGAACAAGATATGCTGAACTAAATTAATACTTGTACCTGGCAGGAGACAAGAGATCAGTATAAGTGAACTAAGAAGTAAAGGTGTGGGTTGCGAGTAAGAAAAAAAAAGCAGGATATCGTTTGTGCCAGGATTGAAAGGTTCTCTAATTGGTATTACTAGGATAGATTTATTCTATTAAATTTGTTTCATGGGATTCTGCCCCCACTACATGGTCTTTTCATTTCAACATGCTACGGGTTCTTGGACTGATGATCCCCAGGGGAGTTTTTCAACTTTTGTTGCTTTCTGCTCACCAACCTTGCGTGACGGATGTATTGATCTTTCCTATTTTTATGGACACACCCGAGTACACTGGCACGGTTGCAGCTGCATAAATGGGAACAGAGCCGCACACCACCGCTGCTGAAGAGGCCCCATTTTTTTATTTGGAAAAATACAGTACCATACAGTATGCTCCATGTTCGAGAAATATCACCATGTCCCCAGTCCGGGCATGCCAGATAGGGCCTAAGAAAATAAATGATTTATCTTATATAATCAATCCTCTGGGATCTCCAAGGTATTGCGGCCGTCTAGTGCTGGCAGTGTCTGCAGAGATGTTTGTCACTAGTCGAGCCTGGCTTAGATTTTTATCCAAAGGCCTTTTATCATATCTTGTCACTCGTGAAGAAAGGCTTCACAATTAGGAGCAATGACTTATCGTGATCCTAGTACTGGTAGTCTACCGTACTTTCTGCTACGCATTTAGTGGATGCCGAAATGGGGTCTGCATGAGTAATACTTTTGGCATCCGACGGGCCATAATCAGTGCAGGGAAACCCTTATCACGTGTAGTCCTCCGCGCCTGCTGGAAGAACTATACGCTCTGCCTTCCATCCTTGTTCCCTATATCTTTCGATAGTAAACCCTTGGGGGCCATACATACAGGCTAACATAATATAAATATTGTTACCAACCTCCCCGGTCACCTACTACGAGGTAGAGAATTTTCTCTTGCAGGGGGATGGGGATGTACTCAAATAGAAGTCTTTACCTAGTCATCTGCACAGATATCTGCCGGGCTGGCTGGTGCCAATATTCTTTTAGTCACATCATACCAATACAAAAATCTGACCTCACCAACATTCCTGATACCATACATTTCCCCACCCAATCATAAACAAGATACTTGCAGCTGGCTAAAGTATCTCCTTGCCTGGTCAAATATATTTAAAAATTAAGGTATTAATATAACAATACGCCCTGAAAAAGTGCATCCCTCCTTCCCCCAGTCCTAGTGTCCTTCACTCATGATATTCCTGATCCTGCCTACCTACTGGCTTTCTTCCCCAACTTCCAGATTCTTTGGCACCTCCGTTTAGGATCTCAATGGTCTCCCCTGCTCTCCTTTTAATGGTAGAGCAGGGTTTGACGATCGGAAGCCTTATGTCCTTTGTAGCCCCGCACCCTCTGCGCTCCCCAGGTGTCCAGTCGGAGACTCTTGTACCTGTCGCGAGGACTAGGTTCCTTGATGGGCTAAATTCGTTGCTACTAATTTAGAAGAAGGGTTTGAATCCATACAGGTCCCCGGAACCGTAGTCGAAACCCCACCGCCGGGATGGGACAGCCACCACTGGGAGTGTGAAATGATTCCGCACTATTGGGTGAACAGGTCGGGGTCTGTTCTAGATCTATGGCCTTTTCTTGCGATTTAGAGGGGCCTAGACCCTGATTCCCGATATTGTCTGTTTTTTCCTACTTAATTCCTCCTCAATATAGCTTTCGAATTTGGCTGTGACAGGGCGTTTCCACGTGGTGAGCAGTAATAGATAGTTAGTAGGTCTCCTGCGGCCCGGATGTAGGTTAAGGATATGGGACCCTCTCGGTGCTCAATCGCTTCAATGCCGATATATTGATAAGGTTTTCATGGGCTGAGGTAAAATACCGAAGTATTATACAAAAGTTGAGGGGAAGAAACGCCCTAGCTATGACAGTGAAACCAAATAAAACCTTGCCTTGCTCTACCAATGCGACCTGACTCTCCCTGATAACTCGATCGATGCGCTTCGTTGCACATACTGCTCCTTGCGCTGTCCCCCCAGAGGGGGTCGCCCTACACTGATCAAACTTCAAGAATCCAAAAAGCTGTGGAGTCGTTAGCATTCCAGACGTAAGTTCGGATACGAGAATCATACAATTTTTCTTCTGATATCCACATTTTCTAGTAACTCCTTGATTTTCTTGAAACTTTTCCTCTCTCGAACAACCTCGTTAATAGCGTCTAAAGTATTCACCCGCGCTCGGTCGCTATGTCCTAGGAAGATAGAGGTCAGAGAGATACCTGTATTCTTGCAAAGTGGCTCCCGCCGGGGTGGGTATCTCCTTTCGGGCCCCTTATACAATGTCCAGTAGCCAGCCAAGAATACACTATATAATTCATGGAGAATGACAATCTGTCATTCGGTAACACTCATAGCAGAGAGCAAGCCTGCCGAAAGCCTATTAAGGGAGGTGAGGTGATCTTGGACTCTTCTCTGCTTCCTCTCCTGAACGTTGTTCCACTTGGCTCACTTATAATACTTATTCCGTTTTATATCCTTCTTCTGCGTGAGACCCTGGTGGTAACTTCAGCTTTCGTGGTTCATCAGGGGAGATTCCCTTCATCCTCAGGCTGCCCTCGTGGGGTTTCACATGCGATATCATTTGGTCGATATCTTGCTCCTAGCCGTACTCAAAAATTAATACCTAATTCATTGAGCCGAAGGAGAGAATAGACTAGCTAGTTTGCACAATGAGGCTTGAAGTTTCCCCAATGTCCATATTTCCGAGTCTCACGATTGGCAATCATGTGAATAGTCGCACAAAAGGTACCGATACGCACCTGAAAGTGGTGAAGCGGGACCTGATCTTTGGAAATATCCTCCTTCGATCCAACAAGCCGCCACTCTTTAGAGGTTACTCAGCAATGGTGTTTTGGGAAAACAGTAGGCAAAAACGGATAGTTCACAATTATCAAAGATCATATATCGTGCCTAATGTGCTAATACTTCCCGTACACCACCTCTCCCCTCCTCCACTGATATCCGCCTTGTGTCATCTCTCTCTTCCTCACTCATTACTTGCCCATTCCAAAAGTATCGCGCCCGGATGTCTCGAAGCCAAGACATCCGGATACCCTTAGAATGGGCAAGTACTACTAGTACAGCCCTGTGGTCAGGGACACCAACCCCCAGGCGCTTGAAATATAAGAGCTTAACACTCTTGCTCCCAGGACCCAATATCTCCTTGTTAGATCCCCCGAAATACGAAAGCGATACGAAAAGGACGAACCCATCTCCTGCTAGGCCTGGATGGACAACTCCAATGGTTCATTGAAAAGTGCCCGTCATGAGACGCCAGTTCTAAAACGTCCACAACCAGGCAGAGCTCTAACCCCTTGTAAATATGCATTCATGAAAGTAGTCTCACCCTCCCCCTGAAAGCCCAGTTTTTCCCCCATCGAAAACTTTTACAAATCGGCTATGATTGGATGGCGAATAACGGCGGCGAGTCGGTGGCGAGTGACCGGGCGTCAGGCGTGAAACGAAACAATAAATGCCAAGGCAAAGAGTAACACTAAACGATCGCACAGAAGCGGGGAAAATGTTTGTTTCTTCAACAACACACTCACACAACTATCTCACGATGCTCACTAACTAAACTACCGGTAGAGACAGGAGTATATATGAAAAACAACGATATCTTCCTTCCGTCCACCGAGTCCTATCCTTCCATCGATCATCACATACGTCTACACTCTTCCACGCAGGCGACCGCTTCAATGCTGGCCTTTCGATCTTCCACGCTTGCTCCCGCTCTTCTGTGCCCCTTTCCGCTCTTCTACGCAGGTCTCCCTTTCCTTTCCGTGCAGAACAATCATGCTAACAAAGGAAAGAACAAAGAAAACTCTTCCAGGCTCCGTAGCCTACTCGCATATGAGTTCTCCTCACCGATCGCAAGCACCTCTCCGGAGGTTTGTTGAACGACAACGATGTACGATGCACCTACGCCGGGCGGCATGAAAGAACTTGCTCCCGGAGAGTTTATCTTCTTTGTCTGAACGATAACGGGGTAGGATATGTGCGGGGCCGCCGGACTGATATGCGGCCGGGGATTAATATGGTGAGCAGCAATCGACCATTTTCAACAAAAATAGCAGACAATTATCTTATTTCTAGCAAGTAATTTCTTTAAAAGATAAAATTACTGCTAGGCCGCACGGAAACTTACATATGTATCGTAGCATTGTAGAAAGTCGCCCGAAAAAACCCCACTAATATTAGCATCTAGAGGATAGGTTCAACACTCATGGAAGTCAGCCAGCCGTGCGCAGCACAAAATTGTTTATGGACTAGATGGGTGAGGGGGTGGATCTTTGGGAGATAAACTGACATGATACCCAGCCGTGGCCCCCGTGAGCGCAGTACTCGAAATTCTTTGATAGGGTTAATTATTTGGTCAAATTGTTCGGATCTTATGAGCTCATCCCCGGACACCAGAAAAAATATATCGGGGTCTGCACCAAAGCTTTCCGAGAGGGGACCGTCCTCAATTGGAGGGTTCCAGTCCACACGGCTCGAGTAATCCGGATCTAAGGAATTGTCAAATCAAGAGATCGTCCTTTTTCTGGTTTCCGGCTTCTCGCTTATCGTAAGAGTCCTGTTGTCACAGACGGTTCTCCAACCATCCAAGTGCTCTGCCGACTTTTGACAGAGCGGCGACGGCTGGGATAACCGGTGAACAGTTGCTGGAAGTCCGAGGGCTGGAGATTCTAGCGGAATGAGGGCTCTCGCCTAGGTTGTCCATCTTGCCTCAGTGACACGGAATTCGAGGGATATAGAGATCGATCTTACTGGCATGATGTTAGCAGCTGGTCAGGGGCTCCATTTCTATGTACTCGGGAGAACGGTTAGCCAGGCCGAGACTCCCACAATTCATGCGGCTCGGCTAAAACCGTTGAATGCGCCGTGTCGCTACCTAGCCCGACGGGAGTGAGGAACAGCCCAAGGAACAACCCTATTCAGCTAAGGAGGGAACAGCCACCCCGGGAAGCCACTCTGCGCATCACGCTGATTGCTGGGGGGTGCAGTAGTGGTGCTGTTGGTACAGTCTTCGGGTACGAGTACTTGCACTGTACCGGAGGACGGAACCGAGCCCTTGGAGACCTGTTGTCGGTTTCTACAAAAAAAGAAAAAAGAAAAAAAAAACTTTATTAGATCACAGAGTTCGAGTATCCTATTAGCCTCAAACCAAGGGGGGGGGGTGCAGTTGTCTTTTATTTTCGTGAAATTTATTGGAGCATGGAGGCGGGCACATCTTGGGTCCTTAGAGGATCGAAGGGGGGAGGGAAACAAGCGACCGCACTGTGACTTGCCGACAATACGAAGTTTATAAGGCGTAACAAAGTGTTTGGCTGCTGACGGTGTGGGCTAGGGGGGTTGATAGTTTATTCGGGCGAAGTTCTCCCAGTAACCTCCTTGGGATTCTTAGCATAGTGTCAGTCACGTAAATAGACATGGCAGAAACTACCCAGGAGCACAGGAAACATCGTGAATGTTTGGTACCGGCATTTCTTTAGCTTAGTTCCAGAGCACAAGGGGGCTTAAGAAGGGAAAAAACGGGGCGAGAGAACGCAACCATCGACAACCCCCTTCCTATCTAATTTTCATCATTGTTTTCATTGATTCTTATCTCGCTTTACCTTGGCCGTGAAATCGTGACAAGGGAAGAGGACCCACCCTGCTTCGGAAGTTCCTATTTCCCACCCAAAGAACGCCAGCAGTGACTGGGAGAAACAACAATAGTAGGGGTTTTCAAAGTTCAGAAGAGAGACGATGGTAAAATGATCGGCACCCAGCCATGCATTAGTGTGCATTAGGGCACATATTAACAGTGGCCAATTGTATGAGAGGATTTCAAGTCGCATATTTGAAGCCCCCAAAAATGAGATTGAGTAAAGTGAGCAAGTTTGGTATGTACTCACCTAAATAACAAGTCTGTTCCCCTAGGCATTGGGGGGTGGGTGGGTTTAGCAGGCACATCTCTAAAAGCTGGGGACAGATTTTTCTTTGAGCCTGTATAATACTGTAAGAGTGAAGAAAATTCCTATCTTCTACTAAGAAGTTGAGATACCTTTGGCTTGTTGGTGGTTAATAAGGCCCAGGTACTTAACCCGCATGGAAGTATTATCTTGTTACCAAAGCCAAAACTCTGATCTTGGCTTGTTACTGACCTCTTGACCTCCATCTCTACCTGAAAAAAATGTATGGTATGGATGGTAAAGCCATTGTACTCGGGTGCAAATTAAAGATCCGGAAAAAGTGACTCGAAATATCTGTGTTGCAACCATACATTTTGTTTGTCACTTTTTCCGGATCTTTAATTTGCGCCCGAGTAAATTAACCATTTTTGTGTATGCCAAGCTTACCCGAAACGCCACAGTAACCTACTTTTCGTCAACTTTTTTAACTTTGAAAACCCTTAGTGCATTACGAGCTTAGTAACAAAAGAAACGAGCCCCTACCGGCTTGTCCATAAAGTATGATATTATCTTCTATTAAGTTATCCAGTTTCTCGCCAAGAATATGGCGCAAGAAAATCTCGAGGTCTTAACCGAATGTAGTTTAGTGAAATGTTTCAACTAATCTTATTTGCAAAGAGGCTAGAACCTCAGGGAAATTCTCACCAATAAGAGAGGCCAGGGTCTCACCATCACTTCGTGGCATCTTCCCCATGAAGATAACCGGATAACAGGAGATAATATGGTAAGTGCCCATTCTCGAAAAGTGCCCGCTCACCACTATAATATTAGAAAAATCTAGGGATTTCTAGATAGCACAATCCAACATGAAGATTCACATAATGGAGCGCCAAGCTGCAGAAAACATTCCAGGAATTCGGAACGTCAGAGTTGCAAGGGAAGAGCCCAAAAGCAGTGCCCGGATAGTCAATTTCTTATGTTAAATTCTCTGTGATTCTCTTTCACTTGATTACTTTTGAACACAATCTATTGTGCGCCATTGTAGCAGTTGGCTAAACTTGTGCATTATGTATCGAAAACCGCAGGGGCATGTTGCTCTTATTGCCAAGATCGTACACAAACCACCAAACAACATGCTTCCCACTGTTAGCTGAGAGCAAACCAAACCCAAGGGGGTTTCCCGGCCCAAAAATTAAAACATAACATCCGGGTTCATTCATATCCCTTTTTTCCCTCCATTTTTGATTTTTCTTCATAGTTTTGCTATGGGCCAAAAGAGAGACGATTGTGTGCAACCGTACCCTTTTTCTACGATAAATTTCCATGTCCTATATATATTGAAACTTCCAGAAGTGGATCGACGGCGGCGAAACGGCGACAACGAAACGAAACGAAACGACGAAACGCCAAGGGATCTGACAACTAAAGAGGGAGATCGCACACTTAGTGGGAAAACCCTTGCCAACACACGCTCTCAACAACCGCTACATTGACAACAACAAACTAAGGCAGAGACAGGAGTATATATTATCACAAAGCCCTCCTATCCTCCCATGAGCCAGTCTCCCCCATGTGTGTCCCCCCTTCCTTTTCCTTACTCCGGTGCTAACAAAAGGAAAAAACAAACATCACTGCTATTCCCTCCAGGTGTCAAACTCCCTCACAGGCTCTTCCGACTCTCCTCACACCCTTTCCCAACGGCTGCGCCAATCCAAAGCTTTCCTGCATTCCCGCACCGGAAATGCTTTCCCGGAAGTCAAAGCACACCGCCAAGACAAAGCATACCGCCGAAGGTAAAGAGCTTTCTGAACGCTAAAGCGCTTTCCCTGAGACTACCCGAAGAACAAACAAAGCAACTATCCCGAGAGCACGTCGAGCAGCCTCTCGTGATTCTCAACAGGAACAACACAACAGGATCCCAGTTCAGTCTGTGCAGGCCGGGAATAATCGCCTTTCAAATATGAAGAGAGGCATACAAAAGAAATCAGTGAAAATAAAGGCAGGGGGAATAGAACCAAAAGTGGGAGCATGCAAAGGAAATAACGGTAGGATCAAAGTGGTCATAAAATACCATAGCCAAATGGAGATATAGAAAATTTTGATGGGGAGAGAGAAAAATATATCCACGTTCCTGGTTGGGTATTTTTTGCCTCCGTTCCTCCCAGAAACAGGGGTCGTCGGTGGTGGGAGGGCCTGGTAAAGAAACTCCAAGTGTTGCGGCAAGCGCGTCCAATGACTGCCACAACTGTGATTGAGCCTATCGACCGTCTGCTGGGTCTACGAAATAAAAACTGAACTTTTGATAATAACCCCAAACCATTTCTCATCCCCATACTGCCAGTATCCGAAAGGGTTCGTTGCCAAGAGCATTCTATTGAAATTTATGTTTACTCCACTTTTTTTTATATACTTATCCCAAAATGCACTCTATGCTTGGAAATATCAGGATATTTCTAAATTAGTACACTACATCCCGAAAAGGGGTCAAGAAATTAAATGGTTTCTCATATCGGGTGATAAATATCCTATGATTGTATTACTCGTTCCCTGCATGAAGAACCTGAACATTTGGATCTGAATTTAGTATGGGCGCTCAGATACGCACAGACAATTTGCAATACAAAGTTTTGATCCCTGTGTTCAGGTTCTACATGCCGGGAACATGTAGCTATTACCTTCCTGCAATATGTGCTCCGCTCTGGTGTTTATCGGACCAAGGTTCAATGCTGGATAGCCAAGATTTCAAGAGGGGCAGCTTGGTCATCACCTATCACCCGCAGTGAATGATAGCGCAAAGTGTTGTACTATAGCAACCCGACCTGGCTGATGAAGGTCTTATGGGTACAAGGGCAAGAATCTATTAACAGGAAACGGGCAGGAATATACTTAGCTGGTTAACCTCGAATAACTGTTCCAAAACTACTTACCGGCCCCTTTACTCCCCACCACATACTTACTCTCTAGAACAAGCTTCCAACTTCCCCTATTGAAGCTATCTCACCCAGTAGCCTAATACTTCCATGGTCAAATATATGGAAGGGTGCTCTGCCATCTATGTTCAAGTGGGGGTGCTAGTTAATATGGTGTAAACACCGGCAGCAGCCCCGGGGACCACGTGCAACTAAATCAAACAAACTTGTTCTTACGGGAATCCCGAGTAGCGTAAATTTTTTCACACCATCATCAGCAGGCAAGGCTATCGTCGTGGCTAGTATTGACATTCTACTAAGCAAGTCGTAGTACAAAAGTCCGCCATTGCTAACATTCTTGATAACACATATACCCCCAACCAACAAAAGATAGTATACAACCCTCTAAGCTACTTCCAAATCTCACCAAACAGCATTAAAAGTTAAGGTACTAGTAAAAACACACCCCGGGAAAAATCCATCTCTCCTTCCTCCAGCCCCTGTACCCTTCAATCATGATGTTTCCCCTGCTGGCTTGCGATTGGGTTTCTTGTATACCCCCCCGGCTTCGGAACCTGAATTTCGGGACGCCGGGGTTACCGCCGCTGGTCTCTCGATCTCGGACGAGAGGATGACGATCAGACCCTTTACTACCCCCCCCCCCCCCCTTTCTCTGGGACATGAGCGCCCGACCGTCTAGAAGTTGGTAGAAGCGACAATGCGCTCTGTTGTCCCGCCGATGATAGCGGAAGGGAAGCTCTGTTTGGATTGCTCGTGCTCGTCGGGCTTGTTGGATATGCCCCTAATGGAGGCGTTTGCTGTTGTGAGAGTGAGCCGGGAGGAGACCGGTGTAGGCTAACCAGTGAGGGCACCGCTACAAGTGCGATACTCCCCCCTGGCCCTGGTCCCGAAAGCTGTGATGTTTGTTGGGGTAGCGCCGTCGACACCCCGGACGCGGTATGATGCTGAGGCAGAGAATGGGCCGTACAAGGCCGGCAAATCCAGCAAGGGCAAGGCCATAACTTCATATTAAAGATCCCACAATAGGGCTCACGCCAGATCTTGCAGGCCCGGGACCTGAGGTCTATTGCCGATTTGCTCTTCCAGAAGATGACAATTACCGTCAGCAGTAATACCCCGGCGAGTGTGGGGGCTGTAGCCAGCCAGAATTGGCGTAAGGACAGTTTGCCGGGGGTATCGCCGAACTCTTTCATGGTCTGCATGCCATAATACTGAGAGAGTCGCTTGTCAGAAAATACTCAAATCACCAACAGGAGGTAAAATACCGAAGTACAAAAGCCGAGGGGTTGAAACGCTATAGTTACGAGAGTAAAACTAGATAATGTCTGCCCTTGTTGCACAAGTTCGGCTTGGGTCTCCTTGATAATGGCCTGGGTCTCTTTCATAGCCTCCTCGGTGCTCTTCGCCGCTCTTGCTGTTTCCTGAGCCGTTTTCTCAGAGGGGGCTACTTTAGCTTGATCAGATTTCAAGAATGCGGAAAGCTGTCGAACCGTCAGTATCCTTGCTATGAGCTCAGATGTGAGAATTATACAATTTTTCTCCTAATATCCATATTTCCCACTAACCGCTCCACTTTGTTAATGAAAGATTTCCTCTCCCGAACCACCTCGTCAATAGTATCCAAGGTATTCGGCCATATCTGCTCGGGGTTTTCCCAGAGGATAGGGATTGGGGCAATATTCTTATGGAAGGGATTCCGCCGGAGCGGATACCCCCTCTCGTAATCTTTAGTTTTTGTTCGGTAGCTTGTCAAGAATACACTGTGTATGTCCTGGAGGACGGCAATCTGTCGCTCAACAACACTGATAGCAGCGAAAAAATCTGCCGAAAGTTTGTTAAGGGTGGCAAGGAGGTCTCGGACTCTCTCCAGCTTCCTCTCCATCCCTTGATTATCCTGGTAGACTTCTGCATCGGATACCACTTGGTCGATACCCTCTTCCTAACCGCCCCCAAATATTAACACTAGATCCATTCGGCCAAAGGAGAAAATAGACTAACTAGTTTGCATAAGGAGACTTGAAGCTTTCTCAATGTCCATAATTCCGAGTCCATATGATTAGCAATCATATGAACCACGGCGCGAAAGGCACCGATACGCTCCTGAAAGCGATGGAGTGGAACTTGACCTGTGACGCTGTCCTCCTTAGATCTGAATGTTGCCATTGTATCTTCAGAAACTACTCAGTAAAGATGTTTCGGTAAACAGTAGACATGAGCGGATAGCTTACAGTTATCAAATAACATGTATTGTGCCTGATGCACTAATATTTCCCCCTCTTCCACTGAGATCCCCACTTCCCCTGATATCTGCCCTATATAATCTCTCTCCTCCTCACTCACTCCGGGCTTGCGTTCAGGAACCTCAACTCCCAGGCGCTTGAAATCCAAGAGCTTAACGCTCTCGCTTTTCGGGTTCAATGTAACCTCCCCTCTGGATCTCCCGAAATATGGAACTGATACGAAAAAGATGAATCTATCATCGGATGAACCTGACTTGGGCAAATTCGATGGCTTTTTGAAGGATGCCTGTAATGAAATGCCAGTCCTAAAGCCTTCGCGACCGGGTAGTTCCCGAACTCTTTTTAAATATCCGCCCATGAAAGCAGTTTTACCCTCTTTCTTTAAGCCGAGTTTTTCCGCCATCGAATTCAGTAGACCATCGTCCTACTCCTAGTAAGCAATTGCTTTGGCAGATAAAATTACTACTGGGTCGTGTAGCAACTTACGTATGTATGATAGCATTGAGGGAAATTTCTTGGAAAAAAAATCCCGCCCAGAATATTAGCATCTAAATAAATTTGATTCTCACGAAAGCTAATTGTATATAGTACGGAATTGTTTATAGTCCGGAGAGGTAATAAGAAAGTAGATCCTTGGGAAATAAACTCACATGATACCCAGCCGTGGCCCCCGTGAGTACACCAATGGAGATTCTCCAGCAGGGTTAATTATTTGGTCAAATTGTTTAGACTCTATAAGCTCATTCTTGGACACTCGAAAAAATATGTCGTCGTCTGCGCTAAAGGGTACCGAGGAAGGACCGCCCTCCTCAACTGAATGATTTCCATTTGTACTCTTCAGATAATCTGGGTCTAAAGAGTAGTCGAAAATCAGGACATGGTCGTCTCTATTTCTTAGCTTTGGGCTCGCAAGCCCGCTGCCGGGGTCTAGGCAATCTCGCTCATCGTAAAAGTCTTGCTGTTCACCGATGATTTCCCAGCCATCAAAGTGGTCCGCTGATTCCCGGGATTGCCCAGGAGACTGCGGTGATAGTTGTGATGATGGGTCAATGGATCCCGGCGCGGGTTCGGAGGTTTGGAGAGGCTCAGACAAAGCAGCGGAGTTCCTATCGTCAGCCATTTTTACCGAGTGGCAAGTAGGAGTTTGAGGAGGAAGATATAGAGAGTGTTCAGCCCTTCTTAAGAGGTTTACGGTTCCTTGGGGAGTTACATTCTTATGTACTCGTACAACACTAGGCATAGTCAAGACACTCACAGCTCCAGCGGCTCGGCCTAAAACACTTAACAGCCTTACTTCGGCGCCGGAGCTGGCGCGTAGGGGGGCACAACTCAATTTAGATAAGAGTGAACGGCGAACCGGGAGAGTCGAATCCCATCCGCTCATTAGCTTGATACTCCCGCCTGTGCACCATGCCAATTGTGGCTTCACTCATCTGTGCTGGGCGATCGTGTCCCTATCTGGCGAGATTGGATGCATCCGAGACACATTGTGGGGAGCGAAAAAAACACACTTTGGTCTTGATATCCATGACTACTGTACTCACGTAGTTGTGTGCAGTGTCCACCAGCTAGTGTCTGGACAAGACAGGGATCGATTTTGCTGTGACAAAATCCCGGTATTTGTTAAATCCAGTACCTGTACCGGCATTCTGTCCCAGACCTTGGCCAGCACCCAAACAACTATAATACATCGCGTCTTGCTAGAAGGTTATTTTACCTAGTTTTTTCACCATCTTCCAATACTATGCAAAATACAGCTGCGTCCATAAAGCTCTCACACCCGCGGGTACAGGTAGGGTGAAGGTGAAATACAAGAAGGTGTTTCTTTTCGAGGTTTTACGTAGTTGGTGGTTGCAGTGATTTGGCAGACGAGCTATTAAGGTTATAGAAAGCTCGAAGAGAGAAAAGCCTCATAGAAAAGAAAGAAAAAGTTGTGATACCCTTTCTTGTACCCCAAGAACGACACCTAGCAACAGCGACAGAGCGGGAGCACTTTAAATAACATCTTTCGGATATGTCACCAGGTTAAAGACATAAATATTTGTGACGATTCCCTGAACAATAGAGAGAGAGGCGAACAAAGTGTTTCCAGAGGGGGTAGTAGGGAAGAGTATTGGGCATCTCAGGATGCGTGTATACTGGGTGCTTATAATTATTCGATTTATGAGTCATGACTTTTGTGAGGGCTTTTCTACATGTCTTGCTTGAGGGAGTTACAGTTATTCTCGATATCTACTTATACTGTATGAGTATTCTTAGATAAGTGGGGCTGTGGGGTTGCTGGTATTCGACGTGGAAAAGATAATCAACAAATGAGGTGAGTTATTGAAAGAGAGAACAATACTGCCTAGTCCCAAAGGGCATTGCGGCTGTGTAACCTGGGGCATCCTAGATCCCCGTCTCTGGGGGAATTTTGAGAGCTTTCCGTTCGAGTCATGCTAATTACCAAACCTCGGTAGATCATCCAAGCATTTCGTATCGTCGACTTGGGCACTCGTCCTCGGGTAGGGATCAGGGCGCGGCTGTGGTCGTACAGTACTCGTATAAGTAAGAGTGCCTCCGCCAATTGATGCTGCCAGGAGCATGAAACCACTGAAACTCATGCAAGCCCAAAGGTCTTTCTACTCCTACTTGTATGATGCCGCAGTGCCCATGCCACCTTCCAGTGGTTATCAAAATCTCTATCCCGTGTGCCGCAGTATCTGGATGCCACAGATGAGACGAAGGCCTTTCCTTATTTTCTCTCTTGAAGCCTAATTAAACCTTCCTTTTTGGCATCTTATCTCCCTCCTTTTCAATCGGCCCAAATTAAGAACCCTGCCTGTTAGGTTTTATTAATTTTTCCCATCAGCCTTAGGGAGGGGAAGCAGTAAGGCTGTTTAGGCAATGCCATAATTCTGTCCCGCATATGCGAAAGCTTTGTTTTTCCGACCAAATTGTTTTTTTGAGGACACTTTCGTGCGCAGTGTGGGATCCGAGCAAGGGCCGAGGGGAATACCTGTGGTCAGGTCGAACTGAACGTAATCGGTCGATTGAGAAGATAGTCGTGTCGTCTGCATCGGGACTCTCAGCAAGCGCCTCCACGAGTTGGAGCCGAACACGGAAAGCGCAAGCTTGGTACTTTATGATACTATCGCAAAATCCCTTTAAATCCACCATCGGAGATCTCAAACAGAAATTACTGTCTAAACCGTGGTAAGCTTAGCTAGGTAGATTGGCGAAATAACAGTTGCACCTTGTTATAAGGAACACCAGGAGCTCTGGACTTTGGGGGATTGTTCGTTCGTTATAGCGAGGTTTTGGAAGAAATTTTTTCTGGGAGGGTCCATCTGTGTGGAAGCAGAGGTGTAAAGTCCCAGAAGGTTTATTCGTAATAGCGAGGTTCCTGTGTAGAGAATTCCATTATAACGAGGTGTGACTGTACGATCATTAAGCTTGTGTGTTACGGGCTACTAAAACAGGGGAACTTGTTCTTATGGGAGTAGTAATTGTACGGAAAAGGTTGACCTTATAATCCGGACGGGCAGCTATCATAGCAGCTGGTAACATCATTCTCTATATAAAAAAACCATGTCGTCGTGGTTGTGCCAAAGCCCATCCTCGTCAACATCCTTAATAACATCCAGATACATCTCCACCCAACCAGTCATAAAATATACAACCCACGAGTCATGTCCTCGCCTCATTAAACAGCATTAAAAACTAAGGTATAAAAACACGCATTAAAGAAACAAATCTCCCCTTCCCCCTCTCCCTTTAACTTATCCTTCAATCGTGATATTTCCACCGCTGCCTATACGGCATAGACGGAGTTTAGCGATTGCCCACCTCACGGCTTCCCGAATGTTTTCATTTCCCGGTCGCAGTAGTTGCCGCCGCTGCTCCTTGGATGGTAGCTGGGTTAGGCGTCTCGGGATCATCTATCTTTTTCCCACGATACCAAGGCTGCTTCTCTTTGACATCGGTTTTGGGTTTTCCTGTCCTCATTCTTCCTTCCCCGTCACGGCCCGCCCCTTTTGTAGGAGGGAGACCCAAAATCTCCCTGAAATATTTTTGATTCCTTCCGCAAATGGACGTTTCCAGCCGATGATTACTACTGCCAGTAGTAGTATTGCAGCTAGCACAGGGCCCGAGGTCAACCAGAATTCACGAACTGACATTTTGGGGGCATCGCCGCCGAATTCTTTTACGGCCTGCATGCCGAAATACTGATAGGGTTTCTTGTAAGCAAATACTCATATAGCGGATAGGAGGTAAAATACAGAAGTACAAAATCGGAGAGGAAGAAACGCTGTAGTCACGACAGTGAAACCAGATAACGTCTGCCCTTGCTGCACAAGTTCGGCTTGGGTCTTCTTGATAGTATCCTCAGTGCGCTTCATCGCGTCTGTCGCTTCTTGAGCAGTTCTTTCAGAGGGGGCTGCTTTCGCTTGATCAGACTTTAAAAATGCAGAAAGCTGTCTAGGCGTTAGCATTGTTGCTATAGATCAAGGCATAGGGGCCATACAATTTCTCTTCGGATATCCATATTTTCTACTAGCTCCTTGACATTCTTAATGAAGGATTCCCTCTCTCGAACCACCTTGTTAATGGTATCCAAGGTATTCGGCCATATCTGCTCGGGATTTTCCGAGACGATAGGGACCAGGACAATGCTCCAGCGGAAGGGATTCCGCCGGAGTGGGTATCCCTTCTCATAATCTTTACTTTATGTTCGGTAGCTTGTAAAGAATATGCTATGTAGATCCTGGAGGACGACGATCTACCGTTCAGCCACACTGAGAGCCGCGAACAAATCTGCCGAAAGACTATTAAGGGCTGTAAAGAGGCCTCGGACTCTCTTCTACTTCCTCTTCTGAATCTTGTTCTGCCGGGCTCGGCTATACTCCACCTCCAACTGCGATTTTTCCTCTTCGGTAGAATTCACACTCCGGCTCGTAACTCTACCGGTAGCGGTTCGTCATTGGGAATTCTCTTCATCCCTTGATCATCCTCGTAGATTTCTGCGTCTAATATCATTTGGTCGATATCCTCCTCCTAGGAATCCCCAAAAATTAATTCTAGATCCACCGGGCCAAGGAGAGAAAGTCCAACTAGTTTGCGCAATGAGTTCTGAAGCACCCCCAATGTCCGTAATTCCGAGTCCATACAATTAGCAATCAGGTGAACCATTGCACGAAAAGCACCGATACGTCCCTGAAAGCGGTGAAGTGGAACTTGATCTCTGACACTGTCCTCCTTAGATCGAAATGTCGCTATTATATCTTCAGAAATTACTCAGCAAAGATGTTCAAGTCAACAGACAACATGGCAAAGCTTACAGTTATCAAATATCATATATGCCTGATGTACTAATATCTCACCCTTCTTTACAGACACCCCCCCTATACCATAGCTCCCCTCCCAACCTACGGCGGCCCTGCGGCCGCGGACACTAACTCCCATGCTCTTAAATCCCAGGAGTTTAACGCTCTCGCGTTGAAGGCCTAACTCATCCTCCCCGCTCGATTTACCGAAATATGGGAACGATCCAAAAAGGGTGAATCCATCATCCGGTGAACCCCACGTCTCTTTGAAAGGTACCCGCAACGAGACGCCAGTTCTAAATCGTCCGTGACCAGGCCGTGCTCGAACTCCTCGCGAATATGCAGCCAGGGAAGTTGTTTCACTTTCCCCCTGAAGGCCGAGTTTTCCATCATTGAGTTTAACAGATTGTCATCCTATTTCAAGTGTGAGAAATTGCGTTAGAAGACAAAAACACTGCTAGGCCGCACAGCAACTTACGTATGCGCCATAGCATTGGCGAAAGTCACTTGAACAAAAACCCCCACTAGTATTAGCATCTGATGGATAAACCCCACTATTACAGGAGCTAGCGAGGTACACGCACTAGAGCACTTTTTGAAGCTCGGATGGGTAATGGGAAGGCATCCTACACCCTTAGGAAACAAACTCACATGATACCCAGGCGCGGCCCTGGAGACAGTTCTAGTCAAGGTTTAATTGTTAGGTAAAATTCTCCAGAGCTTGTGGGGTCATTCCCGGGCACTTGCAAGAATCTATCACCGTCTGAACCAGGCGGCCCGAGGAAGGACTGCCCCCCTCAACTGGATGATCCTTGTTCTCGCGAATCAGATAATCTGAGTCCAGTGAATAGTCAAAAATGACGATATCGTTCTCTCTATCCCGCAATCTCCTTCTCGTGAGGTCGCTTGGGTGCAGACCAATCCCACTCATCGCTAAAGTCTAGTTGCTCATCGATGATTGGCCAGCCAGCAAAGAGGGTCGCCGATTCCTCAGGCTGCTGTGATGGCTGCGATCCCTCCGCGAGTTCAGGGACCAGGTAAGGCTCTTGCTGAGTGGTTGGGCTCGCACTGGAGTTAGCCATCCAAACTAGCGGGAAAGGAGGAGATTGAGGAGGAAAGTCAAGGTGGCTTCCAAGCTCCCCAAGATATTGAGGGTTCGTTAGAGTGCTTCATTCTTATGTACTCGCGCACAAGATTCAATGAAATCAAAACACTCACAACCCCAGCCGCTCAACCTGGGGCATTTGACCCATATCTGCTGCTGCAGCTCGCGCAAAGCAGCAGAACTCAATTCAGATGGGGGCGTGAGTGGCCACGGGGGGAGAAACATCCGCGCCTTGGCTTGATCCCCCGGAACCACTCGAGTAGACACATACTAAATCTAGTAGGAAAATTCTATAAAAACACGAGCAAGGTTGAAGTAATCGATCATTTTTTCTGTAACTTTTTTCAATTTCTTTGCATTGTTTGAGGGATAAAAAGATATGCCAAGGTGTATAAATATTTTGTTCTTGGCAATGTCGGTTGCCCCTGTCAATTTTTCGCTTTTTCGATGGTAAATTTCTCGGTCGATTTCAATAAGCTTTATTACTAGGTAAAAGGACCGTGCCAATCCGATAGTATCCGAAAGGGTTGACCGCCAAGCGCATGGTATTCTAAAGGTTTGCTCGGGAGCTTGTGCGATGGCACAAACTCTCATCGCCGGGGTAGGCAAGTTGGGCTGGCATGCCCCGGGATTGTACCAGTACTGCGGTTGGTGCGCATATGCTTGGTTTGGTGGATGCTCTAGTAATCATTGTTCTATAATATCAAAAGAAACTGAACACTCTTGGGTAACTTTTAGAATTATAGAAGCAGCTCGGTTATTCGGACTGGCTGTTAGAATGAAAAAAGTTTCCAGTTGCTGCCCAGGTGCTTTTTTATTTTTTGATGTGACAATAGTTGCGGGTAAAAATATTGAAGGCATCAAGTGCCAACAACACTACCACACAGTTCATCTCAACCCAGATGAAGACTACATAACTTACTTTTCCGGAGAGAGAAGAAAGTTATTGCGAGAGACCCCCCCACATGAGAGCCAGGGGCGCTCCCTCCGAGCACTATGGCAATTTAGTTCAATGGGTTCGTGTTTCATGCTCTCGACAGTGGGCTGCCCGAGTGCTGCGCTGGCCCAACCCTAAATGTGAGACAACTGTGCAGTGCTGGAGTATAAGAACAGGCATAACTGTCAGAGTGTGTTGGCCTCTGTCTCATGCATCGGGAGAACAACCCAATGCCTGCACGCACAGTCGTACCGGTACTGTATACATACGAGATGGAGCCCAGTCAACCTTGAAGATATAATAGCGAGGAACCCAGTTTCCCTGCTTTCCGCTTCCGCTATTGTTTACTCCTGTCCGCTATGGAAGTTTTTGTTTTCTGTTTTCTAAATTTCCTTATTGATTCTTCACCTTGACACCCTGTCCCGAAACTCTAACCTTCACTGAGCTTGGGCGCCGCTGAAACAGAATTCTACCTTACCAGAGACTCGAACCCCAAAAATTATTCACTTCAGTATTTAAGGGCGGGCTCTTAGCCGAGCATATACCCTCCTGCTAGCTGCTTTCGTGGCGTCCAAAAGGATATCCCTCCAAACAATTTGCGAGACCTTGCCACTACCCTACCCAATGCCTGAAAACAGCTGGACACCAGCCCAGGCCCCAGTGCTGACCGAGGACGATCAGCAGCTCCCTCTTCCCTCTGATGTCCCCCGCCCCAAAGATGAGAATTGCCCGGCTAATAGCCTTTTTAGCCAATCCCACATCTCTGGAAGCCACAATGGGAATGGTGGTACTGGGAATATTATTGGTGACGGTAATACTATTGTTTATGTTGCGGGGCATAGCACAGCTATCCCCGGGGTTAGAAACCAAGGTGGCCAGCCTAGCCCATGGGGCGCAGGTATTATGAACCCCCCCCCCCCCCCCGAGAAATTTCTAGCAAACTAACGCACTATCGGCTAAAAACAGAATCCAGGCCAAAGGAAAATCCGATCCCTAACAGGCGGAAGATTGGCAGAAGGCTAAAGGGTGTGATAACAAACCGCCAGAGGGGCTTGGGAAAACTATATGGCGAAACAGAAGCCGAGTTAGATCGGCGGCTAGAAGCACCGATTAAAAAGGGAGAGGAGATGGCAAGAAAGTTGATTACGGAGACGGGATGCCCTCTTGAGATTGCGAAAGACTTAACCGTGTTGACGCTTTATGATGTGGCCATCTTAATTGGTATATTCTGGTGCCAGAGTTCGTTCCCCAGGATCGTTTTGCTTACAGTTGGGTGGATGAATAGATGACTCCGGTTCTATGATTAGAGAGGAAAATGGGGAGAGGAAGAAGGCTCTGATACAGTTTGTCGACCGTGTCACAGAAATATATTCGATGGCAAATGAATCTGGCATCCTTTCTATGCGCTTTATAAACGGTGGGGGGGGCAAAAAGAATTGGACTGGGGAGTCGCAAGAATACCTAGATCACCATAGCTATGGTGGTGTGTCAAGGATAGGAACGGAACTTAAAAAGGAGATTTTGGATCGATTGGTGATCGGGAATCCTAATCAGAGCAAACCCTTGCTTGTGCTAATCGTCACTGGTCGCGCGGTATGCCATTCTTCCTAAATTCCCGAAGCTAAATCGTAATCGGAAAGACACAGGTCGAAGGTGAGAGAAGAGGTCTTCTGAAAACTGTCATTCGGGACTGTGTGAACGAGCGTAAGAGAGCTGGCAAAGGGTTCGGTGGTTAGTCGTGGATTTTGATGATATACTTGTACTCTAATACTTACAATGGGTTCACAGCAGTTTTGTTCCAATTCATACGCGTCGGAAGTGATCGCAGCACGGCTCAGCTACTATTGGACCTAGACCAAGATCCAGACCTCGCAGAATTCGTCGGTGTGCTCCCATTCAAATTCAATCCTGAATACCAGCCAGAAGATAAATGGGATATTGTATGTTATAACCAGCTCCTCTTCAAGCTCATTGCTTTGAAACGGAGGCCCCACTAACTTTATATGTATTTTTGAAACAAAAGTTCCGAATGATTCTGCTCGGCGCAATTCTACCAGAGGTGGATCCTCCAGCTCAGCGATCCACTAAGCACGGAGAACAGTGGGACGAAAAATATGACGCTGCCCGGACCGAGGTGGCGGACTGGCTCTCTGACGATGAGGAGGAAGATGCTGGGGATACTTGTATTAGAGAGGAGGCGCAAAATATAGGAGAAGAGGAAGGTAGAAAGCAGGAAGGGGGAGAACTGGGGGGTAAAGAAAAATGGGGACTCGGAGGTGAAGAACAAGAGGACGGTAGGGGGCAGGAGGAGAAAGGAGAACTAGGGGGTAGGGGATCATGGCGGGATAGAGGAAAACCGGAGGATAGGGAAGAGCAGGAGGATGAGGAAGGGCAGGGTAGGGGTGGAGGACAGGAGGATAAAGAGGACCGGGAGGAGGGCGAGGGGCGAGGGAAAGGCACGGCAGAGGGGGGTATGGAAGGATGGGAGGATAAGAAAGAACTGAAGGAGGAGCTAGAGGATAAAAGAGAACGGGGTAATAAAAGAAAACTAGAAAATAATAAGGATGGATGGGGGGGTACAGAAGAACGGGTGGAGGAAGAGGAGCGAAGTGGGGGGGGAATGGGAGGCAGGGGGCGATGGAGTGATAATGGAAAACCACAGGATAAGCAAGAACAGGAGCGTGAGGAATGGCGGGATAGGGGTGGAGGGCAGGAGGATAGGGAGGACTGGGAGGAGGAAGAGGGGCGAGGGAATGGCGAGGCACAGGGGGGTACAGAATCGGGGGGCGAAGGAGAACTGAAGGAGAAACTGGAGGATAATGGAGAACGAGTGAATAAAAGAAAACCAGAGGATAAGGAAGGACGGCATGATACAGAAGGACAGGAGGATAAGGAAGAGCAGGAGGTTGAGCGAGAGTGGGGGGGTGGGGGGGAGCAGGAGCAAGGACTGGGGGATAACGCAGAGCTGAGCCTGAAAGGAGTAGTTCCGGCACCGCATCTAGAGCGAATATTTTTCCAATTTAACTTGGGTAGGGGCGCCCTGGCTTGGCCGCTAGTCTTTGGTATTTACTGGTTTCTTCTTCTCTCTTGGAATAGGGTGTAACTCCCAGTGAGATAAGCCTGAGGAGCTTACGGGGGATCCTGATTTGCTCTCTTGTATCGGGGTAAGGATTTAGACTAGAAAGATAAAAGTTTTTAAATTTTGAGATCCAGAATGTAATTTTTCTACTATCATAGGTTCCACTCTGTGGGTTCATAGAAATGAGTGAGAATTAGAGTTTGATATTTATTTCGGATGAGAGAATGACTATAGGCTACTTACTAGGCTCGGAAATTTTAATTTTAGGGAACGTCTGGAACAACTTCCCCAAAATGCCATTATTCCTAAAAGACTCTGGTTTCACTAAAACTTAAGCCTCTCTTGCCAATATGTGTAAAAGGTTCCATACCTAGATAGTAGCTGTTATTCTGACTATTTTTATCAAAAGAAGGGTCCAGAAAGTGGCCTGCAGGTTGGGCAATAATCCAAAAGGTGCAATGCTGAAATATTCCACAGCAAAAATGCCATAAAAGTCAGAAATATGCCATTTTTCCCGCGCGCCAAACAGGGCCTTAGAGTACTGTAAAAACTCGAATAGAAGAAAAATGTGCTAGGACGTTGGAATTTCCCTTCTGAGCTAGGCGAGGGGAAAACACCGCAAACTCAGCCCCCAGTTGGGACAAAAGGGAAGGAATACACGAGGCGCCTTACTAGGAGAGGGAACTCCAACGTCCTAGCACATTTTTCTTCTATTCGAGTTTTTACGGTATGATTAACAGCAGAGCTCCCTCAGGATAGAATAATCCTATCATGGTAGATCATGGTAAGGTATGCAGATAGGATTGTCGCCAGGTTTGATGCCCAGAGGAAACCAGTTTTTCGACATTGCGTGATAATGGATCGAGCACGGTTATACGGGTTGACAAACGAAAACAGTATTTAGCTCTACCTTGTTGTGTTCTTCTCACAAAATTGTGCATTAACAAAATTAACCAAATACCCTGGGGAGTGCGGCAATCCATCCCTTCCTAAAAATCCCCCTCAACAAACCCTCCGAAAAAAATCATTAAGTTACCATTCAACTCATATCGTAATACCAGCACTATACCACTTTATTTCTATTCCGATTTTTATTTTTAACTTTAATTCATTGAAGTGCTAGTACTGGGGGCAGGGGTAAAATCCGTAAACATTGGGGTAGTGACTGGAAACAAGTTTGACAATCAAATATTCGAGCCTATTCAAGCAAACGCCTTGGGGAGTCAAAATCCGCCAGCTACTATCCTGGAGGATTCACGGAATTTCCCCCCTTTAACATTTATACTCCCGGGATCATAAAGTCAGCATCCACCCTAAACCCAGTAAACCTCGGTGACAACAATTCACACCACCTACCCAATACATCTTGAGCAACTTCTGCTATTATGGGATCTCTGAAGAACACTAGTAGTATGTCTACCATAGGAAATATCCTCCTCTCTTTTTCAATCATTCATTCTTTTGTAAAATTCACTGAGTTGAGGCAAGTTCGTTCCGTCAGAGCTTTATGAGGTTTAGGGTGGTGCAGGCTTTCTGATCCAGGGAGTACCACGGTCTGTGCATATGGCCTATAAATCTCATCCCCACCTCTCCCATATCCGATTCACGGACTAACCCTAGCATCCAAGTATTCCCCCCTTTGGCCAATTTTATGTGACACCAGTAGAAACCAGTCGACTAGAATTCGTCCCTGGAAATCATCCGCCGAGGCTGTCCATCCAGGCCAAGGGCGAGGCCATCTCGCCCTTTAATGTGTGACCCTATCTGGGGACACTGCCAGAAATCTCCTTCAGGGCAGAACATTACCGCTTTGTATCCCGCTCTGGCAGGTTCTGGCTTACAAGCAACCCAAATTGTAACCATGACTTTGTGTTGTATACCAAGTTACTAATATTGTACAAGAAGAGGCAGGAACTTATAACAAAATACTTAAACAAGGGCTATCTACAGAAGGTGGCCAAAAAGGGATAGCAGTATTTGTCTCCAGCAGAGCCCGGCTCAGACTTGCGTCGAAGAGTTTTATCATATCATATCACTCGTAGTGAAGAAAGGCTTAATTGTTGAAAATCTGGACTGCGGAGGTAATGATTTACGGTGAGGATTTTACGCAGTGGACTTAAACCGCTTAAGTAGAGATGAGGATTATCATTAAGTGATGATAATTTGATGAAAATGAAGGCTTGAGGAAAGTTGTGTACAGGAAGGAGGGTGTGAAGCGACGAAAGGTGAGAAGGAAAGAAAGAACGCAGGGGCGAAAACAGTCTCGGAGCTGGCACGCCGGTACTAGTGCCTACGTATGCCTCAGGGGCCCTTTGAGTGCGGGGACATCCAGCACAAAGGGCAGCCATTAAACTACAATTTGCAACATTAGTATTACAAATTATCATAATTAAGGACTTGGAAAGGTCCTTGCAATGGTGGTTCTAGACTCTTGCTCCTTCGAGATTTAGTCGCAAACTTGTCACGAGATACCTTTAGGAATTCCCCAAACCTGATGAGTTTGTGTGTCATCTTCTTCCTATCCGCAACTCTGTTGCTGCTGATCACAGTGAACTTGAGGGCTTGATAGGCATTGTTCCTCCGCTCTGCATGCCGATTGAGGTAATCCTCAGATGCCGGAACTGGTCTGCCTGCAGTCCTATAGAGGACCACTATGGGATAGTAATATCCATTTACTCCTTGTTATGGTGACATAGTTATGGTATGACAATGTCTGACATTCATATACTATGCAGCCATATGTCAGCAAAGGTTTATCCTGTATCTGAGGCATGGGTGCCGTTTCGGGACTCATGTGATGTCATTTTTCCATCTTTTGTGTTTCTAGTGTCCTTACGCCATTCACACCACCGATTGGATCCTAAAATGAGGTCACACCTTCCTGATGTCCAGCTTCCTCCCCATATCTGCTGCTCCTCTTGTACCCCTTATCTCACATCCTGATATCCCTTTTCATACAACCAATCATCTCTGCAGCATCAGGACCCATCCACAAGGTACCCTGTTTTCTTCTGCTTCTAAATGTGTTTCTGAGAGCTTGACTGCTACCGATGCTACTCAGATATTATCTTAGTCATTCCTGCTAATCTGTCTCCTACTACTACTACTAGTTTCAATAATTTGTTTATTTCTAGATGTTGGTCCATCGGAAAAAATAATACCTTGCGTTCCGGGCGTTCCATGCATCTGACTTGCGTGACGCCGGAATGCAAATCAGCAATCAGGACACAACGTCAATCAGAAGTTGTGTCGTGACTTTCCATTACTTGGCGCCGTCTGCCCTGACACCATCAGGACATGGACCACTACATCCTGTCCGTCCTGACTGCATCTGGTGCTCTGCTACTTCGTCCTTGTAACATGTGTACATGTTCCTGTAACGGTACACAGCAGCGGGCAGTGCAGGATCTCCTATGTTTAGTTGATTTATATTTGGTTTATTTGATTTGATTTCAGCTCCGCCACTGCCCCTGAGTCAGATAGGCTATGCTATCGTATTGCTATGTTTAGTTTGCTTTGTTGGAAGTTTATATTTAGGATTCCGGGTATGGAATGGTCATGTAACAGTGGCGAAGGCTGAGCATTGTTTGTTTGTTTCTTTCTTTGGTCTTGCAGGATTACAGGATTCCGGTATGTGCGCAGCTACTGGTAATGATTGTGATTGCAGGAAGGCTATCGCTCTTGGGTTTTGTATTTAAACCAGTCTCCTGGCTAGCAGGAGACAGCAGACTTCTACAGACCTTCAGTCTAGGAATACACTTGGTTGAAGGGCAATCCCTGAGTCCTATTTGTCCTTCAACTCTTATCCTTCTAGCTACCGGTCCCTTGAATCCTCCCTTAGCACCAGCGCTAGCAGGTCTACCGCCCGTCCTATTGTACTTTCGTTAGACAGGAATAAACCTGTTACATTTTTTGCCTACAGCAGGTGAAAACACTTTGTTTTCAGGATTGGGAACAGCCTGGTAGGATTGATCACCCTCCCAGTATCTTGATAACTAGTTAGAAGCAGGAGCGGCAGGGAAAGGAAATCCCGGCTCAGGTGCTACATTCACAATAGCGGAACACAGGAGCAGAAGCGTTACCACCTCCGGCAGGGCCTACAATCGTCCCTCAGTAGAACCCACAGACGATACCCCAGAACCAACCACACAGGAACCAACCCCTGGGCCCACACCAGGCTCAGCAGACACACCAGCAAGAACCAGTCACCTCCTCCCAGGAGACCTAGATACAGATTCAGACGAAGACCACAACCTCACAGCTGAGGAACATCAGCAAAAACGGACCCTGCGTCTGATCCGTCGGCGTTGCGTCCTGACGCAAGCGACGCATCTCCTGCGTCCCATGCGTCCTGTGCGTCCTGACTTGCGTTGCAACGCCCCGCCACATCCCA
>Ga0307509_10001978_pt1 | contig 33835 bp, 31 predicted proteins | sample 10_EM_MG_FD_202245 | JGI IMG/M metagenome (GOLD analysis project Ga0307509, IMG submission 202245) | Populus trichocarpa ectomycorrhiza microbial communities from riparian zone in the Pacific Northwest, United States - 10_EM | ecosystem: Host-associated > Plants > Roots > Unclassified | place...
ATATTTCCTCTTACTGCAAACCGTGTACCCGGCCGTCTGTAACATGGGCGTTGAGAAGAGTGTTGCCGACCGTGCAGATGCTCTAAGCGAGCCAGAGCAAAAGCGGGGTAGGGAGAGGAAACATCATCAGAAGAAGACGAAATCCATCAACCCAGAGTGAAGAAAGCCCAAAGGGATGAACCTAAGGGAAGGGGAGTGTAGAGGAGGTATGCCCCCACCCCCTAGAGCGAACTCATAACGGGGGGTGGAGTTTGGAAAAGTGGTGATAATCTCGTGGTGTTGAGATTTCAATCGCCGGGTGTGTAGAGGAGATGGAGGATGGTTGGAAAGCCCCTCATCCAACGCTTTATGAACCGCCATCCAGAGGTCTCAGCACGCTTTGCTAATACCATAAACCATGAACATGCTCTCGCAAGCGATCCTTGGGTTTTCAATTACTTTTTTAATAGCCTTAGTGAAACACAGAGTCGATACCAAATAAAGCCACACAATCTTTGGAATTTTGATGAGAAAGGCTTTCTCCTTGGTGTAGCAAGCAAGGAACAAGTGCTCTGCCGCTCTGATAGAAACAATCTCCGAGTTCGGCAGAGGGGAGCTGAGAGTGGATTACTCTCATTGAGAGTATATCTGCTGCTGGTGTGACGATACCACTATTTATCATTTCTAAGGGCGAAGCTCAGTATATGGGCTGGCATTACTAAGAGGAAAATGGTGAGGCTGTCTTTGCCCTTTATTCAACCGGCTGGTCGAATGATGATCTTGGTCTACCATGGCTGAGAGAGCACTTTCATCCTAATACCTGTCTGAAAGATTGTTCTGAGTACTGCTTACTACTATTTAATGGACACGGATCACATTTAACCTTCGAGTTTGTTGAGTTCGCCCTCCGGCATTGTATTAGACTAATCTGCTTCCCTCCACACTCAACCCACCTCCTCCAACTACTTGATGTTGGAATTCTTTCACCCCTTTAGTGCTTTTTGGCAAAGAGGTTGATGAATGGAGCTGGAGAGAAGGTCCATATGCCCGGCTCCATAAGGGAGACTTTTATCCAATGCTTATGAGTGCCCGCACCTGGGCACTCACCTCCTCTAATATACTTTCTGCATTTCGGGCTACAGGTATTTCACCAATGAACCACTTGCGTATCCTCTGGGACCCCTCCCTTCAGATTCCCGAGCAAACTGCTGTAGCACTTCGCCAATCACCTACACATGTTCTTGAGGTCGATGAGATATCACAGCTAGAGGCTGGGGTCCTAGGTTCCCATGATATCAACCAAGTCAAGGCTACCATGGGTGAAATTGCTTCCATTGGCCGAAAAGGGTTAGCTACAGCTATGATAAATGCAGAGCTCCTGAAGCAAGAAAAGGAGAAGAGGCAGGCAAGCAAGAGTGATAGGAGGATTATCAGCAAAGCACCTGTTATTGGAGTCGGTGAGCTTGCACAATTAAAAAAGAAAAAGCTTGCAGGAGTGGCGAAAAGACGGGAAAGAAAAAACAAACAAACCTGGAAATTGAGTTAAATACAGCTTCCACAAGAAAGAGAAATGCTCTGATAAATCAACTGAAAGAGCTGGGCTGGAATGGTGGGCCCGCTGTTGAGGAAGACAATATCCTCTTCATTGTCGAAAATCACCAAATTCAAGATTCACTACCCCCTCTTGCGCAAACCGACCAAACTCTCTCTCTGCTTGGCCACTCCTCAGGTGAATCTGGAGACCCTGGCCCTGCTACCCAAGCCTTTCGAAATCGGCATTCTTGCTCTTGAGCCAAACCACCATGCCTCCTTCTTCCCCTCCCCTTATGCTCCTTCTACCTATCAAATTTCCCCTTTTTTCTACTTCTTTCCTTTAATCTTTTTTGTATTTCTGATTGAAAGAGATTTTTTGTTTTACTAGCTAGTTATTATCCATCGAGTTTGATTTGACTTCATTGGACTCTATTTTGGTTTCTTTGTTCAAATAGTTTGTGTTGATACTTCTTGTTGTATCGCGGTGGTCAAATTCCCCGGGGTGGTCAATTACCCGGTGGGAAACGTTACCTCGCATCTCCAAAGTACAATCCAATAATCATCTCTAAAAGTAATAGTCTTTCAAACCAAGAGCTGTGCTATAGCCCTTCTTAAGCTTTACCCACAGGAACTTGGAGTCTTTGTTATACGTATCAGACGCATATTGGGCACCAATCTATGACTCCATTGTATTCCAGATTTTCATTGTAATCCTAAAGCACTTTTCTAAATATTTCTTATACGCAGCTGGTTCTGTCATTTCTGTCCAATCCTTATCAGGCCTGGCTTCATAGTCAGATATGCTCTACCATAGGTCCAATTCCTTTGATTGGTCAGATATTGCATTCCTCCTATACGTAAAATTCTTATCCCATTGTGGAGGAAATGTGCAACTGCTTTTCTGCATAAATTCATAGAGTTCTGTGATTATGCAAAAGTGATAACTAGAACAGGAAAGTAATACAAAATAATATTGACAAAGCAAACAGCGTGTAACGATTCTACTCTATGGTTGAGGCGCAACAGGTAACAACTTTCTTACATTTATTATCAGGCTATCTTATAGCCTATATGGAAATCAGATTGAGACCCTGTTCGGCACGTCACTTTTATAGCCTAAATTCTGGCTTATTAATGTTTTGATATTGGTGTTTATTCGGCAAGTACAATAATATCATGATATATTTTTATTGTGCTTATAAACATTTATTGTATATATTTAGTGTAGGATTAGGAATCATATGAGGCTATACCAATAGAAAACCCACTCTCGGGCAACAACTACAAATAATTTATTTTGGCTTAACTATCTAGACAGTCATTTAGAGTATATATCCAGCATCTCAGAAAATATTATTGATCCCCAAATGATCTCTGTAGAACCTTTTATGTGAAAAAAACAAAACTTTTATGAAATACACGGTTTATCATTTAAAATAACTCTAGCTTTCCAGCTATCTATTAAACTAATAAATAGGGCTAGAAGACAAGTAGTTGTTGAGCTACTTGGCTTTGAAGATCACTGTCGCAAAATAGTATGATTTTAACATCCTACTTGTTGATATAAAACTGGTAGATTATATAATATTTTTCTTCTATAATCAAGATAGTTTACACTGTCTACTTTTAGAAAATTAATATAAAGTTATTTAAATAAACACTTTTTTTAATTCAATCTTCATACAATAAGAGTAGTCAAACTAAATCTGATTTTACCAGTTTCTGAATAATATCAAAGTATTTCTGAACTCTGTAGTTGTCATTTCAAAGTAGTGTTTAACAAAAGTACACTTATCTCAAAGCTTTTATATGTGATTACCTAGATTGCAAGGCATTTTTGAACTCACAATAAAAAAGGCTGAGAGGTGATTTTTTATTGGTACACCGTCATATTATATGTTTCTAGATGCTAAACTTGAAATAAAAAATTGCCTTATATTATTTGTGAAAGAGCTTATAATAAATTGAATTTTCATATCAATCTATCTTTTACTGTTAAACTCTTAAAGACATATATTATTAACAATTTTTCATGGAATAATGCATCTAACAACAATAATAATAATATTATTATTATTATAGTATATGGGTATCAATATGGGAAAACTAGTCCGCTATTTTAATGCAACAAATCTAACTCAATGTATTCAATACTTCTTTACACTTTTTTTTTTTTTTGAATCATGTGATTATTGATTGAGGTACAAAATCCTGCATACAGCTCGCACTATGGCATAAAAAAAACCCTAATTCCAAAAACTAACAAAGGAAATAACAAAACTCAAACAACGCGTGCAAAAACTCTCCAAGTGGGATGATCAGAACCCTGTTGCATCGCCATCGATAACTGACAAAAAAAAGTAAAGTAAAAATTCTCCTTATAACCTATAAGAAAAACATTCATAAAAAATAAAACCTCCCAGCCCCGCTTGCCTACTGCCGCAAACAACCAGAAACCAAGAAAAATCATGAACAGAAAGGAAAATGCCCTGAAGAGAAACTCGAGCAGGGAAGATTAAAGTTACAATACCTAGAAGGCCGGGGCCGAGCTAGGGAGTTAAAGAGTTAAGCGCTATCTGAGTCCGATTCCGTCTCAGGGGTAGCAGTGCTGGCCAGAATGCGCAACATGGCTGGGGGAAAGCGTGTGCGAGTAATGTAGAGATACTCAGTGAACCCTCTAAGGAGGGCAACTGAGAGCCAGAGAGGAGCGTCGGGGCAAATGTCATCCACACCTGAGAGGTAGGTGAGGCAAGGCTGGACCTTAGTATGGCAGAGGAGGACTGCATGTTGGAAGAACTCATGGTCTTCCTCGCAGAAACGGCAGAGAGTGCTAGAATCTCTATTCCTCCAGGAGATATGGGCAGCAAGGTGGCAAGCACCTGCGCGCATCTGGTGAATACGGCCACATATAAAACGAGGAAGACCAGTGAAGGTATGTGGAGAGAGGCAGGCAGTGTAAAGGTATCACGGGGAAACTGGCGGGCTTGCGGCTAGCCAGTGGGCGAGGAGTAACTGTAACAGAGGAGGTCTGAGGGCTTGAAAGGTGACTGAAGGTTCCCTCCGCAGCAGCAGGGATACGAGGTCAGTTGAGTCGAGCGGGAGGATAGGGACTTCCACAATTAGATCGGAAATTTGGTGACACACAGAGTCTAAAGGCAAGTGCTTGGTGGAATTAATCGCAGGGCGGAGCCATAAGGTGAGATGGATAGCTTTGGAAGAATCTTGGAGAAGGAAACGATAATCGTCCACAGAACCTCCCTGGCCCCAGGTGGGCACAGAATCCGGTATCCGGGTAGTGGCAGGATTGAATTTAGAGGGAGCGGAGACCAAACAGAGGGCAGCTGACTGGCGGCGGTGTTTGCAGAAGGAGGAAATGGGTGGTAGAGAGGCTTCCCAATACAGAGCACCACGGGCGGTGGTGTAAAACCAGTTGGTAGTCCACGGGAGGACACCATGCCAGAAGGAGTCAAGTTTCTTTAACATAGATGCATCTGGGACAAAAACGTCGCAACCATAGGTAAGGATTCGGAGGATCGTGCCGAAAACCAGTTTCCTATTGCACCATGAGGAGAAGCCCCTGCCAGCTGCACTGAGCTGGTGGATTGTCGTGAAAGAGGCCTGAGCGAGAGCCAGGCCTCTTCGAAAGTGGATGGAGGACTGAATAGTTGGGGTAAGCTAGTACCCAAGCCATCTGACGGCTTGGGAGAGAGCTAAAAGCATATCGTTAATCACAATGGTGGTCAAGGCTACATCTGAGCGGTCCTTTGGAGTCCTCAAGTGAATGAGTTCAGTTTTGGGAACCAAAAAGGCGACCCCCAGCTAGGCACCCTGTCTTTGGATGATGCTAAAAAGGTGTTGAAGGGGGCGGATATTGGAACGTATGGAGTCTGAGCCGACAGTGAGTGTTAGGTCGTCGACATATGAGATTACAAGGCCTTGAGGGATTGTCGGGTGGAGGCTGGCAATATAGAGCATAAAAAGAAGAGGAGAAATCGGAGAACCCTGAGGGGTACCGACGGCGACCGGGCAAAAGACCTTAGGGGCGCCTTGAAAGCTGAGTCGGCATTGGTGTTTGGAGCGGAAAGTCTTAATCCACGCAACGAGGTAAGCGGAGACCCCCCCTTTAGCAAGGATATTAGCCAGCTTGTTGGCACAGAGATTGTCAAAGCCACCCATAACATCCAGGAAAAGAGTCGATACTTTCAAGGAAGCAGCCTGGAGCAGGCGTACTTCATGGGTGAGGGCAGCAACAGCATCAAAACAACCGAGACCGGCTAGGGACCCACACTGATTAGGGTGTAAGAGGCCAAGGGAGCAGGCGGCTGAGGCGGGTCGCAGGGCGGAGAGTCTTTCGAGGATCTTGGAGACGGTTTCAAGTAGGATGATGATGCGGAAGGAAGAGGGTGTGCTCTAGTCTGGTTTGCCTGGTTTGTCCAGGACGATGCCGTTGGCCTTCATCATAGCTTGGGGATGATATCCCTGGGTGAGGAGCGGAGTGAACAGGGATGGTAGGAGTCGCTCATTGGCTTTGTGGACTCGCTTCCAGACAGAGTAGGGAATGCCGCTTGGGCCAGGGGTAGAAGTGTTAGAGGATTTCTGAAATGCTGAGGACACTTCTACAGGTGTAACAGGAGGGACGTCCTTGAACGCGAGGAGGATGAGAGGAGGGGGAGGTGAGGGCCTTGGAGGAAAAAAATGTTGCAGGAGTGTGTTGTTGATTTCAGTGGGGGAGGAGGCATTTTCCAGTGTGGGGAAACGGTCTGGAGCTCTGCCGGCAGCAATCTTCCTAGCATCCCACACCGAATGTGAGTCGACATTGGGGAGGAACTGTGAACAGTGGACTCCCATAGCGGATTGGATGGCCATGAAGTATGCGTTCTGGGCCACATGGGCCTGTGCGGGCAAGGCCTGATCCTTTCTCATGAGGTGTGTGAAATGGTGAAGGATGCGGCGCAACTGTGTAAGCTCTGGAGTCCACCGTGGTTTGGAGTAGGAGGATGGGCATCGGGATGGGATACTGGAGGTGATGAAGTGTGTGATTTTGGCAAGGCTGTTGTCGAACCAGAGATGAAGGGTGTGTGGAGTAGGGAGAGCAGGGGGGGCGGTGAGAGTCATTCCGGCAAGAAGAGGATTGATGTGATCCCAATCTGTGTGTTTCCAATTGAGACCCCTGGGCGGGGGTTTTAGGAGTGGAGTGGCAAGTCCGATTGAGAGGACGGTGTGGTCTGAACCTGTAGGTGCAAGTGAAGCGTTCCAGGAGGAGAAATATGGATGCAAAGAAGAGTTGGCAAAGGACAGGTCAAGGACTGCAGGGCGGTGGTTGGTGGTGAAGAGGAACCTAGTGTAGACCCCTAGAGTGTTGAGAAGAGAAAACACTAGAGCTCAGGCCCTGTCGAAATAGGGGGAGCTTATGAACTGATTGTGGTTGGAGAGGAAATGAGCTGGGTCTGAGGTGGAGTGATGAATGTTGAGGTCCCTAAGAACAAGCGTGGGGAAATCATGTTAGGGGAATAAATCAACAGGAGAAACTGACCTATGATGGCCACTAGGAATAGAGTACGCATTATAGAAACGAAACCAATTATGAGAGGAATCAAAGAGACCCCCAGGGGAGTGAAAATTCACTGCCATGAGGTCGCCTCTATCAAAAAATAATGGAAGAATAGAAACAACATTTAATAAGCTTTCATGAATATAGGTTGCAACCCTAGGCATATAACCATCAGTTGGGAAGGGAAAAAAACATTTAGAGTTGCGAAAAACAGGAGGACAATTCTTCCAAAGTGGAATATCCTGAAGAGTGACGATATGAGGAGAACTTTCTACTGAAGTAAAACAACTAAACAGAGTTTGAAACACATTACTGCTACCGAGGATAGTCTATTGTTCGCAATCATACCAATGGTAAATATTGCTCACTATATCTATTTTTATTGATAGGTTCTCATTGATATTTCTAATAAACATATCAATAGGTGTGGGTGTTGACATATCATCTTTCCAAGTAGTTGGAATAGTTACGTTGAGAGTGTTCCCTTAACTTTTTTTCTTTTTTTTTTAAATCCTATGTTCATTGTTGGTACAGTACAAGAAATGACATGCATCTTATCAATATGCCAAAAACAAAACCGAAAATCAAATAACAAGCAATAAGGGAAATACTCGTAACCTGATTCCCCCAAGGCAACCAATATGTGTCGCAGAGCAGCTGAAGCCAAAGAAGAAAAGTAAAAACTGCTAGCTAGTCTCAATAGCAGGGGGCAGGAGGGAGGGTAGAGAGAAGAATGAGAACAGGAGGGGGAGAGTGAAGTGACAGGGGGAGAGGGGGCATTCTAGGGGGAAAGCCTGTAGTGGGGGTAAGGATGAACTCAGCTAGGCTGATGAGCATTTGCTTGCCAGACCAGATAGGGGCTTCAAGACTCAAGTCGGAGACTCCTGGGAGGAGGCAAGATCTCTGAAGGGCAAATGAGCGTCATGAGAGTATGGCCTGCTGGAAGGACTGTGGAATCTGAGAGAAGTGAGGGCAGGATGTGCCGGGATCCGGGTTGTCCCATGAGTGGTGTTCAGTAAAGTAGCTCTTTCCAGAGCCCAACTGGTGGATCCTTCCCGCTACGAACTTCCCAAGACCCATAAAGGGGTGAGGGTCGACCAAGGGGGAGCAGGGGTAGTATGAAGGGGCTGGGGCGGTGGCCCAGTCGGATAAGAGATGTTGCTTGGCCCGTATCTTGAGTCTCTCATAGAAGGGAACAACTGGGGGGACGGGAGGCAGGTAGTCTGTTAGGTGGAGGGAGAAGGGGGGTAAGGTAGTGACATCCTGACCGAGGGCTGCAGCCATGTTGGCCAAGACAGTGATAGCAATGAGGGCAGTACCTTGGGTTCTTGGCTTTGTCTGGGGAAAGCTTCCAATCAAGGTTGAAGAAGAGATAGGGATGACTTGAAATCTTCCATCGGGCCACCTGTTGGGCCCAGTGATGTGAAAAGATTGGTACGGTTTTAGGAATGCGTGCCGTAGTAGGGATCACCTCAGGGGAAGAGCAGAGCAGCCTTAGGCCAGCCAGGCAGCATTGGTGGCGAACCAGGCAGGGGAAGGAAGGGAGGCATTCTTCTCTGTGAAGGCAAATTGTGTTGGTGGTGGAAAACTAGTTGGTGATCCACTTGTAGACCTGCCATCAGAAAACCGACATTGGGTCCATAATGGAAGGAGGGGGGGACCAGGTTGCAGACCCATACAAGAGGATTGGAGACAGAAGAGAACGAGCTAGCTTGAGGCATAGGTTCGGGGGGAGGCCTATCCCCAGGTGTAACGACCCTACAATAGGTAGCTACAATAACTACCACCTAAGCCCAAATGGTATACCAAGAGGTAATCACAGGTGGTATAGTCTAGTATAATAAGTATACAAGAATGCTGGTTCGCCTAAAGGCAATGCCTAGGGAACAGTAGGGTGACCTTAGGCATTATATTAGGCAGGGTAACCTTTCGGAAGAACATTCACATAAGGTCAAGAGAATTATGGGAATGTTACACGGACCTCTGAGACGACTTTTGTGGTCGACTGGAGGACTTCCAGAGTGGTTAATGACATAAGAGGGCAAGGTTACCCTACCTTGGGAATATGGTCGTTGTGCCCATGGACCCCAGATACCCTACTGAGGTGTCCAAGTTACCCTACCTTCACCGGCAAAGTCATCCTAGAACTTAGAGGTCGATTGCCTCACATTCAAGGGGCTCTTAGATGTTCTTGGGCGCATAGGCATCTAGATAGGGAGGCCCCACGCCTGTGTAAAGGTGGCCCCAACATACTATTGAACTTGGGTGGGTTTAGCTAACACCCCCCTCTGGCCCCAGGGTTGGGACGGCGCGTCATAGGCAAATGGCTGGATAGTTGTTCGTTTACTAGTAAAAAGAGATCATTAAAGCAGCTGCCTTAAACCATATAGGTCGTCGCCGTCCATCCCACTTAATGTGGTTCGCAGGATACATAAGGGGAATATGGGTAACCACCAAAATGGAGGTCATCCATATATGGTCTCTCGAGCACCTAGGAGTCTAGTCCAACCTACGGGTAGTAGGGTAGTCTTCCTAGTGGTACTCAGGTAGCCGCAGAAGGCCAGGGTGCTTTCGAGACAAATACCTCAGTAACCAGGCAGGACCTTCTCCCCTTGTTTTGTAGCATTACTATGGGTTGTTATTGGAGTATAGAGGTATGAGTCTTATCAGGATAGAGTATGTCCCGAGAGGCTGGCTATGGGTAGGGTCCACTTAGCCAACCATCGGCTACATCTCACCCAGGGAGCTTGCATGTCACTTTATCAAATTGGATAGTCGCGTAGATTAAATAATGGACTGCATAGCTAGTATAGATGAAACTACCACTGGGCAAGTGAGTCCACCACCTAGGTAGTCACTCCGGTTGTTGTCATAACAGTTAGCCACTGGTATGACTTCAATTGGAAGAGCTTTTCCACCTGCGGTTGTAGTGGAGATGCATTGCAGAAACTCATATCCTATTGACATAGTTAAGTATACCCGAGTAGGTCCGGCACTTCCTGCAAGATAATTCCTGATGGAGGGTAGACCCCAGACAGCCCTTACCAGGACAGGGTACTCGCACAAGGTCGGAGTAGTGGTGAATGTCAAAGGCTTAAATCTGATATCTACTTAAGTTTAAGCGTTTGGCATTCTACTTTGACAACCAACTTTGCCTCGAAAGAACTAAATTCAGTGAAGCTTCGAGCTTAACTATATTAAGTTTGACTGTTGATTCTTGTGAATTATTATACATCATCTTTATCCTCAACTTTGAGTGTTTGGTGCGGTCGCAACCTTAGAGTTCACCTCTCTACAGCGTGCCTCCGTTACAGTATATAGTTAAGCGCTCTCGCTTAACTCTCTCCTGAGAATTGTTGTCTTAGCCTACAGTTGGGACATTGTTTGATTACGAGTCGCTTGTTTGGTACAAGAAGCATCGGGTGGAAAGAACAATGTCTTCAACTATGGCTGTGTCCCGCTTTCATTCTCGTCCTGAGCGCATGACTGGTACTGAACGAGAAAGATCTCGAACCCCTGCAAGAGCAGACCTGAAGAGATTAGGTTGGCTGCTAATCCTGCAGCTCCTGACATATGACATTGAGAATGACACTACCTTTGAGATTGAAATACCTCGCACGGTCAGAGAGATGGAGATTGAAGACCCTTGCGCCTTCCTCTAAAGTTTCACTCATGACCCCTTAGTAGGACGCAGAATACTCCAGAATTGACGACAGCAGATGACTTTCGCTGATTTCACAAAAGAACTCGTTGAACCATACTTACTTGAGGAAATCACACGGCAGATAGAAGATGCACAAAGCCACCTCCTCACCCTTGCTGAAGAGCATCAGCAGGTATTTGAAACTGAGATCGTGAAAAACGCTAATCATTGGATGGAATACAAGGGAAAGAATTTCCACCAGTTAGCTATCTCCGTTCAGATGATTTGGAAAAGGGTAGAAGCCTTGGAGCAGGCCGCTGCCCAGGGGTGCTCCATTGACGCTGAGAGCGACGTGATTATGAACACTGCCCCTGCCCTTGCTTTGGCAATAGAACCCCCTCCTCATTATGCTGCTGAAGTTGCAGCCTGCCTGATTCATGAGAAATATCAACCTTGGTTGAACGAAGTGGGTAGACAATTCATCGCACAGCAACAGCAGCTTGCGGAATTGCAAAGGCAAGTGGCCGAAGCACATGAATGTCGAATGCCTCTCGAAGTGGCCTTAAGTGAGGTTGTCCGATCAAGGGGAACAACTCCTTCAGTCAAAAACCTCCGGCCCTCGCCGTGCGCTCTCGGGGTTACCAAATGTGGCTCCATTTCGTCGGGGAAATTATCGCGACAGAATTCTCAGTGGCCTCCACCTCCAGAGGCTGTCCCGGCAACCCGCTCTCCGTTACCACGATTGTCGACAGTACTTGCCCCTCAGGCAGTGGAACAAAATACGGCCGCAATTCGTATCGAATGAGAACGACCCTTTGCGGTAGCAGGACAAACCCCTCTACCCACCACTCCACAAGTCCCAGGTGCCTTTGTTTCTGCAATAGCACCACCCGCACCAGCAAAGCCTTCGGGTAATGTTGGACCTCCCTGTTTTGCCCGAAGGGCAGAGGCGCCACCGCCTACCGGTAATTGATCCCCTGACTGTAGGGTCGTGGCTGAAGGAAGCGATATTTGTTATGCACATCGGTTTCCAGGTCTCAAGAGTGACTTTGAGCCGACGAAGATTTAGTCGAGCCCTTTGAACGACGTTCCTCTGCCAAAGTCAAAACAGGACCGATCCGGCAACTGTCAGAGTGTGAGGCACACTAGGCATAGTGACTGCCCGGATTTTTTAAGAAACTATGCGGTTAACACTCGTGCTACTAGGCAACATCCTCCTCCCCAACCGTCTAACCCATTACCTGAGAGAATGGATGAAGACATGCCGGACGAAGATGGGTTTTGAGGGTACGATTCCCCTAGAGGAGGCCCCACCGGGAACGCGGGTTGCACTGGAGGAAATCTTCCTCCCCGTGGTGGAAACGCTGGAGGCGGTGGAGACCCGGGAGATTCTGACTCCTCCCTTCCCGAACCGCGGAAATTCCTAGGAAAACTGAACTTTCACAGGAATGATGAGAGGAAGAAAAAGTAGGATAGGCGGTGTGATGAGCTGGCTGAGTATCGTCGGAAAGAACGCAAGGGTAAGAAGTCACCACATCGACCGAAGAAACCTGAGAAATTAGGTGTCGATCCATTCAAAGGTGACTCTACCGATACTCAACGCTTCATACAGGATTGCAAAATCAGACTGGACTATTTTAGGGAATCCCTCCGCAAGGATTAGGATAAAGCCAGTTTGGTAATCCCCCTTCTCCATGGTCCGGCCAAAAGATGGTACCACAGTATACACCCTTACGTTAGTGAAGAGGCTGCCCGTGGAGAAGGTATTCCCTTCAATCCGAAAAATGTCCTTAGCACTTGCGAAGGCTTTCGGTAACGGCTGGTGTCACGTTTGGGTGGACACTCTTTTCGGGATTGCGCTCTTAGGGAGTGGAATGATTTTACTATGAAGTCCGCTAAGATCGATCACTTTTGTGATGAGCTGATGAGACTGGCTTTAGAGTTGGGATATAGAGGCAATTTTGTCCAGGACAAAGCCCGCGTAGGTATACTACAGACCTTGGCAATGCATAGGCTTTGAAAACTCCGCTTCCGGACGAATACATCGATTATATCAATCTCCTCCGTCAAACTGGTCATCAGTTGGAAGACGTTGCTTCCTTGAACCCTAAAGTTACAAGGGAAAAACATCATTCCAAGCCGGAAAAGAGCGATGATAGGCAATTGTCCGCTAAGAGACACCGAAAGGATAGGAAAAGCTCGGGGCCACGCCAACAGAAACCCCGCAACCCTGCGTCTGTGTCTTCAAGACCCCAAGAAACAGAGCACACGAAAATGCATCGTGAAATTCCTCCGGATCTGATTGACAAAGGCAAGCGCTTGAATCAATGCTTTCGATGTGGACAAGCCGGTGACTACTGGGCAAAGTGTTGTTCGTCAACTCCAGTTGTTGCGTCCTCTCGAATTAATCGAAAAGGAGGCGCCGGTAAAGCTGGATACAAAGCCACCCAAGGCCCTAAATCACCACGCCTTGAAGCTGCTCTGAATCCTGCTGTTAAGCAAGTTGTAGCCGAGGTCCGCGGATCACCACCTCCAGATTTAGATATCTTGGAGATTGATACCAATATGGACGGCTAGGTGAGATCTATCCAAAGAGGTGATAGGAACGCAAAATCTAACTCTACTCTAGTACCCAGAAGGGCTGATGAGATAGATGACAGAAACGAAGCAGTAATGTTCCCCACCAGAGGTACAACATATTGAAACTAATATCTGACTATAGGGATCGTGAGACTGGTTGGGTTTCTTTTGTTACATTTGGAATTGTTGCAGTACTTTGTTTTACGCTTTTGTTTTATTTTCTTATGTGTTTTTGCGAAAGTGTTATTTGCTTATCTCATACTGTTTGGAATTTTGGATTGAATTTGGTTGGGTTTTGTGTTGATTTTGTCAGGCTGGACTTGACTTAGCAATTGAAGTTATTTTGCAGGTTTACCTGAGTAGGGTTGAATACCCGAAATCTTGCTGGCATGATAGTAAACAGCCAAGCTATTGAAACTACGTAAAGTTTATCAAGCGATAAAAAGTTATTCACGACCCGTTGTGGCCGCTCTTGTGTCAAAAGGCAAGAGATATTGATTAGCTATTGTAAAACCATACCAAATTCTTCTGGAGATTTACTAACCGCAATGTTTAGGGACAAGAGACCCGATAAGCGGTTGAGGCTTGCAGGCCCACCGCCACATAGAAGATCTATCCACGTGAGAGTGAGATTGGAATGGAGCCACAATCAAGAGAGACTAAGTGGTGAAGCCCTCTTATTGTTAGAATATGGCGCTACTGGGGCTGTATTAAGCAGTGATTGGGTAAAGAATACCCAAGTACCCTGTGCACATCGGAAGGAACCGACACCGATTTTAGATGCCAGTGGAAACCACATTCCTGGCTGAGGTCTACACTAGAGCACTACAGTGGATATGTATATAGGAGACCATATGAATAAAATGCAATTTCAAGTCACAGATATGCCAGCAGGCAAAGTGAATGGTTACCTCCCAATGTCGTCGCTAAAGGACCACAACCCAGACATTAACTGGGAGCAGGGCAGTCTTAAGTGGTGATCAGAATATTGTAAAGCCCACTGCCTAGGAAAAGAAAGGGGCATAGAGTTCATTACAGAAGAGGAACTCTTAGCCGAAGACCCAGACAATATCTTTGTCATGGGCATGGCCCTTTATACTGATGAAGACTGCGAGGAGATCAAGATTAAGATTCTCCCTGAATATAGAGACTATGCAGATATATTCAGTCAGGAGAAGGTAAATGCTTTACCTCAGCATAGTAAATACAATCATCGTATCGACTTGATTCCTGAGGCCAAACTACCAGATTGACCTATCTGTCCCTTGTCTAAGAAGGCATTGGATGCACTTTGGGATTATATTAGGGAAATGGAAGACCATGGAAAGATTAGAAGATCTTACTCGCCAATCGGCGCCCCAATATTATTTGTGCCAAAGCCTGATGGAACGCTTGGGTTATGTGGTAATTACCAAGGGTTAAACAAGATTACTATCAAGAATAAGTATCCGGTACCCTTGATGAGGGAGCTTCGGAGTAGGCTCAGTAAAGCCACTATCTTCACAAAATTGGATTTGAAGAATGGCCATTCTCTTATCAGCATGGCGGAAGGTGAAGAATGGAAAACTGCTTTTAAAAGCAGATATGGTCTTTATGAGTACACCATAATGCCATTGGGGTTATGCAACCCACCATCAACGTTCCTGAGTATGATCAATGATGAATACCCTTACAGGTTAGATGTCGGAGTCATCGCTTATATGGATGACATATTAATCTATACGGAAACAGTTAAAGAACATGTTGCCCTGGGAAGGCGGGTGATGGAAAGGCTGAGAAAGGCACCTCTTTGCGTTAGCATTAAGAAGTCAAGCTTCCATCAACGGGAAGAAGAGTTCCCTGGGTATAAGATATCCGATCGAGGAATCCCTATGACAAGTACAAAAGTTGAAGAGATCCGGGCATGGTCAACGCCCGAGAAGGTTGTCGGTGTGCAAAGCTTTATGGACTTTCCCAATTTCTATCTTCGGTTCATAAAAGGTTTTAGCAAAATAGCCAAACCATTAACGGACTTGATAAAGAAAGGTATCAAATGGACGTGGATTCCTTCATGTCAGGATGCTTTTGACAATTTGAAGGCGATGTTTACCACCGGTCCGATTCTGACACACTTTGATGACACTCATCCAACTAAGTAGGAAACTGATGCTAGTGACTTTGCGTTAGGAGCCGTATTATCTCAGCTGTGAAGATGAGAAGTGGCATCCTGTAGCATTTCATAGTAGAAAGTTCTCACCAGCAGAGATAAATTATGACGTCCATGATAAGGAAATGGCCGCAATAGTAGCAGCCTGTAAGGAATGGGCATATATGTTGATGTCAGTGGATGATCAGATATTGGTGTATACTGATTACAAGAATTTAGAGTACTTTAATACTACAAAGACAATAAACCGTAGACAACATCGCTGGGAAGAATTTCTAGAACCGTTCAATTTTATGGTTATTTATAGAGAGGGACGGTTGAATGAAAAGGCTAATGCTTTGTCGAGGCGTAGGGACTACCGCCCTGAAGGGGGGAGTAATTCCAAATCTGTTAATTTTTTCGCCCAGGACAGTTTGATGAAGAGGAGCCTGTTATCTTGCGACCACATGTGTTGCAGACTTGCCAAGGTTTTCGGTTGCAAACAACATTTGATGAGGCTCTTATGAACGCAGCTGATAGTGATGAAACCTCTTGAGCAACGGTAAAGGCACTCCTCAAAGTCGATAGTAAGGTTGAAACAAATTTTAGTATCGAAAAGGACTTACTCCTGTATAAAAACAGGGGGCACATTCCAAAGGATAAAAGTCTAAGGCGAACGATAATGGAGGCAGAATATGATTCAAAGATTGCTAGACACTTTGGAACATACAAGACCATTGGTAGGGTTAGGGCTAACTTCTAGTGGCCAAAGATGGATGAAAACATTACTGAGTATGTTCGCTCTTACGATGTATGTAAATTTAATAAAGTCATGCGGTATAAGAAGTTTGGACTCCTAGAACCCTGAGAAGTTCATATGAGGCCATGGATGGCAATATCCATGGACTTCATTGTGGGTTTACCAAAGTCAAACAGGTATACAAAGATATGGGTCATCGTAGACAGGTTCTCCAAGCGGGCACATTTCATACCACTATGGACGGAGGAACACATTAAGGAATTGGCCTTGAAGTTCGTGCCAGAAGTCTGGTTCCTCCATGGGCTTCCTGAATCATTTCTCTCTGACAAAGATACCCAATTCACGTCCACGTTTTGGACAAGCCTGATGCAGCTATTGCAAGTAAAGCTAAACCTCTCTACCGCATTCCACCCAGAAAGCGATAGGCAAACTGCAAGGGTTAATCAGATACTAGAACAAGATTTAAGAAGTTATTGTTGATATCGGCAAGACGATTGGGTATCGCTGTTGCCTTTCGCGGAACATGCATATAATACTTCAATGTGGGAATCCGCAAAGGCTAGTCCCTTTCAGATAAATTATAGATTCTCCCCAGAGACTCAGTGGTCGGGGATAGTGTCAGAAAACAAAGGAATCCACCCAGACAGGGAGCTTGTTGGGAAGCATTGGGAAGGCAGGTGGCAAGAGATCCGACAAACAATACAGCAGGCACAGGAAAGCCAACAGAAATGGCATGATGAAAAGAGACAGCCAGCCCCGGAATATGTCACGTTAGAAGATGTCACACAAGGCAGAGCTAACAAAGCGGATAGGGTTATGCTAAACCGCAAGAACCTCCCTACAAAAAGGCCTATGGAAAAACTAGACCATAAGATGTTTGGACTCTTGGTTGTCAAACGCAAGGTAGGGTCTAGGGCCTAGGAGATTGAGCTGCCGGAGAGATGGGACATCCATCCTGTATTTCATGTTAGTCTGTTGGAACCCTATCGTGAGGATCGTGTGGGCAGGCCTCAAAAGATAATACCAACGCCTGACATTGTAGACAATGTGCCTAGCTATGTTGTTGGGTAAGTGGTTGATAGCCGATGGTATGGGAATCCTAAGTCAAAGTTTCCACACCGCTTTATGCAATATATAGTTCCTTGGGAAGGGTACGGTCAAGAAGAGAATTCTTGGGAACCGTTCGAGATGTTAGAAGATACCACAATGCAAGCATTGCAACTGTTCCATGAGAGGTATCCGTCTAAACCTAAAGACCATAGTGTTATAGACAATCCAAACCTAGGGACTAAGAGACGACGTTGACAGTCTGAGGAGACCAAGAGAAGAGGGTAGTAGTGTAACGACCATACGATAGGTAGCTACAATAACTACCACCTTAGCCCAAATGGTATACCAAGAGGTAGTCAAAGGTGGTTTCGTCTAGTATACTTAGTATACAAGAATGCTGGTTTGCCTAAAGGCAAAGCCTAGGGAACAGTAGAGTGACCTTAGGCATTCTATTAGTCAGGGTAACCTTTCGGGAGAACATTCACATAAGAACAAGAGAATTATGGAAATGTTACACCAACCTCCGAGACGACTTTTGTGGTCAACTACAGGACTTCCGGAGTGGTTAATGGCATAAGAGGGCAAAGTTACCCTACCTTGGGAATTTGGTCATTATGCCCATGGACCCCAGTTACCCTACCGAGGTGTCCAAGTTACCCTACCTTCACAGGCAAAATCATCCTAAAACTTAGAGGTCAATTGCCTCACATTCTATGGGCTTTTAGATGTTCTTGGGCGCACACGCATCTACGCAGGGAGGCCCCACGCCTGTGTAAAGGTGGCCCGAACATACTATTGAACTTGGGCGGGTTTTGCTACCACCGCCCTCTGGCCCCAGCCTTGGGACAGCGTGTCATAGGCAGACGGCTGCATAGTTGCTCGTTTACTAGTAAAAAGAGCTCATTGGAGCAGCTGCCTTAAAACCGGATAAGTCGTCGCCGTCCGTCCCACTGAATGTCGTTCGCAGGATATATCAGGGGAGGATGGGTAACCACCAAAATGGCGGTTATCCATATATGGTCTCTCGGGCACCTAGGAGTCTATTCTAACCTACCGGTAGTAGGGTAGTCTTCGTAGTGGTACTCACGTAGCCTCAGAAGGCCAGGGAGCTTTCGAGACAAATACCTGAGTAACCAACCCGCACCTTGTCCCCTTGATTTGTAGCATTACTATGTGTCGTTATTGGACTCTAGAGGTATGAGTCTTATCACAGTAGAGTATGTCCCGAGAGGCTGGCTATGGGTAGCGCCCACTTAGCCAACCATCGGCTACATCTCACCAGGGGAGCTTGCATGTCAATTTATCATCTTGGATAGCCGCGTAGATTAAATGATGGGCTGCATAGCTTGTATAGATGAAACTACCACTGTGCCAGTGAGTCCACCACCTCTGTATTGACTCCGGTTGTTGTCATAACAGTTAGCCACTGGTATGACTTCGATAGGAAGAGCTTTTCCACCTGCAGTTGTATTGGAGATGCATTGCAGAAACTCATATCCTATTGATGGAGTTAAGTATACCCGAGTTGGTCCGGTACTTCCTGCAGGATAATTCCTGATGGAGGGTAGACCCCAGACAGCCCTGAGCAGCACAGGGTACTCGCCCATGGTCCGAGTAGTGGTGAATGTCAAAGGCTTAAATCTAATATCTACTTAAGTTTAAGCGTTTGGCATTCTACTTTGACAACCCACTTTTCCTCAAGAGAACTCAATTGAGTGAAGCTTCGAGCTTAACTATATTAAGTTTTACCCTTGATTCTTCTCAATTATTTTACCCCATCTTTATCTTCTACTTTGAGTATTTGGTGGGTTCACAACCTTAGAGTTTGCCTCTCTACAGGGTGTCCCGTTATACCGGAGGGGAGAGGAGGCCGATTGTTGCGAAGGCCGTGTTGGCCAGGGTATGTCATCAGGAGAAGTGAGACCTCGGGTCGAAGAATTCTGTAAGACAGTCCTCTTACCATTTTTACTTTTTTACTTTTTTTTAATCCATTTATTTATTGTTTCTATCAGGGCAAACGCACAACGGTGCTTATCCCATGGTGTTAGGTACAATGGACCGTTAACCATGCACAGGCTATGTCGTCCAAAACCTCCAACCACTGTCCATCCTGTGACCACCAAGCTAAAAACCCCTGACGCTTCCCGACAAAGAAAACTCTGCCCAGTACTATGGGTAGAAACTACAAGGAGGTGGAAACACGAGCCTGAAAACATCGAACCAAAACCCCCTGCGAAAGCCTAGCCTAAAAGAAAAGAATTCCCAACTGACAGTAGACACCACCAACAAAGGAAAACAAACCCACTCCCACAAGTCAAACCACCTAGAAGCTAAATTGTTGTAAAACCTCACCGGGCCCAGCTCCCAAAGGAACAGGGACTCCTATATGACAGGTCTCAGGGACACACAGAGGGGACAAATATTCCCGGAGGCTAATAGCCTGGCCAGACAAGGCTCAGCAAGAGCAACCAAGTTTGAAGGAAGTGTCGCCCAATAGAGGAGGGCTTGTGGCTGTCAGAGGAAGATCCGGAGGGCTATTTCAGGAAACAGAGCCGGGAAAGAAAGGATAACATGACCCCCCTAGTCCGAGGACATCAGAAGGGAGACAGAGGCTGGGTGTGAGCATAGAGCCACAGGCAGTCGGGTGTCAGCCAATACAGACATCGGGAAGATGGAGGACGGAGGGCAAGCCGACACGAGAAGTGCAGGGAAGGCTGACGAAAACAGGGTCATGATGTTTCAAAAAGTCAGACCATACCAGCAGAGTACAAAGGAGATAGTGCAATACCAGAGAGCCGTGCCACTGGGACAACTACTTTACCGATCGACCGAGACTAAAGACTGACAGCTGACTGGTGGGGGGTTGCCGACTGTGGAGGGCTGCCTAAGTGAGCCTGAAGAAGAGGGGGTGAAGGCAGACTCAACCAACCCCTTGGAACAAGCTCACCAGGCCTGACCATCAGAGGGAAAAGGAAGAGGAGAGGGATGTAGCTTCATCCGACAGAGGCAATGTGGCGTGTCTGGCAGATCGGGGTGGATTGAGGTGATGATGATTTCTCGTGGTGTTGAGATTTCAATCGCCAGAGGTGTAGCGGGGACAGAGGATGGTAGCCGAGACAGAGGATGACTGTCCTCTTACCTTCGGCCCATGTTTTATACAACCATACAACACTAGCCATAACCTTATGCGACCTCAACCGAATCTGTCCCAACCACTTGCATAAGCTTGCCAAAGGTCCCGACTCATATATCCTGCCAACAGGATATGGTCTGACAGACTGCTGCGACGTATACTGTGTTATGAGAGCAGTTCCAATGACAGTGTCTTTGGTATTAGAAAGGTGGTGCCAGAGGGGGGTGTTACCTTGACCCACTTGAACTCAAAACCTCACCTAGGGTAAGTATGGGTTTAATTCAGAAAGGGAAAGCTAGGCTTCCCAGTATGCCAAATAGAAGCGAGGTTAAGCATGACTGTGTGTTCATATAGTTGTCACTTTTGAAAGTAGTGGAGAATTCTAGTACGAATAGGGTAATAGTTGTTTTTCCTCTCTCTAAAACTTCATCTTAAACCAATTATATGCTTTGTGTATTTCTCATATTATAAGTACAAGCAAGTTTTTTTCCATTCTTATTATACAACAAGAGAAGGTTGTTGCAGTGCTGATCTTTCCCAAAAGAGTTTAGTAAGTGAGGTTTACTGTGATTGCAATTGTGATTTAAGAACACATGGCGGTACTTAACCTCGATATTAAGAACAGAAAACAACTTGTTTGTGCTTATGATACAAGATATAAATATAGTATATGTTCTGTCCTGCTGTGCAATATATTGACTTGGCAAAGGGGATATCCTATTTATTACTAGGACATCCCCTTGATCAAGCAGGGAGCTTATTCATATGTATACCCTACCTGGTAAGTGGAATTTTGCTTATCCAACTTGCCAAGTAGAAATAATTTTAAAGGCTTTCCCAATATCCAAGTCTCCACATTAAATCTATAATGCAAAACAGAATTGCCTTCCACTGCTCACACAACCACCATCAAACCACTCACCTTACACTATTTGGTTTGAGGTCTTGCCTCTGCAATTTCGAATTCTTGATTTCATTATCCAGAACATGCCGCTCTATTGAATTTGCGTCAACCCAGAATGCCCTCACTAGAGAGGAAAATTATGGTCTCCTTTGCTCCTATATGACAGAACATGACTGTAGTAATCTATCAGAGCTGGCTATTACCACTCAGCTAGCATTGCTGGACAGAACCAGTGGCCCTGGTAGATCAACAAGTCAGAACCTATGATAGGGAACAATTACCCTAGATGGAAAGTGATATATTTGGCTAGTTAGCTTTAAATACTAGTTTAATCACTTCTTATTTGATCTTGTATATGGTATCGTAAAACATTAGTATTAGTTGTCAATCCTTGATGATACCCTCTTGGCCAAGCCAAATTCTTGACCGGTGGAATAGAACATATATAATTGGTTTAAGATCAGTTTTTAGAGAGAGGAAAAACAACTATTACCCTATTCGTACTAGAATTCTCCACCACCCCCCAGCGACCTCTATGAATACACGGTTCTGCTTAACCTCGCTTCCTTCATTTATACGCTCATGTCATATAAAAAAGCAAAAAAAAATAAGAACCCACGCTAGTGCTTAACCTCGCTATTAACTTTGAATACCCTTACTCGCGACTCTACCCTGTCAATAATAAACCTCTGCCTCGTCCCAGGCATGACACCTGCCATGAGTGCCATCCCCTGCACACGAAAATCTTTCGGACACGACCTGGCAATAAGAAGTAAGAAAAACCTAAGCCTAGGCTTTAACTGTAACGGAGCATGCAGTTCGGATAATTTCTCAAAGGCACGTATGGCTAAGAGGAAGGTTTCATTTCACTTTCTCGTACGCCGCTCACTGAGGCATTCTTGGCTTGACTTGTTGGAATTGATCACTCTGAAGTCTAGCACGACCTATTCAAACTTGGCCTACCTAACGTTTATGCTGAGTTTGATCCTGAATGCGTGAGTGCCGACTGGATTAAGATTTGATGATAGACTTGTTGTCATGAGTTGGCTATTCTAGTGAGAATGGGAAACCGACGAACTCTCGTGAGAGCCTGCAGGAGTGAGTGTCATACCTGAACCGGGTAGATCTGGTCTCCATTGATCGGTGTCGCAATAGAGTGACTATACTCTACCCAGGTTGTTTATCACGCGTGCCGATTAGAGAGCAGTGTTTGCCTAGGATTTATCCCATCTGGAGTTCATGGGTTGTAATACCAACTATATTTTTTCAACTCTTTTCCCGTGTCCCTGAAAACCCTTCACGAAGTTTATAACGCCTCCCCTTAACCCATACTCGGTCTCCCTCATCCTGTAAAATCATATTTTCCACCACCCGCGGGCTCCCTGGAAGGCGCAATCATTTATCTATGATAGAGCTAGAGATGTAGAGAGTAGGACGGTGGCATTTATGTGCCATTGCAGGCAAGACCGGATGCAAAACAAATTCTTAAATATGATACTCACTGTTATTAGACTTCCTCCAGTTACAATCGTGTGGGAACAGTGGGATTGGGTAAAGAGCTGAAAAACTAACACTGGGGTCGGTACTGTACACACAGCTGGGCAGCAGTTTTTTTCATTACTTTATCCTCTAGTTAATTATAGATTTCTACTACGTGAGTGAGTGGTGACTGGCCTGAGGATCGAGTCAAAGAGCCTAGTGTGAGAAATTCCCTCCAAAAAACCTTCTAGCCGTTGTGCGAGGTATGGTACTCCGTAATGTAGTAGGTGACCAATGAAGCAATCAAGAATTCTCACTTGACGATGAGGTCGCTTTGGGGTTTGGGGGGCGCTCGGACCATATGGTCGAAGGGGAAACCCGGGAGGCTTAGCTTACAATTCATAGAGAGCGGTATTGAACTAATCCGACAGAAGATTAGATGATTGGTGGTGGTCAGGAACAGCCGACCGAGTGATAGATTGTGGATTTTACGACTAAGAACAATAATTGGACTGTGGGGGTGCTAAAGCGCGCTGGTAGGTACAAATCATTCAGATGACCAACACAAAGGACACGGATCTATCAGGTAGTAATGCATCAATCTACTCTCACAAATATTTACTTTCCCAATACCCACAAACCTTCAAGGGTACCATTGACCCTCAGCCTGTTGCTGAAGACCTTCCAGAAACCTGACTCTGGCGATGGGAAGCGCTTGGGGATATCTATGCGATGATCTGCAAGCGGGAATTTATCGAGCCTATGAAGGTAGTCGAGAAGGAGCTTGATTGCCATGGATTCCGGATCACCGTTTTTAACTTGCAGGTAGCGGCTGAGGTATGCTTGATAGCGACCAACTAGGCGGATTAGAATCTGAGCAGTATTGTAGCTGTCATACCCAGCTTCGTGGGCGAGCCTGGAGGTGAGGTAACGATTGTATCCAACATCCAACCCTAGGCGGAGTTAGAATATGGCTGAGACAGGTTGGGGATAGTCAGAAATAACCGATTGCGGGAAAATCTTGGGTGGAGAGAAGGTCCCAAATTCCTTGTAAATTAGAGCCGTAGGTTGCAGTTTCTGTATCGCAGGTCGCTATAAATTTAGTATCGATGACGCTGTATGCCAAGATTAGTTGGGCGCAAGTTCCGTAGGTGGTTGGGTGTAGGTTTCAGAGGTTGGAGCTTACATTGGGAAATCTTCATGTATAACATGGGCAAACTCTTTTGAAGTGCTAGGTAAGGGTCCAATAAAGCATTCATAGAGGTTGATCAGATCAGTAAATAGATTGTGACCAACAAGGGGCTTTCGTGAAGCAAAAAGAGCATCGATTATGTGTCGCAGGCCAATTCCCCTCTCAACATCGGTTTCAAAACGAGCTCTACGTTCATCGCGCTTCATCTTTTCGGCAGCAGGGTCAGTCCGTATTACCTGAACAAAAGTCGGCCTACCCAAGGTCTGAAGATGAGGGAATTTCTTTCTGACGACTTGATGAATAAGTCGTTTTTGATAACTATTGACTCCTTGGCCGACGGTTGAGATGTTGACAAAATCGAAAGTAGGCTGCGTCCACATCCGTTAACAAATGGTTGAAAGGGGCTGGTGGAGGAAAATTGTACATTCGGATCATCCACCCACTCTTGAATCTCGGCGATAAAGTCCTTGACCTGTTGAGGGAAGCGAGTAGCGCAGGTCAGAGAGAGAAATAAATATACCAGAGGGATTGGGCCACACAAATTGTTGGGACGCATCATCAATGTGAATATCTTCCTTATACTCTTGAGCTAGGCGATCTTCTCTCTCAACCACATACCGTTCCTCCCTACGACTCAAATAGCGGATCCCCGAGGTGTATGTAGAATTGAAATTAAAGCCACTCTCGAGAAGAAAGCCGATAGCGCTTGCCTGCACAACATATTCACGATCCAAACCAAACTTTGGTTCAGAATTAGGATTGACAAAAAAGTTGAATGGCCGGCAAATGTAAGATTCTGACGGAGCGTTAGAATGCCAGATACAGTAGCCGGAGATCATCAAGGTGGGGGCTGACCGAGCACATCATCATAAGAGACTGCACATAGCCCAAGTTGTAGTACCTGGAACCTCTCAGCTGCTGTCTTGACTTCCTGATATCGTTCTTCCAGATTTTGTTTCCTGTTTAGTGGAGAATTGCGCGGCCCGAAAGTTTTGTGTATTCCGCTCAGCTCGAGATCGATGGCCACTAAGGAGTTTAAGTAAGTCAATCGATTAAATGGATAATAACTATCCCGGCAGCAGATGAAAAACGAACCAAAACAAGAGTTATCGATGCTGCTGATTATGTCAGGCAGGAGCTGCCGGAAGTTTGAATTGTTAACGTCCATTTGGGTTTCTGGAGGTAGGATGAAGCAAAGGCAGCGAGGTGAGGGATATTAGCAAGGGAGTCAGGAAGAGAGTAAAGCAAGGGAGAAGCCAATAGTGATGATAGTGTGAGGTGTGGAAGGAACAAGTGTTACAGGGAGGATGAGAGGTGAAGGGTGAAAAAATGTAATCAAGGTTGGAGATCAGGTGGGGAGTACGGAAGAAGATAATGGAGGTATTAGCATAGGAAAAATTGAGCAGTGAAGAGTGAGGGTTTGCTTTGTTGTAGCTGGAACGTGGGGTAACGCGGGGTCAACGACAAAGAATACCGGGTGGACGCGACGAGGCTGAGATGAACACTGCTCGGGCATGAGAAATGAAAACGGGATGGGTGACGTAATTTGATTAGACACAGAACTGGGAATAGCCCCAGACATCTAAAAACACACGATTTCTGGAATTGAAGAGGGTTGTTTATACAATAAAAAGTGGATCCCTTGGCATTGATACACATTGAAGACATGGAATATAACTCATATCGCCGATCTGGGGAATTTCTTTGCTGTTGACTGTATTTTCCTTTCATACAAAATATCTTTCTCTCCTTTCGTGGATACTATCCCTCACCTTACTATTAATTAATAAAAACAAATTCATATTTTATTCTGATAGTTTTCCTCCATTCAACAGTCTTATTTTCTTCATTAAATAAACAATAAAAGTCTCATACATCAGCAAAAAATTATCCTGTGTCGGATAAGCTGGTGCCGCGTCCGGACCTACCCGGCATTCCTTTGGTGTCTGCTGCGTCCTGTGCATCCTGATGCCATTTGAAATGCCCATTGCATCCAGATATCAGTTGCCACACCAAAGTGCCTCCGAAGGTAGGTGACTACTTTAGGTTACCTCCAGTGCTTCCAGATGCACTTTACAACAGCATCACACATCCGGATATCTCACCAATCCACTCTGCTTCGAGAGTACCCCCTGAGCAGTACCCGCCTTCTCTATGGCTTTCAAGCCTGCTCTGATACTTAGAAAGGAGCTAGTTTTGGCAAAGATAATGAGGTTAGTGTGGGCGCTAGGTGACAAAGCCATCCATCCTACTTAGCTCTTAATCTTAATTTTACACTGAAGACATTAGTCTAAGGGTGTTCTATGTTCAGAACTTGATCTGTCTGAGAGCGAAAATGCCAGCTCACTCCAGTCTGAAAGCAAAGGATAGCCAGGACACTTTCTGGTCAGCACACTTCATGGTGGTTTCTTGGCACATAGCATTGCACGTAACATGACATAACACTTTGCTCTCATTACCCACATACTTGTGACCCGCAGCCTAGCCTCAAGAGATTTTTACAACCACTGAACTGATCCTGGATCCAATACCTGCATCATACTAGGCTTCATGCCAACTCTACACCTGAACAGAATTAATTCAAACATGACAATTATGCATTGAGTTTTTTTCAGGGGTTGAGGGAGCACTCACTTTAGGGCCAAAGATCAGGCAGCATCAGGAGTGTGACCCTTCTGCCATTATATGAAGTCATACTATGTCTTTATAGCTATCCAATGCAGGAAAGAGCATCCTGATACGATGATTCCCGATCAAGATAGAGAGTCTGCTGAAGGGAATATCTTTATGCTAGGTTTTTTGAGTGTTCTACTAAGTACTAACCTTAAAGCCAGATTCTGGCTGCATCAGGTCTTCAATCATAGCACCCTTATATGACATCGTTCTACACCTTCTCGGCTATCTAACGCTGTAAAGTAGGTCCTGATACGACAATTCAGCATGGCACCAGAGAGTCCTGTCAAAGGGGGTGTTTCTGTCCTGAATATTTTCAGATGTAAAGTTACTGCTAACCTGAATGTCAGATTCCACTAGCATCATGTATGTGATCACGGCACCCTTATGCGACATTGTCCTACATCCTCTCATCTATCAAAAGGCTAAAAGGATGTCCGGATACAACAATTCTACATTGTGCTAGAGAGTGATGTGAAAGGAGGTATCTTTATGCAGAGTATTTTGAGTTGTTAAGTCACTGCTAACCTTAAAGCCAGATTCCACTAGCATCAGAAAACTGATCACAGAGCTCTTATACAAAGTGGTTCTATGCCCTCTCAGCTATCAAACACCGTAAGCAATGTCCCGATACAATAATTCTACATGGTGCTAGAGAGGCTTCTGAATGTGGGTCTCAGTACAAAAGTTTTGAGGGGTCAAGTGAGGGCTGATTTTAAAGCCAAGTTCTGGTAGTGTCAGATGTCCAATCATCGAGGTCTTATACAAGGTCTTTATATGACTTCCCAGCAATTGAACCCTATAAGAAACGTCCTGATACGACAATCCTCCATGGCGCTACAGAGTCTTCTGAAGGTGGGTCTCAGAGCTGGGTGTTTTGAGGAATAAAGTATATGCTGACTTTGAAGCCAGATTCTAGCCACATCAGGAGTGCCATCTTAGAGCTATTATACCGTCTCATTCTACACCTTTTGAACTATCTAACATAGTAAAGATCGTCTCATTACACGGGTTTTCAATGACAGTACAGGGTTATCTGGAAGGAGGGTCTTAAAAGGTGAGTCTAAGTGATTTGGGAGAAGCTAGTATTTAAATATATTAGTAGTAGAATTAGAAAAATAATAGAAGCCTTGTTATAAGGACTTTATAAAATATAATATAACCAAGGTCAGGAGTGGGTAAAGGGGGAACCTTTGAAGAAAGTTCAGAACTGGTGGTATAGCATCTACACACTATCTGAATATAAGCTGGGATGTTTGGTTGCATCCGGAGTAGGAAGTGGTAGGGCTAGTGTGTTCAGAGAGTACGTCATTGTAACGACCCTACGATAGGTAGCTACAATAACTATCACCTTAGCCAAAATGGTATACCGAGTGGTAACCATAGGTGGTATGGTCTTGTATACTTAGTATACAAATGGCTGGTTAACCTAGGACAAGGTTTAGGGAATAGTTGAGTAGCCTTGGGTACTCGACAAGGCAGGGTAACCTTTCGGGAGTATAATCACATAAAGTCAAGGAATTTAGGAGAATATTACACAGGCCTCTGAGGGGACCTTTGTGGTCGACTGGAGGACTACCGGAGTGGTTAATAGTATAAGAGGGCAAAGTTACCCTAGCTTGGGAATTTGGTCATTATGCCCATGGGTCTCAGTTACCCTACTGAAGGATCCAAGTTACCCTACCTTCACCGGCAAAGTCATCCTAGAACTTAGAGGTCCATTGCCTCACATTCTAAGGGCTCTGAGATGTTCATAGGCGCACATGCAGCTACGCAGGGAGGCCCGACGCCTGAGTAAGGGTGGCCCGAATATGCAATTGAACATGGGCAGGTATTACTAACACCGCCCTCTGGCCCCAGCGTTAGGACGGTGCGTCATAGGCAGATGGCTGTATAGTTGCTCGTTTGCTAGTAAAAAGAGGTCCTTGGGGCGGCACCTATAACACCGTGTATATCGTTCGCAGGATATACAAGGGGAGTATGGGTAACCGCCAATATGGAGGTCACCCATGTATGGTCTCTCCGGCATCTAGGAGTCTATCTTAGCCTACCTGTCGTGGGGTAGTCTTCCTAGTAGTACTTAGGGAGTCCAAGGAGGCCAGGGGGCTTGCGGGACAAATACCTTAGTAACCTGCCGGGATCTTGTCCCCTTGATTTGTAGCATTACTATGTGTTGTCAATGGACTCTAGAGGTATGAGTCTTGAAACAGTAGAGTATGTCCCGAGAGGCTGGCTATGGGTAGCGCACATTTAGCCAACCATCAGCTATGTCTCACCGGGGGAGCTTGCATGTCAATTTATCATATTAGACAGTCGCGTAGATTCAATGATGAACTGCGTAGCTTGTATAGACGAAACTGCCACTGGGCCAGTGAGTCCACTATCCAGGTATTGATTCCGGTTGTTGTCATAACAGTTAGCCACTGGTATGACTTTGATAGGGAGAGTTTTTCCACCTGCCGTTGTATTGTTGATGCATTGCAGAAACTCATATCCTATTGACGGAGTTAAGTGTACCCGAGTTGGTCCGATACTTCAGACATGATAATTCCTGATGGAGGGTGGACCTCGGACAGGCCCTGAGCAGGACAGGGTACTCGCACAAGGTCGGAGTAGTGGTGAATGTCAAAGGGTTAAATCTCCTATCTACTTAAGTTTAAGCGTTTGGCATTCTACTTCGACAACCAACTTTTCCTCAAGAGAACTAAATTGAGTGAAGCTTCGAGCTTAATTATATTAAGTTTTACCATTTGATTCTTTTCAATTATTTATCCCATCTTTCTCTTCTACTTTGAGTGTTTGGTGTGGTCGCAACCTTAGAGTTCACCTCTCTATAGGGTGCCCCCGTTACAGTCATGCTAGTGCAATGTCTTGAGTAGCAGTTGACATTTTGAGTGTCATGTGTGTCAGATAGACAGGACTCTCAGGATGCCGGTAATAATGTTTGCTGATATATGCTACAGAGGTTTGCCAAAATTTCCTCAAATATGAAACTATCCTGAGATATCATGGATATATATTTTCTAAGTTTTTCCTATACTTATAATAATATTACAGGGTAGCTGACTCAATGAGATATAGAGTGAACTAGGCCATGGTTCGAGGGTATAGAGAAATGTCAGGAAGGCTCGGTAAAGTGTTTGGAAAGTCAAAGTTCTCAAACTTAGAAAATTTCTTAATAACTTATTATATTGTTTAGGTCCTTTCTCTGTTACTTGATAATTCTTCAACCACCCTAGAGAGTCCTTCTATTTATACTAAATTTTCCACTACATTCCTTTCTTATGCAATTATGTATCTTGCAATCCTTTGACTTCATTCAGGAAAGTACGAACTCTGATTCACTGAAAATAATTCCCCTGCTCAAACTGAGAGAGTTTCCTGACTGCTATTTTATCTAGATGTGTCTCAACTTCACCAGTATATAGTCATTGATCTCTTTGTCCTAATGAACTATGTTGCAATATATGCAGCCCATAAGCAAATATACCAATAGTTCTGATAGAATACCGAGTGCTCAGTTTGGATGACCAGCTTTGCAAGAAGCATGCATATATATGTAGCTATAGCGGGTCTTTTATAGAGTTCATCCTTCTTATCGCATCAATCAATAAATTGGTTTATGGAACGTGAACACTTCCAGTTGCCGGAGTAGCTCTATAAATACCTCCGAGTTCGTCCTACTTCTAGTGAGCTTTGGGGTCTGGGTATACAGTCAGTCTCTTGAAGCTATATATCTCCTACTAACAGAGGTAAGCTATCCACATATGAGTAAGAATTAACAGCAGGTTAACTTTCTTAATATTAGCTTGTTAGAAAGGTTAATCAAGATACTCGAGTATTATTATACAAGTCCTTTTACTCATACAATACTTTCCATCTACTCGATTATTACTTTTGCTATTATACATTATTTCTCCTCTATGTGAAGTTCTTTTTCTTTAAAGCACTTATATTTCTGTGCTGTCTTATCAAACTATCTTTCTAAATCATCATCTAGTTCATAGAACATAGCTTATACTATATGGAAGTAGCTAAGAGCTTAGTGCACGAAGCAACAATTTGAAAAACTTATGATATATTTCCTCCCAGCGAGGACTCTTCCAAGATCTGGCTATTTCTTTAAGCGATATCATTTGGGCTTTATAGCAGGTAGACAGAGAATATTTATTAATTTAAAATTATATTGATTAACTGTTCTTTGTTGTCAATTTTAAATTCTACAATGAATAAACTTTAAAACTTATATACGGAAATGTTTGTGGATCAGAGGGGGTTGTAGCATTTGAGGATATCTTTGTAAACATCTATGGCATATGAGATCTTTACTATTATATAAAGGATGTCTTCATTTCTCTTTACATGTCTTGTTGGCTTCTGTTGTTGTACTTGAATACAGAGAGAATAGAGGCAAGTAGATTGATTACAATTCTAAGAAAGAGAAACTGGCTATTAGTATAATAATTATAATAATTATAATAATTTTGTATTATTATACTTATAAAGCTAGAGGCTATAAAGGGGCAACCAACCGATATATGTCAAACCATTTACCTATGTTTGATATTGTCTCTTATAAGATAGTAGTTACTTTTTATTAAAAGTGAGGCACAAGTGCTAATAACTGCTATTACAAACAATATTCTTCTCCAGCGATGAGTCTAATAAAGAGTTAAGAAAATAAATTTAATATAACTGAGACAGCTCTGTTTCTCCTTTAGAGAAGGAAAAACCGAGTCATCTATTTGAAAATGAGAAATCAAAACCAAGATGAACAGGAAACAAGAGAAAAACTGCTGGTGTAATGACCCTACGAGAAGTAGCTAAAATGACAGTCACTTAGCACTAATTGTAACCAAGTGGTGATCAGAGGTGATATGGTCAGGTATATTTGGTATACAAAAGGCTGGTTAACTTTAGGCAAGACCAAGTGAATGATAGAGTAGCCTTAGGTACTGTGTGAGGCAGGGTAACCTTTCGGGAATACATTCGCAGAAAATCAAGCGAACTATGGGAATGTTATACAAGTCGTCAGGATAATATAAGGTGTTGACATAAGGACACCAGAAGTGGTTAAAGACATAAGAGAGCAAAGTTACCCTATCTTAGGGACATAGCAGTTATGCCCCTGAGTCTCAGTTACACTACTGTGGAATCCCAGTTACTCTACCATCACCGGCAAAGTATCCAGGAACTTGGGAGAGTTCATCTAATATCTCCCTCCCACCCATGCGTTGGGGCAGCGTATTATGCGCTAACCACTGCATGGTTGCTCATTCTCTAATAAAAAGAGATCATGGGAGCACCAGCCTTAATACCATATAAGTCGTTACGATCCAACCGACGGAATGTTTTTCGTGATGTTAGTAGTATCCCCAAAGTAAATGACTACAAGAGGAGCAGAGATACAGCAGGCTGAGAGGGAGCGTGAGCATGTATGGAGAAAGACAGAAGTGTTGACAGGTGAACGATTTAGGGCAAACACAGATGCATATGGCACATGGGAAGAGATATAAGTATCACATGTAGAGAGCAGAGTCTTCCCTACATGAGGAAACAATAGCTAGTGTAACGACTCTACAATAGGTAGCTACAATGACTATCAGCTTAGCCCAAATGGTACACCAAGTGGTAATCAGAGGTGGTATGGTCTCGTATACTTGGTATACAAATAGCTGGTTAGCCGTGGGCTAATTGGAAAGAGTTACGTAACTTCGGTAGAAGGTCATGTGTTCAACTATCAATGGTGTCAGAGTTATTTCATGCGTAATGCGAAGGTTTATTATGTGAAAGATTCAAGAGGAATCGAGTAGGAATCGGATAGGCGGCAAACATAGTTACACAGCATAAAGGATCCCAGTAGGAAGTATCCAAGTTACTTTACCTTCACCAGCAAAGTTATCCTGGAACTTACAGGTCAATTGCCTCGCATTCCACGGGATCTTAGATGTCAAGGGGCATAAATCCATCTGTGCAGAGATGTCCAACGCCTCAGTAATTGTGGCCCGAACATGATAGTGAAATTAGTAGAGTTGAGCTAACACCCCCCTCTGGCCCCAGTGTTGAGACGGCGCGTCATAGGCAGACAGCTGCATTGTTGCTTGTTTGCTTGTAAAAAGAGGTCATTGGAGCAGCTGCCGTAACACCGTATATGTCGTCACTGTCCGTCTGGCTAAATGTCGTTTGCAGGATATATAAAGGGAGTATGGGTAACCGCCAAATATGCGGCTGCACATGAATTGTCCCTCTCCCACCTCGGGGTCTATTTGACCTACGTGTAGTAGTGTAGTCTTCCTAGAGGTACATAGATAGTCCCAGGAGGCCAGGGTGCTTGTGGGACAATTACATTAGTAACTAGCTGGCACCTTCACCTTTTGATTTGTAGGATTACTATGGGTTGGCAGTGGACTCTAGAGGTATGAGTCTTATCACGGTAGAGTATGGCCTGAAAGGTTGGTTATGGGTAGCTCCCATAGAGGCAACAATTGGTTACATCTCACCAGGAGAGCTTTCGTGTCTGATTATCGTATTGAGTAGTCGAGTAGATTAAATGATGGACAGCAGAGCTTGTATAGGCAAAACTACCACCGGGCCAGTGAGTCCACCACATAGGTATTGACTCCGGTTGTTGTCATAATGGTTAGCCACTGGTATAGCTTCGATAGGAAGAGTTTTTCCCCCTGTGGCTGTATTGGAAATGCATTGCAGAAACTCATACCCTATTAATGGAGTTAAGCGTACCCGAGTTGGTCCAATACTTCAGGCTGGATAAATCCTGATGGAGGGTAGACCTCGGACAGCCCGGCTCAGGGTAGGGTGCTCGCTGTAACGACCCTACGATAGGTAGCTACAATCACTATCACCTTAGCCCAAATGGTATACCAAGAGGTATCCAGAGGTGGTATGGTCGCGTATACTTTATACAAATAGCTTGTAAACCTAGGATAAGGCCTAGGCAACCGTCGAGTAGCTTTGAGGTACTCCACTAGGCGGGGTAACCTTTCGGGAGAATATTCGCATAAGGTCAAGAGAATTATGGGAATGTTACACGGACCTCCGAGACGACTTCTGTGGTCGCCTGGAGGACTTCCTGAGCGGTTAAAGGGATAAGAAGGCAAAGTTACCCTACCTTGGGAATTTGGTCATTATGCCCATGGACCCCAGTTACCCTACTGAGGTGTCCAAGTTACCCTACCTTCACCGGCAAAGTCATCCTAGAACTTAGAGGTTGAT
>Ga0307509_10001979_pt1 | contig 33819 bp, 35 predicted proteins | sample 10_EM_MG_FD_202245 | JGI IMG/M metagenome (GOLD analysis project Ga0307509, IMG submission 202245) | Populus trichocarpa ectomycorrhiza microbial communities from riparian zone in the Pacific Northwest, United States - 10_EM | ecosystem: Host-associated > Plants > Roots > Unclassified | place...
TCATAAATCTCTAGTGACAAATGAACCAAGTATCTTTTGGCAGCAAATACTAATTCAGAAATCAAGTAACCACACAATAGCTGCTCTGTCCGACCCGAGAAGATAATTGGTGAGTGAAATGTGCCGACAGTAACCGTGGCGAGCGTAGGACACGAAAGTTCACACTCAGCTCTAGGAGAGATAAATGAGGAATAGGTCAAGACCCAATATTCGGCCAGCGAAGTGTAGAAACGAGTGGAGGCAAATATTATAGAGGGAACTCCAAAGCTATGCCAGGAAACGGACGGAAAGCAGATGTGTGGAGTAGACGAACCACCAGGGGGGTTGGTGCCGAGCGGTAGGGAAAGGGATAGAATTGGCGTAGCTTCGAGTAGCCTCTCTGGGTTTCGAAAAATAACCAGACCCGTTGGATAAGAGACAATCGGATGCTCCGAGTTTTGAACGGTAATAACAGTTGGGGCAGCAAGTTATTAAACCAAGAATTGGGAGGGGGTAAGGAGGTTGAGGACAGGAGGGAGGGGGGTACGAAGTTGTGAAGGGTGAGAGGGGAGTGAGAGGTCTCTCTCTAGCAGTTGGCGGCTGACAGGGGCGACGCGGAGATGCTATGTAAATACGCTACGGCTGGGAGAGTAGGGCACACTAGAGCGAGTAGGGTAAAAACGGGTGAGCGAGTGTGTGTGGAGGCTAGGAGGAGGAGAAGGGAGGGAGGGAAGGGGAAGTGAGGACGACAAAAACCAGAACCAAATGCGCAAGCGAGCGAGCGAAGGTTCAGGACGGTCGAAGCAGAGAAGCGGGAGAGGAGAGGGAGGAGAGAGGGAAGGGGAAGGGGAAGGGGAAGGGGGAGAGTTGATTGAGAGAACGTGGGTGCCTGAGTGGAGGTTGCGAGCCCTCTGCGCGAAGTTGGTTGAAAGTGCGGCCGCAGCAATTCTGAGTAGTCTACTCGAGTACACACAGAAATTATCACAACGAAAAAGCACCACCACCACCAAACAAAAAAGCAAGCCCTACCACCTACTACGGTATTTCTGCCAAAACAAAAAAAAATCAGCATGATAGATAATAATAATAATGTTATTATCATATTATTATTATCGTCTTTGGCGATACTTGCGCACTAATGCCTACAAGTACATGCACCTTGGACAGAATGTCATAAAATACAAAAAATATATACATATACATACAATTATATAATATAATAATCATGAGAAGAGCCCAGGTGTGCACAGCGAGTAACTGCACACTTATCCCTACCGTAACTCTTGCTCCTCCCCACTCACTCACTCACTCACTCTGCCTAAATCAATCCATCCAAACAGGATTTTGGTCCGTCTACACTGTGTGTCCATCTTATATTCGCCCTTTCGCCTTGTCTGTTTGAGAACAAATGGCGTTCGAACACTGACTGTATGCCAATCACTATTCCTCCCATACCCTTCATTCCCCCCCGCCTGTCTAAAATACATCTCATCTCACTCATACTATGCTCGCTGTGATTCACTCGCCTTTCTCTCTTTTTGTCAACATTCCCTGTCCCCCGAGTCCCGGATCTGTCCGCTTTTTGAGGGTCCGGTAACCAAATTCTCATAAAACAATACAATACGGTACTCCAGTGCTACGGTACGGTACGAGTATCTCGGCTTAACCGTCGATCTAGGGTGTTCTGTATGCAGAGTATATTACGGCTTATGATACGGTATGCGTTGATACGAGTACCGCACCGAGCTCTAATCAATCAGGGGAAACAGATCTTCCATAACACATGTCGTGGTTCCCCATTTCTCCACAACGCATAGTACGTCACTCCAAACAGCTCGACTACGATTAATATAGCCCTACTATTACCACCGGTAGAAGAAAAGGAGGAAAAGCGAGATTGTTGTGTTCCAAACGAAGGGAGAAAAAAAAACCCCCCCCAATGAAAAGAAGGTGGTGGAATGAAAAATAAAATCCAAGGTGCCAAACGGGAAAAAGCAAGAAGAAAGGGGAAAAAATGAAATAAGAAATCACCACCCTCTTCCCCATCCATGAACCACCACCACCCTGTGGATTGGATTGAAGAAATATGATGCCCTCCGCAAATACAGATCTCAAGCCCCATCGTAGGAACAGGATCCCGACAGTATGTTGAGCGACCTGGCCTGCAGGCAGGCACGCTCCGAAAACAAATGACTCCCCTCCCAAGTGCAAGGCCAATAATGGGGATTAAGCGGTGTGTGTGTGATGTGTGGTCCACTAAGGTAGTGGTGAAGCGGAGAGAGGAGCAGACCACCAAAGCGGAGAAGGGGGTTACCGAAACAAGTCCTTGTGCACTGTCCAGCACCGAACTGCAGCAACCGTACCTACATCAGGCTACATGGACTCGAGCTCGGTAGGTGCACCCATCATCACCACTGCCCAGACACACACACATCGAAAACGAGAAAGATCGATTCTGCTGCACACGATAGCACTGAAAAAAACCGATTGCTCGAGAACAAAAACAACTCGCCAACTAACATAGTGTCGAGGCACGGCTGACGCTGTGTGCACAAGTGCTACAGTTGGTACCCCAGCGAAAATTGGGTGCACAACCGGGAACAATAACCATAATTATTATTAGAGACTCAGCTACTCGAGTACCGTATTGCATCCGTCGGAGCCCACTACAACCCGGCAGGAGTTACTCTTGGACATCGAATTATCTATCCAAACACATAGACGAGAAGCTCCGAATACCCTATTTGCCCGGTATTCGTCGGTTGGCTTTCACCTTCAAAATCGTCAAATGACCTTCAATACAAGCATAAAGTAGGCGCGCCATACCTGCCTTTATTTTGATGGCAGGACATTTGTATATGCTGATCAGATACTATGTCCCGTTTAAGCCCCCAATTCCTACGCTTGGGCTGTATTGCATTTGATAGGTGATGACAGGGTTGCAATAATGTTTTGCGGTTCGTGATGTTTTAAAAAGTTGGCTGAATGCAACTGGTGCCTTCCATTTCGGGAAGTCGCTAACAGTGGGGCGTAGAGCTGTATGACAAAACATAAATCCGCAGCCGACGATGGGATTTATATAAGGGTGAGACTGTGTCTTATGCCGGGAACTTGTAGCAGTATTGACGATGATGAAAGCCGCAAAAAAAAAAGCTGTGGGGTAAGGGAAAGTACCACAATACGAGGAAGATATCGCCGGTATTTAAGGCTTTTAAGTCTGGGTGAATTCGATGAGTGAGGGTGCCAGTGGGGTAAATTGGCGGCAGTTTTTTCCTTCCCACCCAAACCGACAGATTGTTGCGCCAACGATACTGCTCTCTACCGATATGATATCTTACTGCAGAGTATTTCGGCACCCGCCAGGGCACACATTGCGAACCCCACATACCTGAGATGACTACCGTGCCGGTATGGCACCTCAACCGCAAGTGCCAGGATCTGGAAACTAGTTCTCCAACAGAGACAAAGAAAGACGCAACGGTTGAAAACAAAAACAAAGGCAAAGGGTGAAATGTGGGGATCTCCGAGCCTGGGCGAGTCAACACAAAGGAAAGGGGATGTCAGCAATCTCATGATCACGAGTAGATTGGAGCTCCGTGCCCTACTACCGGTATATGCGAGCACATACCGTCTCGAGTACTAGTACTTGCCCATTCCAAAAATATAGTGCTCGAGTACCTGTACCTACGGTAATCAACCTGCCTTGAAGAGTACCGGTATCGTATCGAGCTGTGGGGATGCAATATCGGTACTCGAGTATGCAGTACATATTGGATACAGTATTAGACTTTGGTACTTGTCCAGGCAACAAGCAGACTGCCAGAAAACAGGGATTAAAGGAATATGGTAAAAAATCTGCACGTATCTGAGAACTGATACAGGATACGCGAGCACTCCCTATTTTCGGGTATCCTCTTGCCCGGGACAAGTGCTGCAAGCACAAACACGAGAACGGTAATCTGGACTGGATAGGTAGAGAATTGGGAGAGTGACAGATGGTGGAGTAGGCGGGGCGGCTGGGAGAGAGAGATAGGCGGGACTTATCTATTGACGGTCATATTCCAACCACAGACAGGCTGACCGACTCACCGATTGACACGAGGAGCGGGGACAAAATCAGGATACTCGCGCTGTGTACGGGTATCATACGGCCAAGGAACCAGCTTTCCTCCTCGCCTCGATGTCGAGTTCGTTCGACGCGAGGGAAGAGGAAGGGGCTAGCCGACCACGGGATTTCGCAGACGCGTTCGCAGACCGCAGGGCAACAGCTGGACGACTTTCCCTTTTTGCTGGACTGTGCTTGTGGCGCCAAATCGGACCCCCCAGTAGGGTGCGTCCGAACGAATGGGAATCGCCAATCCCGCCTCCCATTCCAAACATATCTGCAAAGAAATCTCAAAATCTAATCCACGGCCGGCGGGCTTCCGCGGTATCTTCTTGAGCCTTTCAATTGAATTGGGCTGCTCTTCAACTCTGTGGCAGTCTATCGCGGCAAACCTCGTGTGCTGCCTACTCAATTCCCTATTATCCCTTCACTTCTAGCCACGCCCATTTTATCAGCGATATCCTCCTCTCCCGCCCCCCCACCTCTTCCCACCTTCCATACTAGAATCTCACTCAATCACTCTCACTTCTCACTTCATCTTCCTCCCTCCCTCCCTCCCTACAGTACCTGCTGCCTTCCCCCAATTTCACCCACTTTCTTCCAAGTAATACTGCCTCAGTAATCCCTTATTTCCGCATTAGCATTCCCCTTGAACAGTCAGTCGGTTGTAAACACACTACAGCATACTGCTGCTGCACCACCAGCCAACCACCCGTATCCGTTGCCCCCTCCCCCTCTGGGTCCTAGGCTTCCCGAACACAGCTCAGAATTTCCTTGGTTAGCCTTATATTATTGGCCACACCCGCTTTCTACATTGTTCTCTTGCTGGCCCCGGTCTGCTTAGTTGTTCCGGAGTTACGATACGATCCACTGAAACAGCGCTTTTGCTGAGAAATGCTGATTCGGATCGTCCGGAATACGTCAATCTGAACCAGGCTAAAAAAATAAATCCGCATTCATCACACTATCTCCCCCCCCCCATCGCCGACCAAATGGGTATGTCAAAGACCACCGTCTCTTTTTTCCTCCCAATCTTCTTTTCAACACTCGTCATCTGTGCAATTGTCCTTTGTACCTGTGCATACTGCTACAAACCGAGCTATCTCTTGCGGCTTCAAGGAAGAGGAAGGGACCACGATCTTGAGAAGGCACCGCCAGGGCGGATACTTGAAATCAACACAGTAAGTTTCGATGTTTCGGTTTTTATTTTTACCTTTATCTTGCATTCTATGCCCACCGCGGGATCCTTGGCCCTATATATCCCCTCTTTTCACTTCCTAAAATTCACCGAACTTTACGAGCGGCGTGTCACTGACGGGAACGAACCCACAGGAAGTTGCTGGAGGTCATCCGTCGGGACGCCCAGGTGCAGCTTTCGTGGAAACCGTGGACGGCGAAGTTATTGACGTCTTCGAAGCAGTCCCCGAAACCGAAGAAATCGATATTATTGACGCGGAACTATCTTCAACTACAGGTTCCGTAGATTAAGCCCAATCAACAGGTTCATATCTGCCGTCGGGGGCTTTCTTTCTTTTGTGTGCGTTTTATTGCTAGTTCGGCCTGCTCTTTTCTCTGGTCAGCACTATTTTTTTTGGACGTCCTTTTTGGATCATTATTTTTCCTTTCCCCTCCCCCCCTCTCCTAATAGGTACGAAATGGGGTTGAGTCAGCTTCGGTAGGTATCCTCTAAGATATATATCTCCACGTACTAACAATAGTAGGGGTTTTACGATCGCTATTACTGTTCTAGCATTGATTTCAAATGGCCTCTCCGCCTCTTTATTCCAACAATTCTCCAATAAGCTCTATCCAAGCTCGAACAGCCTTGTTTTTTACAGTTATTTCGCAACTTTCGTTAGTGCTCTAGGCGTCCTGGGGTCTACCAAGGTACATCCTTTCTTCCAGCCATTCCGATTCCTCTATTTGTTAACTTCCCCTATAGCAACATGCCTACGCTATGTCGATATTTGCCAACTTCTTTATCATAGATACCATAGTCTCAGCACTATCACGATCTACCATAATATATCTGCTTTCCACCTTTCGGGGCTATATATGTGACGACAACTCGGCAACAGATGGAGGGCTATTGTCAATGACGCTACCCCACGGCACCTTCCATCAGACACCTTCAGACCAACTAGGTGGGGTTAGCCCTCCATTATGGGACGGCAATTGGGGTTGCATAGAGTCGATGCGAATTTCGGTCATGGTTGGCTGGGTTTCTCTAGCAGCTGCTACGACCATCCAAGTCTTCTTTGCGATTCTCGTACGCCAGTACGCAAACTCATTATTCCTGAAGGGACATGATCCTGAAAAGGGGACAGTTTGTTTCGGGGAACCTGTGAGGGAAATGGACGGTTTGCCGGTTAGCCAGAATGGTAGTCCTCATCGTACCAGGGGAGCTTCAGCTCCCTCATGCACGCCATCTAGAGAGCTTGAGAAGGTTTGTTAAGGATGGCAAGAATTGCTAAGTAGTTACCGGAAGTTACATTCAAGACATGTATAGAGTATTCCATTGACGAAACTAACTATCACACCATAACTGGCACGTTGAAATGAGATATATAAAAAAGCAAGGAGATCAGATGGGCCGTTGGAGGGAGATATGAGATATCATTTTGTGGCTTTTGGGGGCTTCCTTTTTTTTCTCCCCCTTCCGGGGTACATCTACCGGTTGCGGTGACACGGAGTTATTCATGTGCTATGTACGGGATGCTTGTATGTATGTGGGTATGTATGTATTTATATATTGGCGTTATGTGTAAATATAATGATTATCATTGCGTTTCCCATCTCACTCGACAATCCTCCACAGGATCTCCACCGTGTTAATTGATCGGGTTCCCGTGAGATCCACTATGAGCACACGCAACATCGACGCCAGCAACTATCTAGATCCGGCCCAGTTCACCATAGCCATCGTAGAGCTGGATCCCTTAAGGCCAGCAAGGTGCACATATCCAACCTTTAAGTGAAGACATACTCGCATGCCACGGAGACCGTATCGTATCCTGATAGCCAACAGACCTATGACCACAAGACGTCTTCAATCCTATACCACCCTATCAAACTAGCAATTGCATCCCCCATCCAACAAACAATACTATCCCCCCCCCAATAGCTTAGCCGTTACCAAAGTTTCCACAATAACGACAATCCGCCCGGTAACACAACAATCCCCAGCATCGTGGCACAAAGCGACACGCTTTCCCGCAACCGTTACCACCCCGTAAGAAAACAAATCTTCGCGAGTGATACCTAATGACGACCCGTTACACTTTCCAAGACTTCCAAGAAGGTCGACGACGGGTGGATGGATCCGTTCCTGACCAATCCCCTCATCCTTATTTTATTTTATTATTTTATTATATTTTATTTATTTTTACCTTATTTCATAATATTTACTTCAAACGCTACCATAATGTTGCCGGAGACAAAGGGGAGGGGGAGGTTAGAAATAATAAGAGAATTGTTTGTCTGTTTTGTTTGTGGAGTGATCGGGTGTACTGTACCGTGAGGGCGTGAATAATTGAACCTCGCGCTAAGATGTTGGAGTTGCCTTTGCAGGTATGGTCTGACACCTTTTTTTTTGTCTTGAGTTGGGGGCTGAAGTGGTTCGTTTTTGGATGCCTCCGCCCCCCTCTCCCCCTATCCGGGAGGGTGAGTTTTGGACGCCTTAGCGCAAGGTTTTTGATTGTTCGAGTTCACCGCAGACGATTCATGAGCTGTCACTCGGGAAGTGGAGCCGGTTGCTGTGGGGGGACGATGTGGGGGTTGTCAAAGGGGCTTGCGTACGATACCGGCAGTATCCAAAGTGCTGCATGGAAGGAACAATATTTCAACCTCGGATGCCATTGATAAGGCGGGGAAAAAAAGCGGGGCCCCCCAAAAATCCCGAACCATGATGAAATCCCATTGCTTTTCTGGTGGTGGCTTTGGAGGAATTGGTCTCCGTCCTTCGACTCGGGTTTTGGACAGGGGCCGGGGTACAAGTATCTTGGAGGTTTCAATAGGATTTAAGGATCGGAAGGGGGAGAGCTTGCCCGTGGCGGCGGACGGTGATGTGTGGTGTGTCGTCTGTGGTCGGCGGGTGTCGTACGGGACAAGTATGGGGGTGTGGCTTTTCTTATCGGTGGACAGGGAAATACCTGCACCGTACCGGTGCCGTATGAAGGGCGATGTGCGAGTGGATATGCAAAGTGCAGACAGGAACGAAGGTAAGCAGATAGGTAGGTGCGTGACTCGAGTTAATGTACGAGGTACGTAAAGCAGGGTCACTGCCGCAATAAATGCAGGGTTAGGTGTGGAATATAGTGCGGTACCGGAATTATTGCTGATTGCTTTGCTTCACCGTTGGGTTAGGCAAGCAGGCAGTGAGGAGAGGGAATGGAGATGGGACTGGTCACGTGACAGAACATTTCGGTAAAACTCGCGCCCTTCCCCTCTATTTCTCCGGGAATTCTCAGGAGACGGGCGGTTGCGAGCTGGTTGGCCCTTCCTTCTTTTGGGAAATGGCCGATCTTGAGGGGATCCATCACTTTTTTTCTTTCTTTTTTCTTTTTTAATTTTCTTTGCTCTTTTTTTAGTCCTGGCTGATCTGGTCTTGTTTGCTCCTCCCACTCCCTTTCCCCTGTGGACCCTGAGAGTTTGGTTTGGGAATGGCGGAAATTGGGAGGGTGATAATTTGTGAATGGCACTGCGAGAGATTGCCATATGTGCGAGGAGAAGTACCTATGCACTGCAGGCGGCAAAGGCAGGTATTATTTCGTTTTGCCTCTAGTCTGTTGGAATGGGGGGGTGCGGTATTCTGTGGTTTTAAAGAGATAGTGTGGTGAATTGGAATTTGGCTGGCAAAAAGAAAAAGGAAAGAAATTGATACTGTACCGGTACTCGAGTACTCGAGTATCTTCCTTCCCTCCCCCACAAACAGCAATCACGTAAATCCACAGATCGACTGATCCCGAAACCTTCCTTCCCTTCCCTTCGACGAGGAGAGCGGAAAACACAAGAAAAAGGAAGCAAAAAAGCGAAATGTGATAGAGCGGATACTGTACTGCACTGTAACCTGAGCTTGAAGTGTTTTCATCTCTCGTTTCCCCCCCACCCAACCCACGAATCGCTACGCTGGCTTTTGCTGTTTTGCTGTTTTGCTGCCTTCTGTGCTCCCTCCCCTTCTCAGCCCTTACCCCCCGCGAAAAAATGAAAGCTACTTTTTTTCCCCCTTCCCTTTTCCTCTCACTCTTTCTGTGGTTTGATATGGCGTCACACACGAGATCGGCGAATTCGAACTTTTCTTTTTGTTTCTCCTTCAAGTGGTGTTCCATCCGGTCTTTTTTTTCTTTTCCTTTTTTTCCTTTTCTTGTTGCTTGCTGTGTTTTCCTTGCGGTGCGGCTGGTAAAAATATCCACCGCTACCACGCTTGTATCAATTGGGGGGGGGGGTCCAACACAGCCGTTTGGGTATCAGTTGGTTCGCGAAAATGTTGAAGCAGGGTTATTTTTCATCACGGGGAGGAGGAGGAAGGGAGGGGCTAACTCGGTCGTTTTTTTGCTGGAGAGGTTCTCGAAGTGGATTACTGGTGCGAGGAAAACATCATTTCATCTCCAATATGTGAGCCCGGCACTGCACTACCCAGGGGTTCGAAAGTGAATTCTTGGGAAATCTCCCGTTGTTGAAGGTGTCAGCGAGAGCATGGTTGTCGGTTCGATTTTGGGTTGGGATTCGGTCGGTTGCTCTTTATCTTGGCTGGGACGCCGGGCGTGTCAATTAATTGCGCGAGAACCTTTTTTTTCTTTTTCTTTTCCTTGAGGCACCAGTGCAAGATTATGGTGATAATACCGTATCGTATCTTCTGGTGCTGCACCCTAACGGGGAATATATTGGGATGGGGTGTTTTCCTTTCTTATTTCTCCTGCCTTCTGGGAAGCTGCCAAATGTTAAATCTCTAGAACGAGTGTGGTGCTATTCCATTTGAACAGCGGTACATAGTACATGATCTCTTATTATTTCCTTCATCCGGCTTTCTGATTACGGTACTGTCATTTCAATGAAGTGGCTGATTATTTGGAGGAGTGTATCGGGTTAGGCTTTATCCCTCTGAAGGTGAAACAGGTAAAATTCAACTTCTTTTCCCATCGTAATTTCGGGCATGTCCTGGGTTTTTTTGTTGTGGAGTTGCTCGGACACAGTACATGTGTGCCGAAATATGATATTACTTCACCACATGCAGCTGCACCACCAAGCTTGTGCTCGAGTACCGGACAGCACTTGACTGCCCCTTCCACGGGTACACAAAAGGGGTGCACGCACTGCGAGAAAGAAGCCCAGAGCCAGATCCCGACTCTTAGCTCTCCAACATACGGTACTGTATCTCTAATACAGATACTGGTATAGTAGTTGAGTCTCTGCAGGGCAGCAAGACTGGTGATTATATACTTTCGGTGCGTTGTTGCTACCTGTACCTAACAGGCCTGCTACGGAGGTTATTTCGTGACCAATCGATTTTTCAGCTTTTGCTGGTTACAATATAGTTGTGGTTGCCAATCGCCTCAGAAGGTGCCGTAGAATGTTCCACCGGCTTGGGTCGCAAAGGAATTTCTTTCAGGTCTTGGTGAATCGGGGATTGGATGGATTTTGAATGAGTCCCCCAGGGTGCGGGATCACCTCAAGTGGTGGTCCCGGATTTGTCGTTGGAGACATCGTTGGTACCGGTACAGTGTCTTTCCGCCATGCTATCTCCATTCGAGTCTCTGCCATGCCTTCTCAGGGATGCCTGGCTGAGAGGGAGAGGGGGTAATTGGTTGTTTAGCACGTTGGATGTTGTTGTCGTTCCTTGCTCAAGCAAAGGGTAAAAAATTCAGTCACTGGCAGTGTCATGGAGAAAGTGTGTACCCATGGCTGCATGAGAGATTGTTTTTTAAAAAAAAGAAGAGGAAAAAAAAGAGGATCAACAGCCATGAGAGAACCTCAGAAGCTCAGAAGCTGCCTAATCCAGTCCGGTCATTAGCATGGGTCGGTCGCAGCACCTTTAAGCCCAAATTTAGCCAATCAAGAGTTTAGCATTCGCCTCTAGGGACCGCAGCGGGCATCAGAGTGCTGGCGAGCGTGGAGGGATATCTTTCTCCATCAGCACATCCCACGACCAAGCTCGAGAACCCTTACAATTTCATCGTCGTGGCTCCTATTCTCTTTCTTGTCTTTCTCTCCTGATAAGGTATAATTTCTGGCTTGGAGGGTTGACTGCCTTCGTTGCTGTGTCGGCTTGTTCGCATTTTTATTTTTATTTTTATTTTTTATTTTTATCGAGTGGTTTACTTTCGCAGCAGGAAGTTCCTGTCATTTTTATTTCATCTTGGTTTATTTTCCCTAAAATTTCTACTTTTCCAACATTGTATGACCAGCTTTGGACGGATTATTGCCAGTTTAGGATATATTGGTAGAAGATTTAAGATTTTTCGGCTTTTTTTTTCGCAACTTTTTCCGTTGCTCTTCCTGGTACCGTATTTGTTCCCTTTTCTCCCTTCTACTTTCCTCGACTGTCCTTTTTTCTGCTCACTGGTGCAGCACACGGGCCTTTCCCTTGCCCTTTTCCCGCACCCCGTCGTCACTAGTTGAGTCCACCTAGAACCAACCCCCAAGCCCGGACTCTTTTCGCCTTCAACACCCAACCCCCCTCGTCCCCTCGCTCTACCTCTCTGCTAACGGCACAAGAACCCTCTTCCCTCCATCTATCTTTCTTCCATCTATCTTCCTTCTCGGCCCCTTTCTCCTCCTCCTCTTTTCTCTTTCTCCTCTCCCTTCTCCCGATCCTTCTCTCGTTCACTAGGCAGCAGAATATTCTTTTGCAACGTCTGCTACCGTGTGTCCTCATCGACACTTATACAGTCTACTTGTGGTACGTCTAAAATTTTCTTTTCCTTTCATCTTGCAATGTCCTCGGTCAGCTCCACGTTGCTCCTTTTCCGGTCTACGCTTTTACCCCCCCCCCCATAAAAAAACAACTCCATATAACCACACCTAAGGGGGAAAAAAAAAGTTTATCCATATGATCATCTTTATTCCCTCCTGGTCTTGTTCAATGCTTGAATATTAGCACCCTCCGGAAACCAAGAATATGGACCGATCGCTGACATATCTTGCCACCATAGCTAACAGCAGGATTGAACGTTCTTTTAAGGGAAGATAAATTTATCCCTCCTTTCACACCTTGATTGTTGGCTTCGTTTAAAACACCTGCTCTTGCACCATTATCCTCATCCGAAGAACGCAGTCATGTCTTATTATGAGTCTCAAACCTCGTGGCAAAACCAGTCCAACCGTTCCAACTGGGACCAGAGGGCTGCTGGCTCGACTCCTGTTCAAGCGCATTTTCCACGATCCCACGCTTCTGACCCCTCGGATTTGACTGTTCGATATACTGCGTCCATGAAGCCGGAGGATCCATCTGCTTTTGGTTCTCAGCTCGATGGTGATTATCTGTCCCGTGTTACCAAACCCTGACCCATTGACTGATGCTAATCTTGATTTAAGAGGTTGACCGAGCGGTTGATAATCTTGTAAAGAGCGGCAAAATGTTTGCACCGCAACGTCGCGACTCTCTTCCGGTCATGGGCCCTCGTGGATTCCCGGTCGAGCATGGTGAGATAACCTGGTGAACCTTTTTTGGTTTCGTCCCGGGTTTCCTTCCCCGGGGAATTTTACGCTAACATGTTTCCCTTCTTGGTTTGATTAGACACACGCATGGTTGCTCCCATGCCTTCCCGTCATTACTCCGTTCAAGAGTTTGACGTGATGCGTTCGCAGTCTGCTGCGAACTTGCAGAACTTTTATGCCACCCAGCGTTTTCAGCCCCGTCCGACGGAAGCCGAACAGATGATGCAGGCGAAGCGGAGATTGGCGGCTCAGCGGGAGCGTGATTTGCGCAATTATCATCAGGAGCAGCAGTACAATAGGAGTATGTCTTCGAAATCTCCTAATCTTGCGAGAGACCCAACTTATAAAGGTCCTCTAGCACTCCTGGCCGAAGTTTCTGGTTACGGCAAAGATCGTGTTATGAGCCCTGGCGCTATGAGCGAAGATGAGAGGCGTGAGTTAATCGCCCGCCAGCACCGTGCCCTTTATACAAGCGGTCATTCTGAAGGATCTCATTCAGAAGACGGTGTTCCTTTGGAGGAGGGTAATCCATCCAGAGGAACTAACCCCAACTCGAACGGACCTTCTGCGCCAGGTTCCAACGCCGGCGGTACACGCGGGCCTTCTCCCATGTCGTCCGCATTCGATCCTTTTGGTCATCAGAATGGAAAGATCGACTCTAACGCAGCCCAGACATCCGGGGATCAAAACCAGACTGGAAATGCCATATCGCCACCTATACGATCCCGGACTAACAGTGCTTCTTCGCCTTCGTCGAAATCTGCGTCATTTAGTCTATTTGATAATGCCCAGGCACAGTCTAGCCGCACTTCGGCATCTTCACCAAGCGGCTCGCCCCCTCGTTCCCAGAGAGTATCCACTACTCCTGTGACCTCTTCGGGTGTTGCGCCTATTGGGACACGTCCAAATGCTCAGAATCAAAGTGGTGTCGCTAACAATGGCAAGCGGGCGAGTCCGCCCCTAAATTCACCGCGTTATGGCTTACAGCAGGAGAATGATCCCTTTAACAACAAGGAGCGATCTTCACCTGCACCATCCAACAACTCTGCACCAAATGGTCAGGGTGATGGGCTTGACTGGAGCAAAGTTTGGGGCCCCGGAACCAAGGGTCTCAGCGTTTGGGGGTAAGTATCTAATGTTTACATAGCTGGGCTTTCTTATGTTAAAGGGTGTTTATTCTTGATGCTTCGGGGCGCTGTGTCTTGGGAGGGCCTGTTTAAACTGATTTTTAAGTTTCTTAAGTCTTGTAATTTGTTTCTTTTTTTCTGGGTCGGGGTATGGATACCTAAACGTGGGCAGAGGGGTTTTCTATCAACGGCGAAGTCATTTAAAATGGTTGTTTTCCCTTTTATTTTTTCTTTCCCACATTTCTTCAGGCGAAGATTGGGGTTGTCATGGGGAAGAGGTTTTCCAGCTTTGTGGGTTTAAACTTTGGGGTTTGGGTTTCGTTCGAAAAGATGGGGCATACTGGCTTTGGGGATGCGGGGTTGACGTACGTACAAAAAAATGTTGGCATATGGCTGTGGGGTTGGGTTTTGTTTTTGTCCTTGTTTCCTTTAATTCTTTTTCGTCAAAAGCGGCTTCGCAACCTGGGGGTTTACGGGACGCCCGGAGGGATCGTGTCCGGGCATCGAAAAATCTCAGCATCTACGGCGGAGCACAAAAAAAGCGTTGGTACTCAAAGAACGGGTTAGGTGCAATTGGTGATTTGTTCTGAACGGGTTGGGTTTTTCGTTTCAATTATTTTCTTTCTGTATTAGGTGTCATTGGGTTGGTGTGGAACTGGTTTTTCATTAATTGAGGTCTTTTTTCTACCAATTACTTGGTGCTGTTCATGTTCCGGATTGTTTTGAGCAATAGTTATTTTTTTCTCTTGTGCCCTTTCTACAAGTTCCTTATTCGTGCGCTATTGATGAACTTCATGCATGTTGCTTGCTCTCGCGCTTCATACTGCCCATGAGGTTTTATATTTCACGGGTCTTGGAGTGCTGTTTATGCTGTCAAACATTGTTTTTCTTTTTAGTGCAATTTTTCGCATCACTGCCAATACCTCCTAATATCTCCCCCGTCTCTTGTTTCTTCTGTTCAACCTGCTTTTTCCAACCTGTATTGCAATGGATCAAAGAGGGGCGCACTTGGTATTTGATCTTTATTACAGAATCTAGTCGAGCGAACAAAGCGGGAAAAAAAGTAGGAAAACCCAAAAAAAAAGGGCGTCAACGAAGACGGAAAGAAGGGAACGGATGGGGGGGAGGGAAGGAAGGCAAATATAAATCATGTAGTCAAGTCCATCATGTACTGTAGTTTAGAAAGGTCCGGGGAAAAGGGGAGTCCGTGGTTATTTGGTTTTGGTTTGGTATGTTATGGGGGAAAAGGTATTCTTAAAATATGATATTGAGCTCTTTTTTATATTGTCTCCGTAAAATGGGGTAGGGGGGGACATTTGACTAGCTAGCTAGCGAGCCAGTTCAAGTACGGTACCGTACCTAAGTTACCACGAGGAACGGCACCTATTAACACCACACCCTACCACTCTTTTACAACCATAAAAAGAACTCTGGACACTGAAGGGCTGTAAGTTAAACTATGAGAACCCCTTCCTTCCCTTTTTCACTCTGCTCCCTCCTCCCTTCCATCCGTCCACTCACTCACTCACTCACTCACTCACTCACCCCCCCACTCACCAACCCTGCATGGATACCCGAACGCGCGGGGGCGGGGCGGGGGGGGGGCAGACAGCCACTCCTGGAAAGTGCAACAACACCACTCACCTCCCTCACTTTCACTTGCTCCAGAACCGTAGAAGTCGGTATGCGAGACTTAATAGCGGCAAGATTGACGTCTGCCAAGATTTTCTGGGCGGGGTAAATTAATCTGTGAGAAAAAAAAAAAAACTTTTTTATTTTTATTTTTAAAATAGACTTTTTATGATATAAATTCTTTTCCTTCTCTTTTCCCCTTTCCATTCAGGTATCATATAATACTGTACTGTGATAGTATGTAGGTACTTGTGTACCGTAGTAGTAGTCTATGGTTTATAATACGTAACCAGTGAATAAGTGGGATTCGATAGCGAGAATGGGCTATCATACCGGTACCGGCATTGGTCTCGCAAGCTCATAGTATTAAGCTAGTGGTCGAGTACGATAGCTTCCGCTTTCTTGGCTTTCTTGGGTGGACTAGTGGGTTGCTGCTGTAAGGTTTTAGGGTAGGTTGATGTCGTGTTGGCGCTAGCGTCTAGCTCGCTCGGCCAGTCGGTCGGTCGGTCCGTTGGGCTCACACTTTCTTTTCCTCTCCCTCCTTGTTTCTTCCTTTCTTCCCCTTTCAAAGCCTAACCGGCCGTCCCCCGCCCAACGCGCACCGGGTACCGGTATACGACCCATGGACTTCCTTCCTTCTCCCTTTCCGCCCGCTCGACCGCCCGACCGCGCGCTCATCACATCCAAAGATTGGGATCGGAATAACGGTTGGGGTCTTAGAAGCTTTGGCTGGGCTATTTTTAGACACCATAGCAACAGCAGTGTTTTTTTAATACTGTAGCTTGAAATTTTAATTCCTTTTTTTTTTCTGGACAGTTTCAGTTGGGGAAGAATATTATTTAACATGAAGGATCATGGATGACGATGAGAGAACCGGGGACCGCCCGACCGAGCCGATGGAGGGGGTGGAATGGGAAGAAACACCAGTCCAAGGGAAAGAGAGAACGAGGGATGTATATATACATAAGAAGAATAATGCCATTCCGAACAATGAGAAAGCAAAAAAAGGGAATCCCATATTTACTGCGCCCCAACCTGCCTCCGACCAACTTGACGCGAAGAGGAAGGGGGGAAAGGGGGGCAAGGAGATAAAAATCCACAATGAAGTTTTTTCCACAAGGGAGAAAATGTAAAGAGGTATAGCTATAAGGTGAAATGTTCCCCCATTTTTGTTAAATTTTGTACCACAGGTTTCCGTTAACCTGGAAATGCATGATCCAGATACAGAGGGCTCCAATAAACGCGAACGCCAACCAGAAAGGGAGATAAGGAGAGGGAAACGCCATGAAGCGATGGTACAAAGGGAATCAAACAGGTAAAAACAAATAGAGGACTCCATCCCATTTTTCGTGTCGCAAGAAATAGATAATGTGAATGAAAGGGAATGTGAATGAACAAAATAGGAACCGATTAATTTTCAGATAATAAATCCGTGACACCGAACAATGAACAGGCCCAGCAAAAAATGAGAAAGGAAACCCGGACCAAGAGAACAACGTAAGGGGCTCCGGATTATGCTTTCTCCCCATACTGCTGCTGCCACCGGTTAATTTTACTTGATAGAAGCTCCATCATCTCAAGAGCTCCCGGTTGGATATTTGAACTCAGGGCCTCAACTGCCTTTTCTAGTATCTTCCCAGTTCCGTTGCCGTTGATTTGAATCTGCGGAAGGGTTTTGTCGCCGGAAGAAGACGATGTTGGTGTTTCTGGGTTTTGCGGCGTAGTAGCATTGCTGACGGGTGTTCCCTTCTCTTCCATCCAAGCTAAGTATGCATAGATGTCACTTGCTCTTGAGCTTGCCATCTCGATCTGGGTTCGAGTGATGAAGTCTGAGATGCCGCGAACCCGCCTTCCCATCTCGTTTATGCTCATTCTTGCCTGTGGAATTCTCGGCTTGGTGGGCTTATCAATGATGGTGCCGTGGTCCATGGGTTTTGAGCCCTGATTGCCTCCAGCAGAAGAATGATCTCGAGTCATGACATGGGGGGAAGCCCCACCATTATCACCTGGATCTTCTGATTGGCGGTGGCGGTAGTTTCCACGGCGGCGTCCGCCATGCCCACTGGTGTTCCCGTTGCGAGCGGACCGTTTAGCTGGTTGCTGAGTGGTATCTGGCGCAGTCTCCATGACGGGTGGTGGGAGGATAACTTCTTCGGTTATGGGCTTGTTTGTTGCTCGATTGTTAGAACGCGGGGGAGGATATTCGTCTGAATGTTCCGATTCTGTATTTGATAAGTCGTGGTCAGGTCATGTTGTTCCTCTTCCTTAACAGTAGTTGATAATATTGTGCTCGAGGGAGAAACAGCTGAACTGGGCTCTACGTTAAGCCACGTACCTTCTTTTCTAGCTTCCTTATTCTTATCTCCGTTCCTGTTTCTAGTTGAGGTACGTTTCCCTGCGGCGGATGAATTTAGATTGGAATGGCGAGAGGATGTGCCGCGCGACTTCTTAGTTGAAGAGGGGGCTGTAATTCCTTTTCCAGATTTTTCGTCACTTGATTCGATGGGCCCATTGACTGGTGTATCTGGTGAATCCGAGGTTCTTCGTCGTTTTGAGTCTTGTTTTGGTCTATATGATTGTTAGCCGTTTTACTTGTCAGGGGAAATCTAGAACGAGCAAAGGTTATGCGTACTCGTCAGAACCCTCACTGGTGCCTCGTTTCCTGCTTCTTGAACTTGTTCCACGCGTTGAACTCCCAGAAAGTTTGTCGTTTTTGCTTTCCTCTAAAACTTTCTTCAGGATAGCGTCATCATATTCTGCATCACGAGAGTTCATGGTAGTTCGACGCTTGTGAGGAATTTCCTTGTTATTTATGGGTGATGATGGCTCTGAGTGGACTGGCAGATAAAGGGATGCTCTCATTCTGTTGTAATCTAGTTAAAATCCATCAAACAAAAGAGTCCATAAAGGCTTTCTCACGATCGAGGCCCGTTGAAAGCCTCAGCTCAGTGAAAATGATTTTCACAGGGGATGGGAATGTGAACTTACCCAGATTTACTTGTCCCCAATTTGTGCAATTCGGGTTTACATCGCTCACAATAGTAGTTTTCTGGAGTAGACGCAGTGTCAGTGATTCCTACACAGAAACCGTGCTGCCAAACATGGCACTGGTCACACTGAATGAAGAGGCCGTCCGAATCAGCTTGATCGTCGTCACCACCTTGGTACTCCTGATGACCGCAAATACATCGTGTGACTTCGTCTTCCTGTGATCCTGCATCGTCAATCTCATCGTCGCCCGTACCGTTGACCTCTGCAGTCGATTCTAGATGAGATTCGAAAGGAATCCCTCCGTGGTCTCCGCGTCTGGAGTGGCCTATGTCATGGTCACCATGAGAGTCGTTGTCCTGATGTTTTTGGAGACGGCCACGATTCGATGAGGTCGATGAGGAGGAGGATGAGTGAGAAACTGGCGCTGGATTTGCTGTGGAGCGCGCGCGGGAAGAACGGCGAGGGGAGACCATGATAGCTGGCCCGTAAAGGGTGAGAGTGAGGTGAAGGTAGGGGAATGGGAGATGGGAGATGGGAGATGAGGAGGGGGATGAAGTGGGAATGAGGAGAGCAAGAAACGAGCAAAAGCTGGTTAAGAGAAGCCCAGAGTGTGTAGTGGACAATAGCAAAGATTGAGCTGGAAGACTAGCAATTAGGATCTCCGAGAACGAAGTGGTGGGGTGAGGGTGAAGCAACGAATTATGGTGGAATACTGAATAGAAGAAAGGCCACAGAGGAGGGGGGACGAGTGAGCAACTGTTTCATGGATAGGCGTGAGGGGGAAGTGTGCAAGCGTGCAAGAGTCCTTCGAGGAACGTCAGACGGGGGGGTGGGAAGAACTTTGTGTTGAGAAAGAAGTAGGAGTAAAAAAGGGTAGAGGAGGGGAGAAAAGAGGAGGGTGAGAGTAACGAGAGGGAGGGAGGGAGGGAGGGAGGGAAGGGGAGACTGGCGGACTGACTGATTGACTGAGAAACTCCGGGAGAGGATGAGAGAGGCCGGACAAGAATACAGAGAAAGGCAGCACAGGGAACTAACTGCGGCCAGAAGTTAGAAGCAAAGTGGGCGGGCGCGCGACCGCGCTAGCCCGAAAGTGGCACCCTGCAGCCTCATTTTCCACCAATTAAAGCTGACTACTGTGACCCTGCAAGATTCGCAACGAAATGTCAATTATCGGGGAGAAGACTTCTCGCGTGAATACAGATGGACTCACTGTTCGCCTACGATCGTCACCGTGCCCATTAATGCGGCATTCTCAACATGTTTTTTGATATCCGCTCCGTGAACGGCGGGTCGTGGGGTCAGAGTACGGCTTCATCTCAAGGGGGAAGTAGGGAAGCCAAAGCAGCGAGAGCAGCAGCAACAGCAACCGCCAGTTATCCACCCCTCTTCATCTTCTCAGCCGGTGTACCGTTGTTTTTTCCGGCGCAGGGTCTCCGGGGCATAACCAGTAAAGAAACAAAAAATCCATCTCTTTCTCTTTCTTTTATTATCATGACATTTCTCGATAATAGATGTTTCTAGAGGGGGAGTTGTTGAAAGTTGGGAAAGTGGAGCTTGGATAACGATTTGTTCCGGGCTGGTATGGTAGTCACCACTGTGGCCTTTTTCTTTCTTTTTTTTTTGTTGCCCTTTGGAAGAGGGGATACCGGTACCGGTACTCGAGTAGGGGCGAAACGTAAATTTAGGTCATGGGAACTGGGGTGAGCTGGGAAGAAGGGAGGGACAAATGTCAAAATCCACAAACGAGGTTTGAGGAAAAGCGGCTCTGGAAGGAAGTCTCAATTAACCCATAACGGGACCCAATTTGGTGATGACGAGTTGGTGTTACCGGCGTGTACTCCTATGAGCAGTAAGAAGGAAAAAAAAACACTGCATTTCTTGGCATTAGAGATCCTTCCTCTTCAAACACTCGTTCGGATACAGCATGTCCACCATCGAGCTCTCCTGCCCCCCCTCCCCCCGTTCCTGACCCTGAGATCCGACACTTTTCTTCCTTTTTCTTCCGATGATATTTTATTATCGATTTCAGAGAGGTCGTCAGTGCTGGAATTTCTTCAAGATTTTATTTATTTTTTACCTCGAACGCAATTTCCCACAACCCACTTTCTGCTTTTAGCTGCATGAGCTTTACAGTACCTCTCTCGGTTGGTGAACTAATCTGGATCCCCGCTGTGGCGTTGGGGGGGGGAGGGGGGAATAGAGAAAGCTGGAGAACTGACAAACTGACGACCTTCTCGAATTCGATACCGGTAGTATCGCCATTCACCTAGACAGTTGCCCCGATAATTAATCTCTGAACAATGCCGGGGAATGGCGATATTTTGTGCCGATCTGATGCGGATAAAGGGCTCGAGAGCTCACTGTCCGCTAGAATCTAGCTGGGGTTGAAAGTTCACATATCTGTTAAACATGTCTCTTCTCATCACAATAAGGGTTGAAGGTGCGGATTAATATTGCCCTTTAGAGCCGTTGGTCAGAATATGGTGCAAGGACTTATTGAGGCTCTTCTGCGTGCCGCATTGTCCGCCTGCTGCTGTTTGACTCCGACTGGACAGTTGGTGCTCCTGCAAGTTGTGAGGGGACCTGACGGCCTCCGTTCGTTCGTTCCTATTGGTGCTGCCCTTAGGTGAACTTTCGCGTTTGTTTCCCACCCTGTTTGGTATCAATGGGACTGTTTTCCTCTTCTAAGATTCAACTTTAGCATGATAAGTGCATGGTAGGTGGGTTGAAGGATGCACCAACGACCGCTCTGCGACGAATATATGTATCATACAGGTCAAAAATGGTCCCGTAAATATGGGAAACAGCAATCTATAAATCGTCGACACGGTTCTGGTTTGATGGGAATTTTTGGTTGGGTGCTCTCCACCACATCGGTGCACTCGGACGCCAATACCTGGAGCCCGGGTCTCGACAGTAAGGCGTCATGGGAATCCAGGTACGGCGCAATCCCATGTCTCATTCTGTAAGCCCGAGGATGTAAAGCAAAAAAAATAATCAAAAAAAATAATCTCTGAACAAAACACTGAATGCAGTATTTGTATCATGTGTTCACTAAGGGAAAGGGTATTTAGACACATGACGAAGGATATTAATTAGCCCAGACTCAGCATACAAGTTGTCTGATATCAGCTCGGATCAGGGGAAACTCTTTGCATAAGATTATTTCATCATGAGGAGGATCAGCTTAAGGCTGCCATGGGGTGGCCTTGTAATGGGCAGGTTGTGGTCAACTTGCGGCTATTTAAGGATGGTATTCACCTAGTGGTCGAGAGTGACATGAAGATAGGATCTAATTTTCCGGTGGGAACATGATCATGGCATCCAAGTCCGGGAAGTGTCGTGGAAGAAGCAGCTGTATCCAAATGTTAAAATACGGAAATGAGGATCTTGAGCTGCTTAACCTCTGGTAAAGCCGAAGGAGTACGGTATGATACACCAATTAAATTTAAGGATTCTAAAGGAGAAGATGGCCAGATGGCCCCCAGCGGACACCACTGGGCTGTGGTTCTTGAGTGGGGGGGGGGTGTGGGACCAGCTTGCCCTATCAAGTAGTGCCGAGACTAAAACCCAGAGAGACTCCAGCCAGCAGATCCCACCTCACCACTCAACTCAACTTACCACGTTTTAGAGAATACCTACGCCAGACCTAACATCTCTCCTACTTTCTCTCTTTCTGCTGTATCATCTTTCCCTGCAGCTACATCCCCTCTATTGACTGCAATCGACTGTTATCTACCCATCTTTCCCGAGCCTTAACTTCCACCTCGTTTGTCTGGCGTTCTGTCCATCTTTGAATTTGCCCCTCTCATTCCGGAAGGCAAGTTCCCCCTCCTCCGTATTCTTGGATAGGCTTTTTCTCTACATATGGATAAACGATGGCATGCGTGTCCCTGTCGCATACGCGATCTCTTAAAAGATACTTCTATTGGTCCTCACGGCTGACAAGTTTCTTGCACTTCCATCCAGGTAACATCCAATACCTACTCCCCAGGACACTTTGCTGGCCAATATACAATTGTGTGTACACGGACTAGAAATTATCAACTCGCCTACCACTAACATGTCGGCCGCTGTGGGTACGGAATATCCCTGTCTATCCTTTTCCCGCCCCTCCTCTTGTAGGACCCCTCTACACTTAATCCCATTCCTCCCCAGATATGCCTGTTGCAGCAATTCTCCATATCAATACAAAGGAAGCACTGGACTCAAATAAATATTTTGTGGGGAGCAGCAGATACTAGTTACAGTTTGGTTCATGGGCGGCCCATCAGACCTCTTCCGAAACGTCGCCTTCGTTCCCGATTGTCCGACGATACCAATGCCGCTTTGTTTGGGCCCCCTCAACAACCAACGACCCCGTTATTCTACTTTCCCTATAACAATTATGCTGGTGATCAGGCTATTGGTGGGGCCAGTGTTTCTTCTGGGTTTGGTTTGGGACAACATAGTACAGGAGATAATCTTCAAGATTCCTCAGATGAGGAGGATAACTCTAATGCATCTGTGTCGCGTGGGGTCGGCAGCGGGGTCCCGGGAGCTTCAGAGAACACGCCAAGTCAGCCGGATTCTTATGAATGGTCAGAGAACACCAACAACAAAAAGAAGAGGAAGATTCCAACGCCGGCGAATCCTGGGGGCAGCAGCGGGGGTAACGGAGGAGGGGGAGGTGGTGGTGGTGGAGGAGGTGGAGGAGGAGGAGGTGGCTCACATTCATCCCCGGCGTTCTCGCCCACATCATCTACACCTACCCCTCGAAATCGTTGGAAGTCTAGTGGGCCATCTCAGCGTTCTCCATTGTCTGCTATATCTACTGGAGGCCAGGGCTCTTTGAGAAGGGCCGGCCGACGTTATCCACCTTCCCCTCCAGTAGAGACCTTTACCAAGAGACCTCCCGATGGGCGATCCTCCAGCAGTGATCCTATCACACCCTCGAAAGGTAGTCGTCGTAATGCTGGCGCAGTGGGGGGTGTAGGATCGCCAAAACAAACTCAATTTACTTTTGTCTGCGAGTCACCAGTATCCACAAGCCTAGCGTTTTCCTCTGCAAGCTATAAATCCACGAGTTCAAATACTCCAGGTGATGGTTCTGGGTACCCAAAGTCTATGCATACTGTAGGCACTCAGACCTCCCCAAGCATATCAAATACGAACGCAAATTATCCTCCAGCTCCACAACAACCTAAAAAAAAGTCTGGACAAGCTAGGTCTGCTACTTCGAGGCGAGATTATGCCCTACAGAGACGCCGCCGCCAGGAAGCTGTGGGCGGGGGGAATGGTAATGGCGAAATTTGGATTTGCGAATTTTGCGAATATGAATCTATATTTGGCGAGGCTCCAGAGGCCCTTATGCGGCAGTATGAGATCAAGGACCGTAAGGAACGGCGGAAGCTGGCTGAGAAAAGACGCCTTCTAGAGAAAGCAAAACAAAAGGGAAAGAAAAATTCTGGCAAGAATGGATCTAGCAAGAAAGGTAGTTATGGTAACGGTGTGCATCACGGTATCAATTCCGGGACTGCACCCCCACCGCCCCCTCCTAGCACTACCGATTCTCAAGGCACGCAAAGCGACAATACCCCACTTGCCAGTGCGGCCCATACGCCGGCTTTGAAGCCCCAGAGACACAGCCAGCAGGTGCAGACTGAGGCCTACCTAGAAGACACCGATAGTCATGTCAGTGGAGGAAGAGGAGCAAACGGGGCTTGTGGAACAGGCGCGGGAGCAAAAAGCGGTGGCGGGGGAGGAACTGGCCTCGGCCCCTCGTAGCAATTTGGGCAATGGAGGTGGGACTTAGCTATCCGCCTTCATTCCTTAATTTGGTGGGCTATTTGGCCAAGCTTTTGTTTTTGTTTCCTTCGTGGTTATTTCTTCCCGTCTTTTCTTTCCATGTGGCTCTCGGGGCCTGGGGCTGACGATATGATGGAAATCCCCGAGGCGTAATTGGGGGTCTCCGCTTGTTCATCCCGGTTTATGGGCCAGATTTATTTTCTTCTGATCTTTTCGTTATTGCTAATCCCCACTTATTGCCTTTCTTACTCATTCATTCATTCACTCCTTCCATTGTTCTGGTCTAAGGTTAAAACAAGTGTTTGGTGGTCTTAATCAGTGGACTGTGGACTCAGGGCTCAGAGAATTTGGGTTGTTTCCAACAAGTCGAGCTCCGACGACCGTATCTTCTTTGCTGCCTTGTCTTTCTCCTATCCAGCTTGGTGGTATAGCCTTTCGCGATACGCCTTTCTAACTTACCTATAGGTTGTGAGGGGTTTGGCCTTTCTCTTCTGACGGCTTAATCGGCGTGGGATCGAGTGCGTGGGAGACAGGCAAGGTTTTGGTGGAGTTCGCGGGAGGCAACAGTTACGTTTTTATGGCATACCAGGGATATGGTATGTGGGGTGGGTTATGGTACTTTGGGGATTCGTGCTGGGAGCCTGGTATGGCCCAGGGTGGAGCAGTAGAACTGAATCTGATAGCCGCAAGGCACTTCTGCTCAATTATTTTACATGCTTCAAATGTTAGTTCTATGTGCCATGTCACCTACTGTACGACAGTAACTTGAAACTTGTAGCGTAATGTAATAAGACGGCTTGCGCTAACTCTGTCATTGATGTGCCTGGGAGAGTGGTTTCCGTGCCCTAGTGAGACTTGGTGCAGTTTTAGGGTTAGGGTAGAGAAAAAGGCGGAAGAGGCTCTCGAGGTATGATAATCCACGAATCCTTCGCCCCACAAGTTACCACCCCCCCCCCCCATTGTATCATACCAGAGCAACAAATTCCACGGTCATAATCTGCCATCGTTAACAGGTTGGTTGTTATGGCCCCTTTACAATTATAAGACTAGTTTATAGCTTTGCTTACTTACCATTAAGTCACCCCTCCAGCTAGCAAGCCGTTTTATTTCCCCCGCCAACAACCCCACCACCGCCTGTGACAGCACATCAAGCAAACAACCCCACATCATGGCATTTTCAGGGCAGACACCCACAATCATCGTGCTCAAGGAGGGTGAGAGAGTTCTCATATATTATTTACTTTCCTCTAGAATCTATAAGGGACGGATAAGCTGACCCTCGGGGTGCCCCCCCAAATAGGGACCGATGCATCACAGGGTCGTGGTCAAATAATTTCCAACATCAACGCATGTCTGGCCGTCCAGAATACCGTCAAGAGTACTCTGGGCCCCTACGGCGGTGATCTCCTATTGGTCGATGCTAACGGCAAGCAAACCATTACAAATGACGGAGCTACCGTAATGAAGGTTTGTGCCTAAATCCTATTGATACTACAGCCGCCGGTGTCTGATATATTGAGATATAGCTATTGGAAATCGTACACCCCGCTGCAAGGATATTAACGGATATTGCTAGATCGCAGGATGCCGAAGTTGGGGATGGGACTACTTCCGTAGTAGTATTAGCTGGCGAAATACTCAAGGAGAGCAAACCCTTCATTGAAGAAGGCGTTAGCTCCCAGATTATTATCAAGGGTTTCAGGACTGCTGCTAGGTTGGCGGAGAACAAGATCAAGGAGATCGCAGTGCGGATCGAGAAGGGTGACCGGCGTGATACTTTGTTAAAACTGGCTACTACCGCCATGTCTTCGAAGTTGATAAAGTCTAATTCGAGCTTCTTCTCAAAGAGTATATTTACCCCCGACGAGTTGGAATATACAAGTCATCCGGTGTGTAGTTGCTGATGGAACATCTAGTGTGCGTCGATGCGGTTATGTCCTTGGACCAAGAGTCGCTGAACGAGAAACTTATTGGTATCAAGAAGGTTCCGGGTGGTGGTTTACAAGACTCACTGTTCGTTAATGGTGTCGCATTTAAGAAGACAGTGGGTATATCGTCCTTGCATCGCAATTGATGACTAACTTTAGCAGTTCTCCTACGCCGGTTTTGAACAACAACCTAAATCCTTCAACAACCCAAAGATTGTATGCTTAAATGTCGAGTTAGAGCTGAGTGAGTCCACCGAACCTTCGCGATATATTATCGGTCTAACGATTGGCCACAGAGAGTGAGAAAGACAATGCCGAGATTCGAGTAGAGCAGGTTTCGGAATATCAAGCAATAGTAGATGCAGAATGGCAAATCATTTTCCAGAAGATGGAGGCTTTGGCCAATACCGGAGCTAGGATTGTTCTCTCGAAACTGCCCATCGGTGATCTCGCTACACAGTAAGTCAGGCGCCAGACGATATGTAATATTGAAGCACTGCTGAGGTTCTCCACAGATACTTTGCTGACAGAGATATTTTCTGTGCTGGGCGAGTTGCCTCTGAAGATATGGGCCGTGTCATTCAAGCCGTTGGCGGTGCTATACAATCTACTTGCTCGGATATCCGTGAGGAGCATCTCGGAAGTTGCGAACGCTTTGAAGAGCGGCAGATCGGTGGCGAGCGTTACAATTTCTTTGAGGGCTGCCCACAAGCAAAGACCTGCACACTCGTGCTCCGTGGAGGAGCAGAGCAGTTCATTGCAGAAGTGGAGCGTTCCCTTCACGATGCTATCATGATTGTCAAGAAAGCAATCAAGAACGACTACATCGTTGCCGGAGGTGGTGCCATTGAGATGGAGCTCTCGAAATACCTCCGCGAGTACTCGCGCACTATCGCTGGAAAACAGCAATTGATTATCGGGGCTTTCGCAAAGGCTCTCGAGATTATCCCGAGACAGCTATGCGACAATGCTGGTTTTGATGCTACAGATATCCTCAACAAGCTTCGCATGCGTCATGGAAAAGGCGAGACTTGGGCTGGTGTGGACATCGTTAACGAGGACATCGCTAACAATCTGGAAAAATTTGTCTGGGAGCCTACTGCAGTTAAGGTCAACGCTATACAGGCAGCGACCGAGGCTGCATGCTTAATCCTATCGGTTGACGAGACTGTCAAGAACCAGGAATCGGAGCAGCCCCAAGCCGGACCCCCAGTATGTCATTACCCTTTATTAGATCGTATGTATGGTTGTTAACCGTATTATAGATGCCTCGCGGAGCAGCCCAACGAGCTATGAGAGGAAGGGGAAGAGGTATGCCTAGACGGTAGAGAGCAAATAGATTATCCCGGAGGGAGCGGTGATGAGCGACATGCATTTACACGGGGACATTGAAAATGGGATGTGTTCATAGATAAAAGCAAATCACTACTTCACGATCAACATGCCTCTTCTGGTCTTGCAAAGACATATCTGCCCTGTGTGGAGGAATTGATTCCACTAGTCCGTTTGTTTGCTTGGTATATTTCACATAACTGTATGGCAAATGCCCATGGCCAAATTGACTAAGCAGAGGCATAATGTATCATTTTTTATCACCAGAAACCCATTCATCAGACCGGGTCCAATTCACTAATGCCGTCCAAGGTATGGTGTATGGGAAGGGAGAAACGTACAAGTTCCCCCAATCCTCGACCGGCCCTTCCCAGCACCCAAACTACAGACTTTGTATCAACGAAACATTATCCCCTTTGAGTAATATCTGCCCTAAATCCCCCAACCATCCCCATCATCAGCTTCAAATCGCCACCGAGAATGACGAAAAAAAGGGCAAAAAAAAAGCTGACCTAACTCCCTCCGATTCTCATCCTCATCCTTAGTTTTGAGCTTGACCTCCACCGCATCGTCAATGACCAGGTTCATGAACTCATCGAAGCCCTACCAAACCAAATATCCTTGTTAGCGAGTGGATCAGGGGGAGGGAGGAAGGGGGGGGGAGGAGGGAGGAGCACTCTGATCTTGCCCTCGATGCGTATAGCCAATTGCTCGTAGAGCCATATCTGAACGGTTGCGTGGGATTGCAGGAGTTTGAAGATGAAATTGATTGGTGGGAGGAGGACGCGTCGGCCGCCGCCGCCGCCTCGGGATGCCATTGCTTTTTGGGTGCGGTTTTTGGGGGGGTCGAGTAAAGGTGGTGGATGCGAGTGCGGGTGCGGATGCGTTAAAGTGGGTATGATAGTGGTAGTGGTGGTGGTGGTGGTGGTGACGGTGGTGGTGACGGTGGTGGTGAAGTTGTTGGCGGCCTCGTTGCTTGGTGGTAGGCTTGGGGGATATTATGTCAGCAAGGCTGAGGCGGATGCTGAGGGTCATGGGTAGTCACTCGGAGTTGAGGTTCGGAGCAGAACTGCTAGTTTTTGTTAGAATGGAAAAGCGATGGGGCGAACTCGGCCTCCGCCTGTGACTGCATCGGTGGGGGCGGACGCTGGAAATCTCGGGGGCTATCGCATGTACAAATGATACTTTCGGGATAAGGGGGTAGAATAGTAATATCTGAGGGGATCACACTGGTATTATACGCTCAATCTCTCAGGGCGTCGTGTGCTACGATCACCCGCATCCATTGCTGAACCTTTTTCGCTTATCTGCTGCACTAGGTTACCCGCTTCCCTCCCGCTCTTTTTCTCTTTTTCCTTCTTCCTATCCCCTCTAGTTCTGTTACTAGTCTGGTAGTCACTATATACCCCGTCTTTCTTCTCCTCTCAGGGCTGTGGCCATTCTTGGTTCAGGCTTTGTGTCCTCTCATAGTTTGTAATCCAATATACTTGCAAACAAGCTGCTGAGTCGTAACATGCCAATAGTAACCTACTGCAGCAGGATTGTTTTCACAGTCCACGATATTAGGCGCAACAGCACTCATGTCTCCCGTAGACTAGCGTCTAAATTTACGATATATCACTTTGAACACGAGCTAGACCCGGGGGGGTTGGCTACTCAAGCAATCTAGGCTCGCAGCAAACGAGTATTGCGTGATCCGAACCTGCAGGCTAGCTCGGCCCCTGCCAGGAGCCAAGAGAGCAAGGACTTTTGTAGGAGGTCGGGAAAGTAATATATCCTCACCGACGCCCTCAGGGAAGGCCTGACCTCATGGGCGTCGGATTGTTCCTGTCCAATTATCCCCGACAGTCGAGGGAAAGTTGCTGACAGGAGCTAAAGAACAGCCCTTTCCGCAGGCCCCTCCTCCCTAGTAGCAATACGTGAAGTTTCCGTGGGAGCACCGATACTTGGGGGGGGCACTCGTCGTATCCGCTGGGCCATCCGCCGGCCTCCCATAGAGAGCCTCTGGGATCGCTGGCTAGTAGTAATACCTTTATCAGGATTTTCGGTTGCGTATTGGGGTATATATCCTGTAGTCTACAGTCTTAAATCTCCTGTCTGCCTCAAATAGAGTTGGTAGCTCTAACATAGCACAAATTAGCCATGACTTATCGGGGAGAATAAGAGGGTTAGCACAAACATGTACTGGATTTTGAATCCAGAGTTAGTTTCTGGGCCTATATTAGCGATCTAGGAGGTATCGAAATATCCAATAAAGTGAGCAAAACGAGAGACGTGGGGTAATCATGTTCGTGTTTGAGGCTGTGGAGGGAGACTGTTGTTAAGGGGAAGGGGAAAGGTGGAAGGAAGCTCCTTTATATAGGGGGATACACCAGGGGCATTGCCTTCTGTGGAGTGGGGATAGAGTCATGGTAGTAGTATTTAAAGGGCTTCAAAAAAAAGCCAAAACATTGTGTTATCAATGTTTGTAAGTGGGGTCGGGTGGACAGAGACACAATCCGGCACCACCCGGGAAGTGGCAGGCTTGGGCCGCAGGATATATCAGTTCGCTGTAGAGCCTTATCCGCAAACCATTGCTGACGGAAACGTACTGTGGGAAGGATTTGGCTTCGGGGGAAACACCCATATCTTCATCCGCTCTCATCCAGGATGCAAGCTGTCTGAGCTGACGCTCCAGCAAGCTACTCGAACCGTCTGCAAATTATGAGTTTATTGGAGGTGGTACAGACAAATATCACATCAAATAGCCGGGCCCACTAGCTTCGGGGTCGTACCGATGTGCGTGATTGGGAAAGAGCTGTGTAGAATAGCAAGCTCTCTCCTGCAGGAAAGACCTCGCCGCGGCGCCTTTGCATCCCCAAGCACTCTACGGAGGGGAGTGCATAATACAATGCAAGGCTCCGTAAGATGCTTGGTCTGTGGAAGGGTAGCTTAGGCTATATCCGGTAAGGTTTGGTGCCAAACGCACCCGCTTTTTATTTCCTTCCCCGCGGAGCCACCGATTGGGTGTCCGTGATTGAGATTGAAGATTTCCTCAGGTAATCCTCTCAGTATCCTGCCAGTGCATTGGCGCACCTGTCAAGACCTGCTGGCCCCGTTGAAAAGACTAGGGAAGAAGTTCCTCCTAGGGTTCTGTGGGGTGAGGATTTGAGAGCGGTGTTGGTATTGCAGGCTTAAATAGGCTGGAATAAGGAAGCTCTAGAAGGTTACCACCATAGCTCAAATACTTAGAGTTGACCTACCTGAGCTATGGGATTAACGTAGAGTTTATGGGATCTGGACGAAGTTGTCACAACACCAATCGGTAGTTTGGACACTTTCCCAAGACCTTAGAGGGAGCATAGCACTTCTGTTGACAATTAGTGCATCGATGCAAACACTTCTGCATCCCCTACCCCAACAAGCCGCGAGAACTCAAAAAATACGTAGATGATTGTGATACGGCGCACAGTTCCAGTCACAGCCTATCACTCGATAATATTATTCTCCCAGTGAGCACTCCCGACCTTAACGAATACCGCATATCGGCTGCGGTTATTCTATACGGAGGTACAGCGTGTAAGTTTTGTAGGTTACACAGGGGGCGAGGGTGGCAGTCTTCGTTTGTGGAACCTACAAAACTTACACGCTGTACCTCCGTATAAGCTCAGAACATACAATCCGAGAACTCCCCGGGCCCCGCACACTCGCAGTACCCGTTTTTGACTTGCAGGCACGGACCCCACATTAGAGGGTTAAAAGCTCACCCCGCCTGCCGCGCTGACTAGGGCCACTGGGTGCGTTCGTCTGGGGGTGGCTGTTTGAGCTGAGCTAGTGGCCATCGCAGTTAGGATGATCAGGGATGTCCAAACTTCCAGACGGAAATTTTGTAATCGACATCGATTTTTTTTACCAAAGTCCCATCCCCACCAGGGGATGCTGGTATGCCCAAACGAAAAACGGCATACGATTGTGGTTCGATTCTTGGACAATGTCATGGCAAGAATACCCTTTGCGATCCCCGGGCATTTCTGGGGCGTGACTTAGCCCTCTTTTTTTGTTGTTCTGTGGAAGTACTGATCTCGAAGAGATCCGAATCTAGACCAAGGCTTGAGGAGCCCTGTTGGATGCAACGGCGGGGCTGGGGAGGTTCTGTGAGCTGTATACGGTATTGGTGGACAGAGAATTGTTTCCTAAGATGCCGGTATTGGGACTCGAGTTTTACCATCATGCTCCGCTCGCACACACTCATACCGCGTTCTCGACACATTTCTCTTGGGGCGGTTGCGTGGCCTGAGGTGCCATTGCTTCTTGCAGTTTTAAAGTATCCGCTCCAAGAGTGAGTTAACTCACTTTGCTCCAACTCTCTAGTGGACCTTCGGACCCCCCCTGCTAAAAACCACCATATTATCATCCAACATACCAGTTTTACGCAGCCCCCCTTACCCCAGTACCCGAGCGCACCCCAGACACCGGCCGACGACAGAACACAACAAACATACCTCGAAGGGCGAAGATAGGCCCTACCAATCCCCTCCTCCTCCTCCTCCGCAGTCAATCCTAGCAAGCCGTAAGTGTGGTATAATACTAAATGCTGATTCGAACCAGTTCCACTGAGTAAACCATACAGCGCTCAGCGAGAAAAAAAAACAGCACCTCAAACACCGGGCACTAGGTTCGACCCCCCCGCAATATATCCCGGGGGCCGCCAGCGTTGGAACGACTTGCATACCGTAATAGTTGGTGCAGTGCAGGTATTGGATGGGAAAAAAATAAATGAAGATCTATCACGTGCCTATTATGCATGTTCGCCAATCGTAAAAATATCCGGAAATCTGGGCGCCAAGCCTGTTGAAACAACCTCCAAAATCTGAGAGCCTTGGTGGCACCATTTCTGCATAAGTTGACTCTTGGGATTGGCGAGCAAGCTATCGTATTTGACCTATTTTGAAGTCTTCAGAAAGTGGGTTACGTGTCCGCGGTCTACCCAGGTCATAGCATGACAGTTCCCGCGGCATATTGTAGCATTGTGAGACCATAAACTCCACTGTTGGTGAATCACTCGTTTATTTTCCCATCGCGAAGACTTCAAAAAAAAAGTGTCGAGCAAACGCCCATGAGGATATATACCCCACAGCTGCAATACCATACCGTGTTCATGGCGTTGGGCCTACTGCTAAATTACCGTAACCAGCACTCGCACCGTACTCGAGTACAAGACCGTCTCATCCAAGCCCGGTGCGTGTACGAGTAGCAACCCCCCCTCCGAATAAAATAAAATAAAATAAAAACGTTTGAACGAAAACATACCGTACAGTATTCTTTCTCAAGGATGTGAATAGGTGATGCAAGGGAACCCTCTCTATCTATAAATATCACAAGGGTGCCAGCATACATGGCAACCAAGGGCATTGCTGCAGGCCAACTGGGGGAAAGTTGCTCCATTATACGAAGGTGGGTTGGCATCATGATTCATTCAAAGCGCTCGTTTTGCATGATCCAGTATCATACCGTACCTTGAGCGTGAATGCCTCGGTCTTTCCACCAGTCTACATAAATGTGCATAAACAAATGCAGGCTGGGTTGGTACTCTGGTATCGAATACGTTTCCTATTATGAATACGAGTAGAAGCTCGGATATGAGCAGAGCTTAAACCTCCGTGAACAGACTCGCACCACGAAAATGCACCAATTCATCCCCAGGAAGTGATAAGCAACACCCTCGGTCACGCTTACCACCACCCAATCATAACTTCGGTGATTTCACTCATCATGAGCTCCCACACTGACAGGTGCCAGGGGAAATGTTTTCGGACGAGACGGGACAGCCAACCAGCGAAACAATCCCTGTCTCGCATCTTCCTGGTCACTTGTGCTCGAGTGCAGCAACTCGGCCCCAGCAAGCTTTCCGACCAAGACAGCCTCCACAGCTCGGCACACCTTACAATGTGACTTACAAGCACTTTGCCCTGGGCCGCACACGCAACAGCACCTCCGGTATCTGTCGTGCAGTGCCACGCAATTACTGTCCACTCGCCACAACTAGAATCACCAGCCACACTCACTTCACCCACCCCCGGGATCCTTTTCCGGAAACCAACCAGCACACGAGCGGCATCCATAGCACAGCCCCGCAAAGGCCTTCGCAGAAAGAGAGGTGTGATGCCAGTACTATCGTACCGTAACCACTGTGTATATACAGACCGTTGCCAAGGATGTGGCTGGCAGGACTATCCACATTGGGAGCTCGCCTAAGATGATAAAAACAACATCAACTCAATCACATTAACATCACCATAAACGC
>Ga0307509_10001980_pt1 | contig 33807 bp, 42 predicted proteins | sample 10_EM_MG_FD_202245 | JGI IMG/M metagenome (GOLD analysis project Ga0307509, IMG submission 202245) | Populus trichocarpa ectomycorrhiza microbial communities from riparian zone in the Pacific Northwest, United States - 10_EM | ecosystem: Host-associated > Plants > Roots > Unclassified | place...
TCTTCTGAATAATCAGAGGCACTAGACTCACAGCCTATGTTAGAGTATACAAAGATGATTTGACTGATCAGAACAAGTCTTCTGAATAATCAGAGGCACTAGACTCACAGCCTATTTTTAGTATACAAAGGTGATTTAACTGATTAGAACAAGTCTTCTGAATAATCAGAGGCACTAGACTCACCCACTATGTTAAAGTATACAAAGATAATTTGACTGATCAGAACAAGTCTTCCAAATAATCAGAGGCACAAACTCACATTGCCATTGCCCTGAAAATCATTAGTTTATTTCTTTTTGACAATAATCAATTTTCTTACCCAATAATGTGGAAACCATGTTAAAAGATCAAAGATAATATGTTTTTGTTCAATTGGTTCTATATTGTATTTGATTAAAGCCCTCTGTTCAAAAGTAATAAAAAAAATTACCATACTTCCAGATGCTTCTATAGATTTTTTAAAAGCAAATAAATTTTTAACCAAGAAAATCACTAACTTAATGCCTTCTTGTATACATATATCCAGATTGTTCTTCTGTGTTGAAATAAATAAGTTGACAAGAGCATCATTGTCAAGAATTTCCATAGTTTTTTTAGATAATTCAGGGCATTGATTTCTTTCTTCATCTAGTCCTAATATCTGTGAGAACTTAAAGAGTAGATAGGAATATAATACATTACCAGTCAAGCAAACATATGTTTTGGGTGGAAACTTTGCACCTAGAACACGGGGAAGATACTCATCCTGAAGGATTTTATTTGCGAACTTGGGCATTTGGATTGATGCCTCTTCATGACTCTTCCCCTGCTCTCGCAGCTTACTATAACATTTGAGTTCAAGTGCATCATATTTAGTGAAGATCACCACAACAGGAACTTTGAAAATATATTAGAAACTTTAAAACTTACACAAAAAGAGAGAGAAAATATACCTCTGCCAGTTCCAAGACTAAAGAATGCCTGTTCAGCCCCAGAGATTGGACGGTGATCATCCATTGGGACACAGTACCTGTTGGTAGATAAAACAGATTGTATCTATCTGTTAAAAGATGGCGGCCATACCAGATAACATGGAGCTGATCCTTTAGGTCAACAAGCCGTTCTCGTTTCTGGATAAACTCCTTCACTATCTTCAATTCATCCTCTGACCCTGCTTCAATCCCCCTGGAATCATGAAAGATAAAGTTGCTACCAGCATAAGTGAGCTGATATTCGATGTTGTGTTTTCCACGCTGATGAATCATCAGGCATAATTAGAAACAGATTACGGTTTGCTTAACCTCAGTAGAAGGGTTCAGGACATCTGTAGAACGTCCTTTCATTGGTCCAAAAACCTTACGCAGCCCGACCAACTGCCACAAGGACCCAACAATGGATTAGTTTCTGAGACTGCGAGATTCGGATGACATACATCAACCAAGTTTCGTTTGACCTTCTTTCCTTTCGCATCATATATGATTGGCTTCGCATCTGGTTCTGCATTGCACACTTTGCGCAAGATGGTCGTTTTGCCTGCGTTTGCCTTGCCGATGATGAGGATACGAAATTGAGGACAATTGCGGCGGATTTCTGCTGGACCTAAGGCCCCTTCCCTAAATGGGAGGGCCTCACTAGGCGATTGAGCTTCTTGGTTTGCAGCCGACATGGCAGAGAGGAGGAGTGCACGGTGAGTTTGAAGACTAGGTGGTGATCAAAGATTAACCAGTGAGGGTCTTATCGCGTTCAAGAATCGTATTTCCTTTTCCAGATGACGCTGGTTCGGTCTTTTACAAGTACTTGGATTTACCATTCAGACTGTCCCGACTGAATTCATGACGGCCACAAAGCTTAGCCGGACACACTCGGCGATTCTTAAAATCTAGGTTGTCCATCGGTGGGTTTTTCTTTTCCTCGTTTCCCTCTGTTCTCCTGGCCAAACGTCCACATTGTTCTCGTTTTGGTACGATTCCATAAATTCTTCTATTCAACTTGCGTCGCTTCCTTTTTATCTCAACTAATCCATTTCCTCCAGTTTCGAGATCTCACCTCTACCTGTCTGAAGCCTTCAGTCCTCTCTGACCCATGAATCCCTCCTCTCAGTCCCACCGCCAACATGAACACCGCCAATTCATCCTCCGCATTTGTTATACGTCTGGTACTCTGCCCTTCCTGGGACATGCCATCCGATCTCTGCCCACCAGTGTACTTTGCCGTTGAAGAGTCGACAGTGGACAAACGGCACCAGCATTGGGTCTGACGTTCCAGATGTGCGAGCCCCCAGGGTCCCACGGCTAATCCTGGTCGCGAAAACGGCGTGGTTTCTCCATTCTCTCTCTGTTTCCGTACGTTCTTTTCTTTTGTCGCCTTGTCTGGTGTTTATATTGTGCACCTGCAGAGGTGACGGGTATACTATCGGCAACCCCGATAAATGTCCAACATATCCTCCTCTTTTTCACATTGACGACCTGGACTGGTGGGAAGACAACACAACTGCACGCTTACTCGATTCGCCATGTGTGTCTTATTTTTCACCTCCAAACGCTCTACACAAACCCGACCAGTACGGACGACGACGTTCACAAGAAGGGAAGGTCGGATTAGGAACATTGCATTGGGGGGACAGCAAGTTTCAGAGTTGCGTGCTTGTTGGAACAAGCGTTTTGGCGGATGCGTACGGCTCTCAACGTTTCCATCTGTTACCTCATCTGAGTGCCAACTCGATCCACGATCCACTCCCAGAAGAAGTTAGTAAACTAAGGCTTCTATATTCATCCTCCGGAACCCCCACCAGACGACATAGCTGTGGTACATCCAACCTGGATTCACATTGTAAGTGTCCCCAGAAGGCTCTCTTGTATTTGGTACGTCCGAGCCATCTCTAATCTGCTCTAATCTCGTAAAAGCTGACTCAATGTGTTGGCAGGATTTGAATGCTCAAAAAAATGGCTTGAGACTTCGAGACGAGCGTTCCTTATTGTACTACGTAACTGCTTACACTCTGTGATCAACGAAGTACATGATTGAAAAAAATGCGACTACACTGGCATCTACATCCCTGTGTTATCCTTTCCCCTCGCTCGATGATTATCTATCAGATTCATGATCTTTTCGAAAACGACCTTGCTGGCAACAGTCTTGAATACGCCTATTTCCTGAAAAAATCTCCTGGTGGACATCATTGCACTGGTTAGCCTGTCAGGACGTCTCCAACTTACTCCGGTTGAATTATTCTCGCCTTGCCTCCAAGGTGACAAAAACCACATGACGATGATAAGGTTAACAGTTATTGAAGCAACCTCTGGAATTATTAAAATGTGTTTCATGGTGGGATCAGGTAAAAGCGCTCTTACGTGGCTCTGTAAACACCATAAACTCACTTAGCAAGCACAGCCCCAGCAACTATTTCAAGGTGAACCCAACCCGGTTCGCAGTACCTGCTGCAATGGCGGTAATCGCGCAAGCTGCACCTGTGATATCTGTCGTGTTTTGAATTCTGGATTGGCACAAAAATGAGCTAGCGAATAATAGATACCGAAGTCCAGAGCCACTTACATCGTGTCATTTGGCGAAGGGCCTTGAGGGTCTGCGAGGCTAGCCATCATCTGGGATACTCTTATTCTAAAGCTATGGTAGCGTAACCGAAACGAATGAGTCTTGAAAATAGGACTGGGCTTGGCAACGTACCATGGGAAGGAGCGAAAAATTCCAGATGTCGACGATATCGTCGGGGTGAAGACACCACAAGGGGTCTTGGTTCCTGAGGCAAGACCTCTCCAGTATTTTATAGCAGGGCATCTGAGTCATGTAAATGTACGGTAGGTTTTTGACCCACTCTTATGACCAACGCTGTAATTTCATTAGCATTCTCCAGTTGCAGAAGCAGTGGCCGAACTGACCTCATCGATGCCCGAGTATTTGGGTCGAGATCGACTTGCTATGCTGACACCCACAGGAATGGTGGCGTCAATGTTGATGGGATTGGCGGGCTCGCAGACTGCCTTCTTTGAAGACTTGGGTAAAAAAGAAACTCTGGAACCCGGAAAGGCGGTTTGGTTGCTTAGACTGATTGATGGGATCGACATGCGTCGAGGGATCTAGTATTAAAGTGGTGGAGAGTGATCTTGAGTCCTAGTGATTGCCACGGGTAACCCTGGGGTTTTCCAGGGCTACCCGTACCCGTACCCGCACAAACCCGTACCCGCTACCAAGGGTAGGGGTTTCGGCGGGTCTGGGTAAGGGTTTCACAAAACCCGGGGGTATACCAACCCGTGCGCGGGTAGGACACTCAAACTGACCAGGAAACCTTGCAATAGCATTGCGAATGTCGAATGACACCGCCGTGCAGTATTGCGAGGTTAAGAAAGTTGGTAGCGTCGACGACGGCGTGAAAGGTAAGCGATCCCGGCTCTAATTTCATCTTCCTGGCTCATCGTGGTGGTTCTAGACATTCGACTCGCCGCTGAGTTTTGACGACCACACGAAATGGTAGGCCGTTCTCGTTTTCGTTCCCTTCTTCCACTGTGCTGATTGTCGCTAGGCGCCCTACTCGCCGCGGTGTCCTTGAATGAAGATGGAAGTAAACAGACACAAAGGTAAGCTGTTCTTGTCGTCGTCCTGCGGAGTGGTCATTGTCATTGTAGATGTTCGACTTGGCCGCAGCCCCCATTAGTTGATATGTGGATTTACTCCGGATGGGCTAGGACAGTACTGGTAAGTACATGCTCTCAATTTCGGGTGTTATAGACTCACCATGTCTTATATATCTCCTAGCCCCCATACCATCCCTCTTGTTCGGCGCCGCCCAAAGCCCAGCATACGGACTGTGCTTACGAACTCGACTAAGACCCCTTTCCCCCTCGATCATCGGCGACGGCTTCGTGGTGAGTGATTTGGGTTCGGATTTTCATCTTGTATGCGCTTATCGATGTCGTTATCGATATGTTCTCTGATGGAGAGTGGTAGCCAGCGCTGGCGCCGCTGTTGCCTCTCCTTGTCGATGTGTGCAGCTAGGAAGTTCGTATAAGTAACCGTATGTCGTCGATCATGAGTCGTTATGAACTCACTTGTATCTCTCATAGTAGCCGACGTTGTCGATACCGCGCTTCGGTTCTGGATCGCCTTTACATCCAATCAGGTCAGTCGTTCGCTCTCGACGTGTAGGATTGCGTCTTGACGTACCTGTATTACAGCGTCCTCGAATCGACCATGGCGATCAAGGTGGGAAGGAATCGAGGGGCCTAACGAGAGGGAAATGAGGAACTTTGGTAAGTTTGATACTGGTCACGGTGCGACTGCATAGACTCACTGTGTGTCTGTTACAACCGTCATCGTAGATATAGCCCTTGATCCTCCCCCGTTCGTTGTACATGTTCGTATTCCCTCATGGTCCGTGTTGATACGAAGTTGTTGCTCGAACAGACGGCGTGGGCTTGACTATTGACGTGGCGTAGTTGCTCTTGAATCTGACAAGGGTTTGCAGGGTTTCTTCGTATCGTGGTTTAACAATCGAAACTGCACGTCAGAGAATGACAGTGAGGGATTGAAATTGAAGGCCCAATCATGTGATTGGGACGTATTCACGGGCCGGCATAAGCGGGCATACTGATGATGGTCTCGACCTCGTTTCTTTTGTTTCGCGAGACATCGACGCTAACTTATCGAACCATCCCAGAACTCACCAGGTCTCATCTATTGCACTCTTTCTCATACTTTACTCTGATCTGCCTGTCGTGGGGCAACTTGGAGTGCAGAAATTTTGAATCGACTCGAATCACATTGCCATGCCGCTATCGAATCCCGACAACGTACCTCTTTTCGCCGAGCGGCCAGAATGGGCAGATGTTCAGCCTATCGAACAGTATGAGGATGTTAACCCAATTGCGCCGATATTTTACACAGAAGAATGTGAGTGTTTGGTTGTTGCGAACCCCGAGACGCCGATTTACTGAACGGCACCCTGTATACAGACAAAGATGCTACGAATTATTTTCGAGCAATCGTAAAAGCAGGGGAGAAAAGTTCAAGGGTTATGGAATTGACTGAATCTATAATCCGCCAAAACCCAGCACATTACTCTGCCTGGTGGGTCATCCGTCGACAACGACGTTGCTCTCACAATCAACTCATATTATGATTCTTAGGCAATATCGCTACGAAACTCTTACCTTTCTCCTCGCTTCCTCCACTTCTGATACCACCCCGAAAGGCGCCCTATCGCCTCTTCTCGCCGCGGAGCTTACCCTAATGGACGAACTTGCCGTGCAATTCCTCAAGACATATCAAGTCTGGCATCACCGCCGTCTCCTCGTTTCGCTCACCAAACAGCCATCTAGAGAACTTGCCCTCATCAAACGAAGTTTGGAAGTTGATTCCAAGAATTACCATACCTGGAGTTATCGCCAGTGGTTGTTGTCTTCCTTCTATGGCGCTGATGAGAACGGACGAGAGCAGGACGACGATGATGTCGGGCAGGCGGTCGAAGCGGCTCAGGTGTGGGATGTCGAACTCGATTTCATTGATACGATGCTCGCACAAGACGTGCGGAACAACTCGGCCTGGCATCATCGTTTCTTCGTGGTCTTCCACAGCGGAGGTACGGAAAACGAGGTGGAGAGAGAGAGGATATTCAAACGCGAACTGATGTAAGTTACTTCCCTCCCATATAAACAACATTTATTCATTCCGTTCATACTAGCTACGCAAAACAATCCATCTCCTTTGCACCCTCCAACCCATCCGCATGGAACTACCTCCGTGGAATTCTGACCCATACCAAAACACCCTTCGTGAATGTGGAAGCATTTGTCAAGCCATACACTATTCCGGCAAGCGATGTAGAGATAAGAGACATTGTAGATCTGGATAATCCACCTCCAAGCGCGGAAGCCGAGCTCCCATGTATACAAGCCTTGGAGTTTTTGGCTGATATATTCGAGACCCAAGGCGCTTCCGAACCGGACAAGGAGAAAACGGAGAAGGCCGTTGAGGTGATCTTAACTTTTCTTCGACCTGAATGGGCTCGCTGACATTTCCCCCTCCCCCAGTTATGGAAGAGACTCGCAAATGAATATGACACAATCCGCAAGAAGTACCGACTTTTTTCCTTCTCTGCTTTTCCCGTGGCTTATTTGTCTCCGTAGGTATTGGGAGTATCGAATCCGTGAAGCACACTACAACAAAGGACGAACTTGAGAATCAGTGTCATGACTATGCATGGAATGCGGAGGTCTTAGTCGTATAACGTTCCGCTATATATCTTGTTTTTACATCGATTACTATGTAGGTATTTTGAGTTTTCCTTACTTGATTCATCATTCGGGACGAAGGAATTGTATATTTGTTCACTTGTCGGACGAGGATAGTAGGAGGCGTACAATCTATTTATATCTCATGGTAAGAGGAGATCATCGATTTCTCTTTTTGAAGGTCATCACTCGACATACATATAAATTTGGTAAATTCCGATGATAACATTTTGCCCTCACATTGACTCAATCTTTCCCGGCCAAAATGCGGCCCCTCCCTTATTCTCGTTATACCACTTTACGTCATGCGCAAAGATCACCCTCACCTTCTCATTCCTCCCCAACTCACGTATCCTTGCGATATGCGCCTCCGCCTCTACCCTATTCACATGCATGCAGAATTCCGGCAGATCAGGCAAGCCAACTCGAATATGTGCTTCGCCGGTGAAGATACGTCTATCGTGCAGGCTATCTCCCCCCAAGTAGATCCATGCTCCGTCCGCGGAGGTCCGTATAAGAAGGTTGATATGTCCTTCAAGATGCCCGGTGCTGTCGATGATGTACAAACTTCCGTCTCCAAAGAAGTCCAGCGCGTGGGGGAAAGGGCCAATAGGTGCCCAATCTTCGTCGGATGAGATGGGTGGGAGGTATCGGGTGCGTTCGGTGGGGAGGAGGTCGGCGCGGTACCGCGAGTTTGGGTCGGTTGGGTACCCGCCACTTTCGAATAGCGTCTTTGTGTCGTGTCCGACAACGAAAGTGCTTTTAGTGAATATATGGGTGTCCCCTATGTGGTCCCAGTGGCAATGTGAGAGAATAACAAAGTCGATGTCGTCGGGTGTTGCACCACCGTGTGCGAGCGATCCTAGACAGTGAGGTGCAGTGAGGTCAGCGCGGAAGACAGCACTGGGCCCATCAATTCTCTCTCTAATTTTCGGCGGGTATGCAGATAGATCAGGGTTAATTCCGAGGTCGAATACGAGGCGCTTGGGTGTTGGATCTGCCTTGGAGTGTTGGATGAGAAAGCAAAGTGCGGGTAGGGTGAGTAAGTTCCCTGGCACATCACTCTCGGAAATGAAGAGGGACTCTGGGGCTGTGAGCACACCGCCTTCTAGAGCGGATATTGTGCAGAATTGTTGGTTTTCGCGTGCAGGTGGAAGTTCTGGCATTGTACAAGTGAGAGAGAAGTCACATGATTGCGATTGTTAGATAAGCAACCGATGACGTATTCGGCGCTTATTTTGGGAACTTGAAGGAAGCAAGTTTTACGCTTTCCAAGTCTGGAGAGGGGAGGTTGGTTTGTACCTCCGACTTTGAGTTGGCATTTCTTAGCAAGGACCGCCCGGGAAACAATGGATGATCAAAAGCATCTTCCCTCGTCAGGAGGCTCCACGATGCGCATGCCACATGGATACATCGGCAACCCAGTGCCCTCTGCTCCTCAAGGCGAACGCCAGGTCTTCGTCAAAATTTCAACTTAGTTCAAACTACTTTACGCATGGCGGCTCTCGGAAGAGATATAAATGGGCACCGGCGTGTCTGGCGGAAACAATATTGGAACGCGTCAACCTCGCTACTTTCCCGGAACGACCCCACCATCATGCAGACAGAGAGCATACTTGATAGAACATCACATCCATCGGTGGGTTAATCATTGGCACCATCCGAGCCGTGGGCCAGCCGAAGTCCACGAGGTCGGATTACGTTTTTTTTTCTCTTAAAAAGGTAAATCCATTCTAGTTGAACTTGATCCTCGTTATCGTTGAAGATGGATCTTGAAGAATTTGACCATCCCGTTGGCCGTCCTGGTTCTGTCAACTTTTCAGGAGATCAGGCATATGTCGAAGGATTAAAGCTGCTCGACGATCGCTGGTTCGTCAACGCTACTAGATCTGCCAGATGGATGGACCTTTTGGGCGATTACGCAGGGACCGAGCCTTTTGTTATCGACGGTTGGCCATCCTTGTCTTTACTTTTTTCACTTTGCTTATCTTGCTTCGATGGAAGGCGAAGCTCTCTTTCAGGTTATACTCGACGATCCACTGCTTCTTATTGGGAGAGAAGGTGCGCTTCAGGATTTTACATTCAGGATTTCAAAGGTCTTAATATCCGTTTAACTTGTTTCAGGTCATAGCTTCCAGATCCTTCACGCCTATTACAATCTGGAGACTATACTCAATGAATTTCAACGACGATCGGCAAACTTTGAGATTGTCTTTTGGAATAGTAAGCCACGCATTTCCTGGGACGAATGTTCAATCATTTAGTCAATTCTAGGTACCAAGCACGTTACAATGCGAAGTGGAGAGGCCCGCTTTATGATGGCTTCGCGAGCTCTGGCGCGCTCTATGCTTTTTCGTCATCTTTCCAAACTGCCATTTGCTGTTCAGGTCTTTGATAACCTCAAAGATCCCTTGTGGGTCCAATATACCCTCGCCAAAAAGGTATATGGTTCTCCCGAGATCTTTTGGAACTGTAAATTAAAGGATTCTGAATTGCAGCCGATGTTCGTGATGACGAACCACGGGGGACTTCCGGAGGAGAATATACACGACACGAGTACCGCCCACATATTCGTCCAACGTGCCTTTTTACTGGAGATCTTGTCCTATGGGCTATCGGTTGTTTTATTCGATGGAGCCGAATATCGCGACGCAAAGGTTATCCTGGCCCCTTGATATCATATATATCTGCCATGCTGATCCCATCACCTAGATTCTCTCATTCGTCTACGAACCACAGACATTGGGCACTTCAGAGCTTTTCAAAGCTGTGGAACCTGCAATTACATCTACAACTTTCTTGCTTGATGGGTATCTCGTTCAGGACCATGAGGTTCTGGATTATCATCTTTGTGCGGCGGTTTCGGACAGCGAAAATGGAGATATTCTTCTCAGGATTCTTCGTAACATTGATATCCTATCACTTATCAAGAAAGGTGTCCCTGCGGAAGTCATATACCTCTTCATAGTCCACTCCATCCTTGTTCCTACGCTTAGCGCCCGAGAAAGAGCTCAAGTCCCTCGCGATCTTGGTCCTGAATGGACCTGTGCTCTCCGGGATGGCATTTTATCACCACTATTCTTCAGGGCCGCCAGCGTCTTGGCGTCATATGATTATTCTCTCGAAATCGACGGGACGATATTTGGTGTGGTCCTCGTGTATGCCCTTCTGCAACACGGAGAATTGCATTCTATGCTTGATCCGGCCATACAGGACGAAGCGCAGAGATTATGGCGTTCGCTCAATGGACCTCCTCTTGATTTTCTTGGTTTTTCACAGATTTATCATTTGCCCAACCCTGAGGATTCGTATACAGTGATCCAACATAACATCATCGAGTCACGTGGGATTCTCGCTTTCAATCATCCCATCCTTGACGAAGCATTTACGCACACTTCAAATGAAATAGTAGAAGAAGATTTCCCGTCTGCAAAGTTCGACAGTGGGACCAAGATTTTGGATAACCAGCATTGGCACAATCAGAAATCAATACTGCCACACCATCTTGGTGGAAATAAACCGAAACCGTTGGATAAATGGGCCACACGACGTGCTTTACGGTCTGCCCAGCGCTTTATGTCCAGTTTACATGTGCAGGCAAGTTCACTGACTGGGGCATCTGGCGCGGTGCTTCGTCAAATTGTCATTGCCCCGGTAGGCACTGTGAAGAATTCACAGCAACGAAAGGTTGTCTTTTCCATCTACACCATCAACGAGACTATCAACTGACCATTGTTGAAGGTGATCTCTCAGAAGAAACCACCCACTCTTTCTTCGGCAGACAAACTTAGGCTGAAAATCAAGGAAGAGAAGGAAGCCAGTTCGAAGACTTCGTCCGAAGTCAAGTGGACGCAGCAAATCTCCGCGATGTCAAATATGACTCTTTCGAACAAGATGGAGCTGATGACGAGTCTCTCTCGAAATACCAGCATCGATGCGCCTGAAATCCTCCTAGAGATGCAGCTTTTTCGAGTTCATCTTGAGATCGAGACGTGGCTCGAGGATGCCGAAAGGGAGAGTCCTCAAATCCGGAATCGTTACACGGTCTCAATCATGAAGATGGTGAAGGATATATCACTCATGGGAATTTTGACGCCTTCCGTGAAGAAAGCACTATCGACAGTGCTCATCGTCCTCGGGTTTGAGGTTTACATCCCTACTCTTCTTTCGGCTACGAAATCTGTTGATGGGCGCAAGTTGGCCTTTCGTTTCACCAAATTAATCGACTCCAAGAGCGACAAGCCTCTTCATCCATTTATGGCGATAACAGAGCACCCCATCATCTGGCAGCTTCTGTTCTTTGGGCAGTTTATGGACCGAAGTATGGACAGTTCCCCGGATCGACGTGTTTCCTTTGAACCAGATGCTTGGCAGCGCAGAGTGTTAGATGGTATCGATCAAAATAAATCACTGCTAGTCGTTGGTAAGTCTCTTTACTTGCTCATACAACGCTTATTCAATTCCATCTGCCACAGCTCCAACAAGTGCTGGGAAGACGTTCATTTCTTATTACGCTATGGAGAAAGTCTTGAGGGAATCTGATGATGGTATATTGGTTTACATCGCTCCGACCAAGGCGCTTGTAACACAGATCGCCGCCGAGGTATATGCTCGATTCAGTAAGAATCTGAAAGGGAGTAAGTTACACTTCCTCGTTGAATGGTTTCGGCTGTCGCATACTTATAATCCTACTTAGAAAGCTGCTGGGCTATCCACACGCGAGATTTTCGCATTCACGAACCGCAGAATTGCCAAATTCTCGTGACAGTCCCAGAAATGTTGGCAACGATGCTCCTTTCTCCTCCCTTGGCAAGAAGCTGGACACCGAGGATCAAGCGGTATGTATACACTTATTCCTATTGTGATTATTTTAAATTGTTATATTTCAGCATCGTCTTGGATGAGATTCATTCCATAGGTCAGCAAGAAGGAGGCGCAGTCTGGGAACAGATTTTACTATTTGCTCCTTGCCCAATTATGTACGTCGATTCTTCGTCGCTTATTACTCGCGTGGTGAACATACTCTACTATAGTGGTCTATCGGCGACGATTGGGGCACCTAAGCAATTCAGTGATTGGCTATCAGACGTCCAGAAGGCACATGGCTTCGAGTATGACTTTATTCAACACGAACATCGATACTCCCATCTTCGGAAATTCTTCCATGTCATCGACGGCCATGCGACCTTTAAGAGCCTAGAAGACCATCGCCCAAGTATCCGTACTAGATTCCTCCATCCTATCAGCCTCCTCTCATTTGGTGCAAGAACACTTCCAAGTGATCTTTCCTTGGAAGCGAGAGATATGCTGACCTTGTTTGACGCTTTATACAAGGTCAAGGACCGAATAAACTGCGACCTCGAATCCCTCAAACCGACCACTTTCTTCGCTGACACTCCTGCCCTACTAAGGCAGAAAGATGTTTTACGATATGAAGCTCGGCTGAAGTCCGTCTTACAAGATCTCCTTAAAGAGTCCGACCCTCGAGATCTCACGACGCCCCTCGGAGAGGTTATCGAATCACTTCAGGATCCTCCGCTGGCGAAATGGGCAGAGAACCCAAAAAAAACGGTCACGCGTGCCGCCTTCAAGCATGATCTCTTGGGCCTTCTGGCGGATCTTCATTCCAAAAACGATCTCGTGGGTTTATTCCTCTATTTATGGGGAGGCATTTCTTATGTATGTTTTAGCCAGCGATCTTGTTCAACTTCGATAGGTCGGATTGCGAGATCCTACTGGGGCAATTGGTATCCCAGCTCAGGATATCAGAGAAAGAATGGCGTCGACAGAGCCCAGAGTGGAATCGTAAGCTCAAACAATGGGAGGACTGGAAAGCGGCCGCTCCTGCACGAGAGCGCGCTGCCGCACAACTTAAAAAGCTAAGAAAATCGGGTAAGGACGAAGGTGATCCCCGGGACACCCCTGAAGCATCTTGGGAGAGGTTCTTTAATCCAAATGAACCATCTCCGCAATTCTCGTTCGTTGGGCATCGCTCTGCATATTCAAAGTCAGATCTCAAGAGGGACATTGAAGCCATGGCATGGGCCAATGTTCCCCCATGGGCAATTGCGGGCTTAAGACGGGGTATCGCTGTCCATCACGCAGGTATGAACAAGCATTACAGGAGTTTGGTTGAAAGGTGAGTGCTAGCTTCTATCTGAAGGGGCAACACCTGATGGTTATGCGATAGTTTGTTTCGGCAGGGATTCATACGGGTTGTAATTGCAACTGGTCAGTCGGTTCTACATTCGACATCCTCGTTGCGAACTCCCACTTATCTGCGTCCTAATCAGGGACACTCGCTTTGGGGATTAATGCCCCGGCCAAGACCGCAGTTTTCTGTGGAGACTCGCCATATTTGACTGCACTGATGGTGAGACCCAGGTGTTATTGGTAACATAAATGCATCAATCTAAAGAGATCACCTACAGTACAGGCAATGTGCCGGTCGCGCTGGTCGTCGTGGCTATGATCTCATGGGAAAAGTCATCTTCTATGGAATACCGCTGGATCGCGTGCGGCGGCTTGTTTTATCGAGGCTTCCTACCCTTGGAGGAAATTTCCCGCTGACGTCCACCATGATTCTACGACTGTTTAGCCTTCTCGACGGATCAAACAATGCCGACGTCGCAGTGTGTGCGCTTAAAAGCGTAATAGACCTTCCACAAATCACCGCTAACTCGGACGCTGGTCATGACCGACTCCTGCACCATGTACGCTTCAGCATCGAATATCTTAGGCGCAGTCGCCTGCTTGACAAAGAAGGAAAGCCAATCAATCTCTTCAATATCGTTGCTCATCTCTATGTGAGTGAGGTCGTTGGCAGATGATTTCTCACGTATTAATTGTCCTATTTATATTCAGTACACTGAACCTAGCAATTTCGCACTTGTGGCGCTCATGCGATCTGGCGTTCTCCATGAAATTTGTAATCGATCCAACTTGGAGTCTGCGAAGAGAGAATTTATGATCATCATGGCTAATCTCTTTGGTCGACGATACATGTCCAGAATATTCGCGAGGGGGGGAAACATCGAAGAGCTAAAATCCAAGTATCCTTCCATGGTCGTTCTCCCACCTTTACCAGAAAGCGCCCGGGAAGCCTTGCTGGTCCATGAAAAGGAGATATTGCAGATTTTCTCGAGTTACGTATCGGCTTTTGCGAAGAACTTGGAAAATACGATTGGACAGGAAGAAATATTACCGCTCAGCAAACTACCGGTCTGTGGAAACGACACTCATCGGCGTGCTGAAACGGCTCAGTTCTATGCTCACCTCCAAACGAACGCAACTCCAGTTATAACGCGCTCTGTTTTCATTGCCAACTCTGGACACGACGATGTGTTCAGCAGCGTTTCAGAGTTGACGCGAACTGCACGGGCTGGTCTGAATCTCAATGAACATGCGATACCGTCCATGTCACACTTTACTATCACTACCGACACCGATACTCTCGAGCACCGGCTTAACGCGTATATTCTCGACTTTTATACTCACGGGCAAGTCGAGACGCTAGCGATAGCCAATGGCATTCGACGAGGAGATGTTTGGTATCTCCTTGACGATTTCAACTTGACCCTCCACACAGTCGAAGCGGCATTGAAACAGTTGCTCACGCATGCCTCAAAGGATTCCAAGACTGAACCCTTCTCATCAGATGAGGGGATGCTTGATCCTGTTGATGACATAGAAGAGATGGATATCGATGTTGAAAATGACGAAGAAAGCGCTGAGCATACGTTAGATGCTTCGAGGCAGGAAGGCCTGTCGGATTCGGATTGGAATGTATACAATGTTGTAACGCAAGTCTGCAAGGAGTTCCAGGAAAAATTCAAGGCCATGTGGGCGTAATAGGCAACATGACCAATCATTTTCATTCGAATAAATAGCTTTTGAGCGCCAGGTCAACTATGTAGAATTCGTCATTATAGAGATAGTGTGAGGGTATAATCAACGGGATAATTAATTAATGGATAAGTCAACGCGGTACGAATGGGGTATCATGTAGTGAAGAATCAGTAAGGAACGTGGTTGGATAAGATAAGAAAAAGAATGTGAGGCGTCAGGAAAATACCGATGCACTACAAGGAATGTCAAATCAAAGAACGAGCGTTCCGAATATATGACCGTTGAGAAGGAGGTCCTTTGAATTCGATTTAAACTACTTGGCACTTGCCGGCTGCCCCAACAAGGACTTGCGTGAGATCCAAGGGGTTGGGGACTGGCTCGCCTGGTACGAATGGAAGGGGGACGGGCAGCAGTGGGCCCCCACTGCAGTCATCCATCCTGCAGAGGACAAAGAAATTTTATGAAGACATTCTAGTTCGATGAGAAGTCGGAAATGGTACCCACGAATAGAAGTTGCACATTATCGTCTTGCATACTACCACCAGCTGAACCTTATGTTCTTTCGATATCCTTGGAACACATTCACCGGATTTGGAGATAATTTCAGTGCCACCTTCGTAAAGGACTCCCATGTACTGATTGTTCCTGTCAGAAGGCATCTATGCATAACACGTAGGATTAACACGAACCGTATCAGGGCCACCGGCGTTACACTTATCCATTAACTCGAAATACTTTGGTATGAGATCAAGCGGAATATTGGTAGGCGGTAGGAGGCCGTCGCGGGGCAAGACGGCTGCTTGGGCGGATCCACTGTAACTGGAAAGGATTGCCATATTGAGGAGTGCAAGGAAGAGGGAAGTCAAGGCGCCAAAGCTGGAGGTAGAAAAGGATAAGGATTTCATCGCTGTAATGTAGCTTGTGGGCACTCGATACTGAATTTACCGTGCATCGAAAGCAGGCTTTTATAGTGCGCGATCCCGAAGAGAAGGCATGCCCTGGCTGAGACTACATAAAACACTAGAGTCCACTGATGGAAGGAAGTCCTGAGTTCGCGACTAGTGTCGCGTCAGTCAAGATGCCAGAGGTAACTGTGTTTGGGCAAGCGGCAGAGATTACTCTCACGTTGACAGACAACCAATTCGCGTTATAGAGGCGAGCGACTGAGTCAGAATATTGTTTGAAATCCACCTAACGAGATGAGGGATGACAAGGAGTCGTCTCTCGTTGAAACTCCGATTTTCTGAAATGGTGAAGTCATAATCCACAACACGCAATGGTGCTGTGGCCCTCAACGTTGCCTCGAGGCTTGTTGCCTGTAACGGGCCTCATTACGCAAAACGTACAGGAATCCATGCCAAGATTGGTATCAAACATAGCAGCACGAACAGAACACATGTACGGTGCGCGCATGTCCGTCCTACATATCTTGCGATTCATATCCTCGCCACCGCCCCGCACCCATCCAATATCCCACATATCGACTTTGCTTCAAGGTGCACGTTAGGCTCTCCTTCCTTCATCAGTCCTATTCGCCCAGGAGATTGTATGAGTTCCAGCAGCAACAGAGGGAAACTAAGAAAATCTCCCCCGCCGCAACCTCAACCCCGTTTTCGACTGCCTTCCATCCATTGGTTATTCAGGAGCAACATTCCCCGACGCCGGACTTCCTATATTACACCCGACGTCCGCAAAAGAAATTTCTTCGGTATGGGAGAGATATTGGGTGTCATCGCCAACGTCTGCTGTTCTTCTACGCCGTCGTATGAACATTTTGCTAAATATTTTATTCAACAGCCTTCAGAAACTGTCCGCTCACTCACTGAATCCAAGAAGCTTCTCGAAGAGGCGCGTACTGAGATGAAAGAGAGCAGGGAGCGCTCTCAACTGCGCACAAAGCACACGTTTTCGAGGCTACCAGGTTTCTTTCCCCGTAAAGCAGAAATGCTCGCCATTGAACGCGCCATGGAGGGTGAACCATCATTCACTATTCTCTTTGGAGCAAGTTCAGTCGGAAAGGCAAGTCTTTCTTTCGAATATTGCGACTCGGGGGGTTTAACTGAGCATTGTAATACCAGACCGCCCTTCTTCGAGAAGTTCTTTGTCGAGAGGAATATCACGTTCTTCACTTTGACCTCCGGATTGCGGGATTTGCAGATCTTGCGAGTTTGTACAATAGCCTCAGCCAACAGATGGAACAATATTTTGAGGAAATTTCTATCAAGTTGGAAGGCTATGAGGAATTTGAAAAAGAGGCTTGGAGTTTCAAGGTCCGTTTGAACGAGGTTTGGTGGGGGAGTATTTTTCTTTTTAGCTTACCTCTTCTTCTTTAGCACGACCGCCTCAACGTCGAACGCCGACTTTCCGAAAGGAATATAGGCGACGGAAAGGTCCAAAGCGTCAAGACAAGCGACGTTGCCCGATTAATGGAACTCTTTCAGGTAACCGCTCAAAGATACAACCGACATTATTCAAAACTGACACAGCTCTCCCATTGCAGAGTTCACTGTTGAAATACTGGGAATTTACACCCACCTTGGACGACAGCAGCGACGAAGCCTCGAATGAGCAAAGCAGGGGCAAGCATGCACGAGGGCAGGGATCATCCGATACCCAGAGAACCCGCGTCGAACATGCCCGTCAGGACTCTGGGACCCGATCGAAATGGAGTTTCAAGAGCTGGGGAAAGAGTAAAGCTAATCAGCGAGCCTCTGAAATTCCGAGGCCCGAGCCGCTGCTAGAACCCCTGCCCGTGGAGGGCGAAAAGGAAAAAGGCAAGGAGAAGCCTGCGAAGAAAATGCCGGTGTGTCTTGCCACCCCACACAACTTTGCCCGCGTACTAATTTATTCATCGAAACATGAAGGTTATTTTCTTTGACGAAGCACATAAATTGTGGGTACCGAGTGCGATTCATGAAATCGATTCAATTTTGATGAGCTTATCACTTTCGCATTACCTAGGCCCGCGCTCATTCAATCAACAGAGACGATGAAATGCCTTCTGGACTCCATGCTGGTGTTGACCAAGCAAGATCGGCTGTGTCACGTAATCCATGCCACTAGCGACCCGTTTTATCAGACATGGCTTCGTCAACTGAACGTCATGCAGCACTGCAAGGTTTGTGGGGACTTGATTACCCGTATCATCATTCCTTTCATATTGAAAGCGATCTCCAGATAATCACGATTGGCGATTGTTCAAAGGGCGAAACCAGGAAATATTTCCAAGAAAGGGTCATCCCTCGAGTTCCTGAACATCTTCGTCGTGGCTTGAATTTCGAACACCTGTACGAAGCTTTTGGTGGCAAATTCGCGCACTGGTATGATTATATCACCGACTATGGTAGGTCCCTCTCAAAGCTGTCATTTGCTCGTTCTCAAATAAACGTAATGGTGTTTTCTAGTTAATTCAAATGGCACACTTGATAGTGAGTTTTTTTCCCTCTTAGCCCTCAATTACGACCTGAGATTCATGTCTTGTTCTAAAAATTTCCAGTCAAGCAAAGCTCTCATTTCCTTCAAGCACACTCCCTGCTGAATCTGCACATCATCCATTCCTCGCAAGCGCCAATTCCAGGAGGACCTCAAGCCGAAGGAGAGTCCGCTCCAGGAGCTGCTAATGCCAGTAACCCAGAAACGCTGCACCCAGGCCTCGGCCCAGCCGGTTTCAAGATCTATTCCCCTCTCAGCCGGCCACAGGGCCCCGGGTCAATGGCGAGCGTGGGAGGGGAAGGCAGCCAGTCCTCATCAGGCCTGACAACCGGTCCGCCAGAGTTCTCCGCCATGGAGCTCCTCAAAGTCATGAGCAGACTCTCGAAGCCCGAGACTCAGTATCTTCCGTATTTTCACCTTTGTCGGGAGCTTGGCGTGCGAGCGGTTGATGGGATGGTGAAAGGCCGGGTTTTGGATTTGAGATGGACGGAGACCGTCACGAAAGAATCGGGCGAGGAGCCGAGGGTGAGGAGCCATCCAGTGTCCATAAACGTACAAAACAGCGGCGCGGTTTTGGGGAGTGGGGTCACTGGAGTCGGGAATGGGGTCATCCCGGGTGCACCTGCTCCACCACCAATTGACGAAGACGAAATAATGGAACCAGTCTCGGCGGGCGAAATGCATGGTGGTAATGTTTTTGAGGCGGTCATGGAGGTGATCGGCCCAAAGCTGGTGCCAATGACGCCAATTATGCGGTACGCGATGAGGGATGTGGTTGAGGAATATGAAGACGACCAATCGATCTCGGAATATGCATCATTGTCGGATGTTGATGAGTATTGATTCTCGCTTTCGTTTTCCACTTTCTCAGTCGACCTTGTATGTTCGTGTACATTATTTATTATTTTCGTAATGCTTCGGATGATATTGTAGCTTTTCTGTTTCTAATTGCATGAGAACTGATCATCAATGTTCTGCCTGGGCCAAAAAGTCGCTAAGTACGTACATTCTTTTTTTTTTCGTCGAGAATGGCCTTGCTACTCAAGGCCTGCATATTTAACATCCGCATTCACTTCCAGCCATGCGAGCCATTTCTTCAAATAACTTCCTCCATGGCATATCGTAGATGAATCTCCAACGATACACTGCGCAAATTTTATGAGATGAGATGAAACTAGAAGAATGTATTTCTAACTTACAAGATGTCGCTTCGCTCGCGTCATTGCAACTGAATGTACGGTTAGACAAGAACGAGTGTTTTCAATCATCAGCAAAACAGACCATTCATCCTCCGCTTTTCCTTAAGAAAGCCAACTTCTCGCTAATGGACTTTTGATCAGAAATCAACCCTATTGTTCATCAATAGACATACCGTGTCGTTACTTCGAACAAGTGAGATAATGATCGCCTCCTTTTCTCGCCCTTGCATTCCATCAACGGTTCCAATTTCCAAGGATGAGCCATACTTAGGCCTCAAAAGTGAGGTTAACAAAGTGACTTGAGCTTGATATGGAGTGATGACGGCGATTTGGCTCGGAAGAATACCGACCTCGACCTAAAGGCCATAATTCATCAATCGTTACTTTTAGGCATAATCAGCACGCCTACCAGTTTAACGATCCAGTTGTTGACGATGGTAGCTTCATTTTCGTTGCAACGACTGCCTTCGTCCCCATCGCCGTCAAGCCGTTCAAAGTACTCGCATCCGGCTGTGTCGAAGAATACTACAGGCGTTTGCAAGTACTCTTTTTCATCTTCCTCGGAATCAGCCTGGGTGTTTGGAAGATCGTGCAGGAGGTGAGTGGCCACTGATTCGTGCGATTTGAGTTTGGAGGTGTAGAGGGTTTTTGAGGGGAAAGCGCAGATCTGTTCGTGCATACTGTATGTATCGCCATTCAGTCCTCTGAGTAGAAGGGGTGGAACGATGAGCACTACGAACCGATATTGGACTTCTAGCATCCGTTTGATGCTTGCTCCATACATGGCCTCCAAGCGATCGAACAGCGTCGTCTCTAAGGTTCTTGGAGGGACAAGTTTCGTTCCGTGTGTTCTTGGGTTTAACGAAAGCTTCATGGCTGCTTTCGATAAGGCTGCCTCAGAATCACTATTTTCAGATGAATCGGATTCGGATTCAGGGGGTTCCTTGGGGGTTTCTGCCGGGGTTACAGGCTCTTTCTGCGTCGCAGCTTTCTTCGAATTTGATGCGGAGGATTTTGCTGTAGGCCGAGGTGCCTCTTTCGCTTTCTTTTTCTTCTTGTCGTCTAGTGAAAGAATAGTCGGAGGGAGTTGCATTGGATCGCCAGCCAAGATGAGTTTCTTCGCCTTGAATATCGGGATCCAGCATACCTAACCATCGATGGCCAAGAGATTAACAAGAAGATCCGCTCCAAGAAATAATAACCCACAGCTTCCAGGGCCTGCGTTGCCTCGTCAATAATAACCACATCAAAATTCTGGCTGAACATCTGTCTTCCTCCAGCTGAATGACACGTGGCAAGCACGACCTAGAGAAAAATGTTAACAATTTTCGCAAATCAAAGCCATGAAGAAAAAAACCTGAGATTCTTTGAGGACAGACTTTACGACGCCTCCTTCTCTCTGACGGTATCTGAGGTGTAATGTCGAACCCAAAAAAACTTGAATGGGAAGGAACACACTCACTCCTTCCTCAGAGCTTTGACATCATCCCACATTTTCCTTCGTTCTGCTCCTCGAGGACCTTTTCCTTTCACGCCTTTCCCTTTGCCAGAAAGAATTCCGAGAGTTGTTTCTATCTCATCCTTGACATCTCGTGCAAGTGCTGCCTGAGAAGCCATTCTTATCCAACAGTATTTGATGATATAATATGTTTAAAATACCTGATCAGTTCGAGTCGCTTTAACTTCGAGCGTTGAATCCAAAATGCCTTCGTGGGCCATGACACGGGCTGGATGGCCGATTCTCGTCACTTTCAATCTTCTTGTTTTGTCAGCGGCTGGAAGGGCCAAGAGGCGCTCTAGGATGTTGTCGACCGAAAGGTTGGAAGCACCGCATACAAGGACCCGTTTTGGCTTAGGATTTGCAGGGGTTTCGGTTGTGAGTTGCCGAATAATCTCGATGAGTGTATGCGTCTTGCCAGTGCCTTTATCGGAAGTTATAAGAAAATTAGTGATAATTGTTGCGTTCATGAGCTGGAATTTACCTGGTGGACCATGTATGCACGCCACCTCTGGAGATTCTAGACAAAACCTAACCGCCGTTTTCTGACTGTCGTTCAACGTGTCATCAAAGAAGTCCAACTTGTCGATTCGGTCTTTCGCGGTGGGAGGCCTCATCCCGAGGAGAACTTGTACCAGGGTGGTCGATTCCCCAGTTTTTCCATCCTGTAAATATGTAATTGAGTAACGGAAGGTTCGTCGAACTGGAAGCTGAAGTGACCGGTGGTAGGACCATTTTCTCTAGATAATTAATCGCTTTATCCATCCTGGGGTTTAGGGAAGAAGGCAAGAAAATAAAATTGGAGCGCATCGAGGCAGGAAGGTCCAAAAAAAAAACTAACCTTTCGTATGTGACGCTATTGGCCAACTTGAGAACACGACACCGTTCTGGGAGGTCCAGATCTTCTGAAGACGACTCTGAAGAATCTACGGCGATGACGATGCGGGTGTCGGACACCTGAAAATGCAGAGTGAGATGGTGCAACTGGCAGGTAGTGGTAAACAGACCTTATACACAACCCCTTCAGCCTGCGAAGCTTTCGTGTCGGCACCTGCAGCAGAAGCTTTTGGTTTCTTCGTAGAGGTCGCTGAGGTAACATTGGCCTCTATCCGCGCGAGATCCCCTGGTCTGAACCATTGGTTAGAACCCTGATAGTCCCAGAATGTCGCTCAAGATACCTGAAGGTGTGAGGAGGGAAGAGGGGGCTCGAATGATACGCAGACGGCCTTTCAAGTTCTACCAAGCTGCCCTTTGACGAATATTAGCTCCTAGGGGGTACGCAAAAAGTGAGGACACGTACGTTTTCCCTCCAAGGCCTACATTCATCCCTACGATCCCCAGACCCCCAAGTGAGAGCCCTTTTTGCTCCAGAAGTTTTGGGCCACAGTTGGAAAGCAACAGTGAACTCCTCTCGATCTCTGCATCGCGATCTTTTGCGAGCAGGACGCGTTGGCGATCGATAAAAGCTCGAATATCCCCTTCACTGGCCATGGTTGGAATCGATTTGATCACGGCTGACTTGTCAAATATTTCAATTGTAAGCGTGATGTGGTAATACTAGGTCTTGCTTGTCGCTCACCGCCTTGCTGATCCAAATCCAATCTGCAGACTGTTCCAATATGTGTAATTGTCATTCCGAAGAATCGATTCCCGAATCAAATAACAAACCCTGGCGCCCGGATGACAAGGCGCAAGCAACTGCTGCACGACCTGGTTCTACTGAAATCTACCGCCCTGATATTCTTGAAACAATTGAGGAAAAGATCAAGGAGCTGGATCTTGAATTGCGCGAGTTAAGCTTGGATATTCATGGTAAGTTACCTAGATCATCTAATCTGAAAGAACTCGAATTTGCTCCTCCAGCCCATCCAGAATTGGGCTACGAAGAATAGTGAGGATGCATATCATCTCCAGAGCCCCAGCGAAAGACGATCGTTGACGTCTAGCTATGCCCATGGTGTATATACGGCGTTCATGGAGAAGCGTGGATTCGAGGTCACAAAACAGTTCCACCTTCCAACAGCATGGAAGGCCACCTTCTCCCATGGCACTGGTGGCAGGACCATCGGGGTGAATTCAGAGGTACGTTACACTTCTAACGACTAGCTATGTCCTGAACTCAAGCAACTTTGCCTACCAGATGGACGCGCTGAAGGGGATCGGACATGCCTGCGGACACAACCTGATTGGAATCGCAGGTGTTGCTGTTGCTTGTGCAATCAAAGCTGCGCTTGAAACCCATAACATCTCTGGCAAAGTCGTCCTTTTGGGCACGCCTGGTAAGAGCACTGTCTTTATTAAATGCAGGGACTAACTGCCCAATTAGCCGAGGAAGGTGGATCTGGCAAGGTAGTTCTCTTGGAAAAGGGTGCCTATGAGGGTATGGATGTCTGTCTAATGCCGGTGTCTTCCTGTTACTAGGTTTTCCCCCTCTCTCATAGGTTTTTTCTTATAGGTGTCATCCCGCCCCTGGTCCTATTGGTTCAGTCAGCTTGACCAGCTGCTTAGCTCTGCAAAGAATGACTGTCGAATACAAAGGCCATACGTTTGTGAAGAGCTACAGCAAGATGGACACAACTGACAAGCTAGTAGAGCACACGCTGCCCTCTCTCCATGGGAAGGGAAAAACGCCCTCGATGCCGCAGTTCTTGGATATAACAACATTTCTGCACTTCGCCAACAGCTCCATCCCACCCATCGTGTACATGGAATATTTGAGGGAAAAGATTGGGCCCCGAACAGCAAGTCACCCTCTTGATAATTCTCATCTCAAGAACTAACTTTGGAGTCCTCAATGGATATAGTTATTCCCGATTACGCAAAATTTATGTGCGGAATAACGTTCCTTCTGCCTTAATATCGGGGCTCAAAGAATGACAGCTGCTACGTCCGCGCTCCTACTCGTAAGGAGATGTTTGAAACTCTCAAGAGAGTAACCCCATGTTTCGAGTGAGTTTCTGTCCCTGTTTGGGTATGTCAGGACTTTTACGCTGTCTAAGAGCTGCTGCGCTCGCAACTGGATGTGAGGTCAAGATTACTCAACAGACCGGTACAACATTCGACCTTCGCCAGAACAAAGCTCTGGGTGAGAAATTTTTTGGCCCATGATATTAACCAAGGTCCTTATTCACTGCGTGACGTGCAGGCGGCGAGGTAGCCAACGTTATTCTCAACAAGTATGGTTCTATCGACTACGAATGGGGTATCAAAAGCGCTTCGACAGACTTCGTGAGTACATTTGTTTCCATAGTTAAGTACATTGTCATAACATTAGGCAGGGAAATGTTACCTACGGTTCGTTGTCCTCCTTGAAGCCCGCAGATTATTTTCCTTAAGGTTTTATAGCTCTTCCTTCCTTGCACCCAGGTTTCGGTATGTTTATCCTTCTCCGGTACTATAAGATGCTGAATAATTAACTCTAGCAATTCCGACCATCGTCGACGGAGGAAATCATACACGTGGATTTGCACTATCCGCAGCCACCATTGCAGCCCACTATGCTTGCCTTGATGTTTCGAAAGCCTTGGCTTCGACTGGGGTCAGGGTGTTGATAGATGATGCATTCTTCGCGAATGTACGCGCCACCTCTCTGGATCGTCTAAATTTTCTGACATATCGATGTCTGTCCAGGTCCAGCGAACATTCAAAGAGGATGAAAAAGAACGCGGGCCTCTTTAAATAAAAAGTGAAGACGATAGTGTATGAATTTTGCTTGTATTTTTAGTCATACTCCGAAAAAAAAGATGAGCCTGAGATTTCGGCGTACAAGGTATGGAATTCCCACCTCACCGCGCACCATTGCCGTTGTGAATCCATTCAATAAGAACTTGTCTTCCTTCAACATGTCCGTTGGTTCAGTCCAAGCTCCCAGTGTCAATTACAAGATTTGGCGTCCGGACGACGGCACCCATCCATCACCTGCTAAACCAGGCTCAAGTGAAATCTACCGCCCAGATGTATTGGAAACCATTGAGGCAGAGATAAAACGATTAGATGGTGATCTACGGAATCTCAGTCTTGACATTCATGGTAAGCACGACCTTGAACACTTCCGTTTGCGCCAACGGGCCGATAACCTGCTTCCTTGTCCACTATCAGCCCATCCAGAACTTAGTTTTGAGGAATTGTAGGGGACTTCACCTCTACGATAGAAATGACTCATCACACTCTGACGTCCAGCCACGCGCACGATGTCTATACCGATTTTGTATCTAAACATGGGTTTGAAGTCACTAAACACTTCCATCTTGAAACTGCATGGAAAGCCACTTTCACGCATGGAGACGGTCAAGGTCGCACCATTGGGATCAATTCTGAGGTGAATTCTCTCATCATTGACGAATTCTCGGAAAGATAGGTATCTTTTCTCATCGCCGATTAGATGGATGCTCTGAAAGGAATAGGCCATGCTTGCGGCCATAACCTGATAGGAATGTCGGGTGCGTTTTGTATTCATTCTTGTGTGAAAACTTGCGAAACCGAAATTATCCCATTTACCAGGTGTTGCGGTTGCTTGCGCTCTTAAAGCCGCAATGAAGAAACACGACATTTTTGGGAAGATAGTCCTTTTAGGTACCCCTGGTTAGTGACCATCCAAATACACCGTGGTGAGGAGGGGAATTTATTTACTCTATTGCCCTTCAGCTGAAGAGGGAGGAAGGGGGAAGGTAATCCTCCTGGATAAGGGCGCATACAAAGAGATGGATGTCTGCCTGATGTAAGTGTGGTCCGTGCCGGCCACTCCTACGGAGAGCTGAGCTTTGTTATAGGTGCCATCCAGCACCAGGTCCAGTTGGGTCTGTGAGCCTGTCCGGCTGCCTGGCGCTCGAGTTGCTGTCTGCTGAATATAAGGGACATACGTGCGTGAATCGCCGAGCTCAGATTCCCCCACCGGAGTATTTCAAAGCCTATACTTACCGGTATCTTTTCAGAGCACACGCAGCACTCTCCCCCTGGGAGGGAAAAAATGCTCTGGATGCTGCAGTTCTTGCATATACCAATATCTCAGCTCTCCGACAACAACTGCACCCCACGCATCGCATACACGGTATTTTTGAAGGGAAGAATTGGGCCGTGAATAGTGAGTCGTCTACAGAAACATTCGTCATGGACCGATTAAGTTATTTTGAATGGTGAATAGTTATCCCCGACCACGCGAAGTATCGGTGCGTGCTTATCACCTACACCAATCTGATATGAGGAAATAGAGGTTTGCCGTGATACTGATTCTCTCGATCCCACTGTAGATGCCTCATTCGCGCTCCCACATACAGTGGGGTGAAAGAGACCGTGAAACGTGTTAAACCTTGCTTCGAGTGAGTCTAGTTATAGGTATACTCATTATTTCTAATGTATGACTTTTCAGGGCGGCCGCTCTCGCTACTGGCTGCGAGGTTTCAGTTCTGCATGAAGGATCAATGTATGACATTCGTCAGAACGCAACATTAGGTTTCTCTCTTGTCCTGGCTATGTAATTGTACTCAAGAAACAACAGGAGCAGAGATCGCCAATATCGTGCTGAATAAATATGGCAACATCGACTACGAATTTGGAATCAAAAGCGCGTCAACCGATTTTGTATGTGATTTGTCTCCCCACCCGTTCTCTATTTTCTTATTCTTGTGGCGAAGGGAAATATTACATATGGTAAGAGATAAATACAATAGGGCATCAACCTCTCATGAGCGTGCTTTCCCAGCACTTCCATCTCTGCATCCCGGTTTCGGTCAGTTGCGCATTCCATTATTCATGGTTAGATCTCACGTTTTGAGCAGCTATCCCAACAATCATCAATGGCGGAAATCATACCCCGGAATTTGAAAAGGCAGCAGCTACAGTCGAGGCACACTATGCTTGTCTTGATGTTTCAAAAGCTCTAGCTGGAGTCGCGGTTCGCGTTTTGACAGACAATAATTTTTTTGCGGAGGTAATTGGGCTAAATGTTAAATCTAAAAATTCTATTTACTAACATGTTCCTGACTTATTCAATTAGGTGCAGAGAACCTTCAAGGAAGAAGTAGATAGCCTAGCAGCATCGTCAAATTAATTCCCCTACGAACAGCTAGTGATCATATCGTCTTCACTCAGATTTCAGTGTTGTAGGAATGTCATTACATGGCGGCTGGTTTGAACAGCAAATATTACCATCTTGGACTAAATTGTTCGTTTCTGTACGCACCGCTGGTGGAGGTGGAGCATGGATAGATACCCCACCAAGACGCGACTTGGGGCTTGCTTGCTCGATCGAAAGTGCGGATGTACATGGAATCGGTGCTACAGTTTCGATGGGACTTCGGAGAATCTCAGCATCTCTAAAGCCTTCCTTCTATCATCTTCCGCAGACGCCTTCCACACCCAATCCCAATCATTACCCAATACCTCAAACAATTTCTCCAATTTCTCCAATGGGACCCCAGTATCGCCTTCCACGACTTCCTCGAAGCCTGGAGCGACCAGCTCGCTAAGCATCCCCGCTTTCTTCGACGCCTCGAGCGCGTGGTTCCCCATGGGACGTCGAACGGTGTTGTATATCTCGGAGATGCGAGCTACAGGTGCTTTGATACCATTTTTTGCTTCCATATTGGTGCAGATTAAACTAGCGAGAATGTATGCATCCTGGGTGCCACGGAGTTTATGAATCCGGTATTCACAGGCGAAATAGGGGAGACATTCACCTCGACGGCTTGGCCTGCGCCTGCTCCCTGATGTGGTGTCATCGCATGGGCCTACTCAACCGCATTCAGCGCTTAAAAGCCAACGATATAAGAGACTCACGGCATCCCCTCCCAAGATCACCCGGCGGTAAGAATACCGAGGCATGGGGTGTAACTCACGTATTGCCCATTTTGTTGGTTTCTCGATGCACTGCATGTATGTAACAAGTTAGGTTGTTGTTAGCTTTCGAAGACCACGCATGTTGGCGAGTGAATAACGATACATACGCGAAGCAAGGCCTGGACCTCTTCTTCCCACCCATAGAACAAGTTTAAAACCTCTTCTTGTGTGCAAAGTGAGAAGGTGGGGCCAGGGTAGGCTGTCCCTTGTTTAGTCAAATCAGTGGAAAATGCAACAACGTTGATGAGTTTATCTTTTGAGACGGGATACACGACTAGATGCTAAAGACATGAAAATAAGGCGAAGATTCACGTTTAATCGAAGTTCGCGAACCTTGAGCTTGCCAACATACTTGAAATGGATCGAATTAAATCCTCATTGGAAGATAAGGACGGAGTACACGGTTGCTACTCACAATCATGGGAGTATGTACGGCGCGGTGACCTGGAAGCTCGAGTTCGAGTTTCTCAATTGGTACAAGCCCTCGATAGGCGACGGTTCCCGTCCAGATCGGATGAACTAATGGCGATTTCGGTAGCCCATGCTTGAGGAAGCACTTGCGAACAGCGGACTTGATTCCGTCCATACCGACGAGGAGATCACAAGTTGCACTCTTGCCGTCAAGAAATTGTAGGCGAACTTCGTTGTTGGTTTCTTCATAGGAAATCAGTCGGTGAGAAAGAAAGAGCTGCCCAGTTAGTCGGCTGATGAGTGCCTGTTGCAAGTCTGCCCTGTGGAATCTGAAGGCCCCTCCTGGTTGCATGTTCAATAACGGAAGGACTCGTGCTGCTAGAAATTGAAGCGCACCTTTCATCTTGATATCCCGAATGTGAACGCCTTCAGCTTGGTCGCTTTTCCGAATTTTAAATGTCAATCCTCGGGATAAATAAGCTTGTTGCGATCAGCGAAATAAACTGGAAATTGGTTTACGAAGGAAATCATCTGGTTCTTGAGGGAGCAAGCGCGTCAAGTTTTCCTCAAGACCAATGGCTTTCAAAATAGCCCAAGTTCGGGGCCAGAAGTTGATCCCTGCACCGAGCTCTGAAATACAGGACGACGCCTCGTAAATTTTGATGTCCAAACGCTTTTCCTGGTCCATGAAACCTAGGGCAGCCGAAAATGCGAGCCCCCCTATTCCAGCACCCCTAGGTATCGCAAAGATCAGCCATAGTCAAAGGCAGAAAGAGACATCACACAACGTACACGATTCCGATGCGAACCTTTTCTTGTGAAGCCATAGTTGTAAGTGCGTTGCTGGATCAACACTCAGGGTGGCTTTTAAAGTCTTGGGCCTTGCTTCTAAGCCCCTAGTATCAGCTAGAAATGTGCTAGTAGTACTGTGCGGCCTTTCTGATAGGGTAGGATCAAGGGTTGCGATCCCTGAGCACCCAGAAAAGAAGGCGGATGAGGAACAGTAGAATCACCAAGGTCGTATTGTTCTAAGATCCGTGTTACATTTGGGCTGAGAATAGATCAGTGCCATGTCGTCTTCACATTCACGGCTATATGATCTTTCGAATCTATATTAAAGTGGGGGGTGACTTCCGGGATGGATGCGCGCTGCGATGAATGAGTTGAACGTCTCGGCTGGACAGTCATGCAACACATGAGAGGCTTAGTCGTGTTGATGTCCCATTGGAAGTTAAGCATTCTTGTATGAGAAGAGGATTCCATGACTCACTTGTATATGTGGAGAGGCGCATGGTTTACAGACCTTCTTGTGACGTTCCTGATTTGATACCCAGTACTTTGATAGCCAGTACCAAGCGGGGCTCCTCCAATCTGCTGCTCAGATCCAACAATTCCTATGGGGTGGATTGAAAACATTAATGAGGGGGGTGGAAAAAATGGAAAAAATACAATTGTATCAAGTAAAAGTTCGATTGGCTGGTGTGATAGCAGCGATCTGAAGGCGTAATCTCGTCTAACCGATTCGCCTGCTACCACCAAAAGGTAATTGCTCGCATGTCGACGTTTGCACCACTAGTCAACATGCTGAGTTTGTTCAACTGCCCAATAATGACATGCCGTTGGTGTCTTCAACGCCCTCTATGTGTGGAGTCGAACGGAGATGATTCGTATCCTATCTGCGGCGTTGATAAATGTGGCGAACCCAAGATACGGCGAGATCCTACCTTTTGGTTGGTACCCTTTGAGGAAGGACTTGGTCCAGCATTTTCAATCGTTCTACAACTTTAATGTTAGCCCTACGAGATTTGCCGATGAAATGGGTGCGTACTTGCCGCCATGTGGCTATATGGCCATCCGATGACCTCTTTTTCTACGTAGGCTGACCGTGTCGACAGTGAGCTTCTTTCTTTCCATATCGTCCGCGATGAGTTTGTTGGCGAAGCATATAGAGTTCTTACACCACTGAACTGACATTTCAACTTCAGAATTCCAATCTTCTCAGCCTTTAGATGATGGTAGAACGAGGACATAGGGTTTTCACGAACGAGCTGGATTTGGACTCCCTCTCGTTGATGATTTTCGCGCCGGCTTCGAGAGACAGATCCTCGTTGCGATCACTTAACTGCATTTCCTTTGGCACTTGCTGCCAGGCTCAACGGATTTACAACAACCAATAAAGTCATTGATGAAAAGGGCAAGAGGAAGGAGAAGTTCAAAAAATTCGGATTTCACTGCCAGTCACCTGATCGCGAGGGGAAAGTCAGGATCAAACAGAACCAAAGAACTGTGCCGGCAGTTTTTGACCGGACCTGGACATTCAACAGCACCTTAGGTCCTTTGGTACAGTGAGCTGTGCTAGAAAGCCAATCTCGTTATATCTTTGCAAAGAATCCCCTCTCTTTGAACGCGTAGGGCCGTAATAGAGATGTCGGGCCCTGTTAAAGACATTCTTCTTGTTGGCTTTGGTGCTGTGGGTTCAATATGTGCGTTCAAACCCAAGTGATTTCAAGCGATTTGGGGGAAGATAACCTGGCACGAAACTCGCAGACTCTCTCATCCTAAAGAGAAGTGGGTTGGCTCGAGTTACTGCTGTTGCGCGTAGCAATTACGACCTTGTTAAGAGTGCGTCACCAAATCCTCTGATTTAATCCGCCTCACGACTTTGAATCGTGATGATCAGGCGAGGGCGTTCACTTTCAAAGTCGCAAATATGGGAATATCAGAGCATGGAAACCCGATCGGCGTCAGTATTGTTCGCGTATATCGACAGAATGTCTACCAGAACATATTCCCCTACAGTTTGCAAATCAGTGGCAGAGGCAGCGGACACACAATATTCATATGTTATGGTAGCGACGAAAGCTATTCCCGAGCTAATCCAAACTTCTAAGATTCTTGAACCTCTGCGGTCACAGGATTATATTACACGGTTTTCTCAGCCGACTTATGTCTTGCTGCAAAATGGTCTCAACGTTGAGGTTGACCTCTACGACTCGCTGAAAGCCCTCGGGAAGGGTGAACCTAGCATCATCAGCACAGCTGTTTGGATTGGAACGAACCTACTGGCGCCGAATGTGGTCGAGCATAACGAATTTGTGAGTTTCTCGATCGCATCCCCCGGGCCCTGGTATTCATTTCCGATTCTCTCGTATAAGGATCGTGTCACATTAGGGGTATATCGGCACAAAGACTTTACCACCACCGCTAATTCTCCAGAAGAAATTGGGCTTCTTGCCGACTTCGGAAAAATACTCGAGACCGGCGGAACTACTATTACCATCGTCCCTGAAATTCAACGGATGAAGTTTGTTAAGAACTTTTGGAACGTTGCGTTCTCTTCAATTGCTACCCTTACCCAGTACGCCCCCTTCGTAGTTTCTCCTTGGATGCATCCTTATCTGTACACTCCAGCTACACCCTTCCAGCGATTTTCCGACCTCCACCTCGAGATTCCTCTGCCTTCTATCGTCCTTTCGTTTCCCCTACGACTTCTGACCTTGTATCGGCTTACACGATCCCGACTATTAAGGCCACTTTGAATGAACTTCTCGTCCTAGGCATGTAATTTTTATCAAATTGATTTAAACGCGGGAAGCAGTGTTTACATCAGATTCATAGGCCGTGCTCTTGGCTTCCCTGATACGGAAGATGGCCTACCAGCTTCCACTGTAACCAATGTGCTCGAAAATACAAGAAATATACATGCCAAGGCGGACAGTACCCACGTTCCAAGTATGCTTCTGGACGCGGAAAGAGGTCAGCCAATTGAGGTGGAAGTCATCTTAGGGGAGGTAGTGCGACTGGCGAAAGAACGGGGCGTGGATATTCCAGTGAGTAGTGCCATTGCCGATAATATGCTCATCGACTAGATTTCTGATTTGGGGCATCTAGCGCGTCGAGACTCTGTACGCTCTCCTCCTTGTTGTGCAGAATCAAATTCTGCGCAAGATAGAAACTGGAGAGTGTTAGAACGGAGCGAAGAGGATTACTTGTGCGGTCCTCTCCCTCTTCTCTTCTCCACCGCGGTGTTCTAAAGATCTCAACATCTGACCAACGCCCGTCGTACAGATACAGACTTCTTGATGTGTCAGACTTTATAGAGAGTTTGGTGAGAATCAGAATAACTCACGCCATGTGCACGACGTGCCCCTTTCCCTCGTGCCCGACCCATGCCCAGCACTTCAACTGCTCGCATGAAGCGAGACAGACCACCGGAGCCTACTGATTACCTTTCCGCCATCATCTGTAGTTCAGTCTTTGAGCTTTACATGACCTTGGAGGGAGCCTTGCCTCTACTCTTCTCGGGTAGATTGGAAGTTCCCGTCCTACGATCCGTCCCTTGGGTTCCTGGTCTGATGCATCAATGTCAAACTGTGATTATGGGGCCTCGGCAGCGTTGAGTTTATGGCCGAGTGGACATGGATACGTCGAGCAATATTTATACAAGGGTCCAAAAAAATCTTGAATATCGACAGAAGCCATGCGTTTTCACAAGTACTCCAACTTCCAAGTGAGGGTACAGTATGTGCTGCGCCGTTAATTCGACAAGGTAAGTATCAATGGTCCCGGGCTACAGATCGTTTGATTTTAATGAATTTCCAGAGTGCAAGGTTCGTCCGAATGGTCTTGTGAACTCCTCGAGCACGACGGACGATGTTCTTCTTGTTGGGTACGGTGCCATGGGTGCAATATGTGAGCCGAAACCCATACCCTCGGAGCGATTATGATTTACACTTTCTTTCCAAGACTCTTCCATCCCCGAACGGAGTGGTCTAGCGCGAGTGACTGCGGTAGCAAGAAGCAATTATGATATCGTCAAAGTGAGCGAATTTCATCTGTCATGGCGAAAAATATGGGATATCAAAGGATGGAAGCCATTTCGAGGTTTGTGACTTGAATTTGAGTTTGTCTAGAAATTGCCTTAAATAACCGTTTCTCTTTTTCAGTTTGTCGGTCCGTTTAGGCTGCGACGGATAGGCGATATTCCCATGTCATCCTTACGACGAGGGCCATTCCGGAGCGCACCAAAACGTCCCACATACTTGCACCCTTCATCTCCTCAAAATATAATGAACATTTCCCACAACCTGTCTACGTGCTCATTCAGAATGTCCTCGATGCGGAGGTCGAATTGTATTCTTATCCACGAATTATCACTACCGCTGCATGGATTGGAACGAATCTTCGAGCGCCTAATGTGGTGCATTACAGTTTAGTGAGTACTAAATTTGTCAGGTTTCGAGTATGTATTGCAGAAAATTGGATAAGGACAATATCTCTATCGGCGAATATCGACACGAGGCTGTCGTTAATACGTCACAGAAATTTGCACTGCTAAAGCATTTTGGCCAGATGGGGGGG
>Ga0307509_10001981_pt1 | contig 33795 bp, 40 predicted proteins | sample 10_EM_MG_FD_202245 | JGI IMG/M metagenome (GOLD analysis project Ga0307509, IMG submission 202245) | Populus trichocarpa ectomycorrhiza microbial communities from riparian zone in the Pacific Northwest, United States - 10_EM | ecosystem: Host-associated > Plants > Roots > Unclassified | place...
AAGGAGGGGGATTGTGGGGGGGTGGTTGGATATGCTCGGGCTATTTATTCAAAATCCGCCAGGTGCTGGTTCTTTTGCCTCAGGGACGGATTTAGCAGGAATGGGGGGGGTTGCGTGCTGGCTGTTGGCTGAGTTGAGCCAGGTCAAGTGAACCGGGCCCTGCCTGGCCTTATCTGGGGAAGGGGAAGGAAGGGGGAGGGAAGAAAAAGAAAGGAAGGGGATGTGTTGAGGAGGAAAAAGAAAGGAAGAAAAGGCGTGCCGCCCAAAAATGTTCGGGAATGGACAATACTCGAGTAGGTACTAGAGGAAGCGCAGAAGCAGCAAGAAGGAAGAAAGGAAGAAAGGAAGGAGAAGCTTCCTTTTATTCTTTCTTTCCTCACTCTCTTCTCTTGCTGTAACAGCGATTGTAGGGTGCAGATCCGTATTCTCTTCCCTCTTCGCCGCCGTTGTGCCAGTACGGTATAATACTAGTACCGTACTGTAGCTACAATCCGGTAGCAAGCTTCTCTTGCCCATCGAGAGGGTTCCCTTCCCCCTGTTGGAGCTTCTTGTGTTCACTATTTCGTTTTTGGCCCAATTCAATCGTGTGTTCGTCCTTTTCCTTCTTGTGAGGCGTTCGCTCGATTGTTAGTTCGTCTGTCCCGCTCGGATCGAATTCTTCCCCATTGCCCTTTGTTCTTTATCCTCCTCCTTCCTTTCCACTTCTTGACTGCCCCCCTTCCTCCCACTCTCCTATCTATCCAACAGTGGAAGGAGAAGCATTCACCTCTCTCTCTTTTCCTTCTGTATTCCCCTCTTTCTTCCTCTTCTCTTTCCCCCTCCCGCATTTTGTGTGGCCTGCACTAGCTTCCCTTTTCCTGTCCATCCCTCCTTCCTTCCTTCTTTCTACTCCCCCCTCCCCCCCACCACCCACCCACCTGCCCATCTATCTACCGTACAGTACCTCTCTCCGCCCCAGGCTCCTCCCTGCATCATCCAGCAGCCAGCAATCAACCGCCACCATTCACCCTGTAAATTCTGTGAGAGAAATAATAGTTCGTTACAAGTCAAAAGACTGGGCCGTTGTTTCGTGCCTCTCTTTGTTTGCCAGGAACCGGTCTGTTCCAGCAGGTACCCACCTTGTCGCGGGCTTTAGCCATTGCCCTGCCCACACCCCTCTCCCAACAGCCGAGACTGATAGAGAGACAGGCACCACTCGGAACCCCCGCTGAGCGACCCATTTGGCTCCATCTCCACCAATTTCATCGCTCATTCAGCAGGAACAGCACTACCAACTAATTTGTGGCCGACAAATTTTTATCCTCTCTCCTTTTTCCTTCTTGATTGTTTATTATTATTTTTCTGTTTCATCCCACAGAAACGGGGTAATCTCGCGCTCGCGTTTTTATCCTTTCCCTTCTGCCAGCGCCCTTTCGCTGTCGGTGGGTGTGATCGGTGAATCAGGGTTCTATTGTTGTTTTTTCAGGTCCATTTATTTTTTTCCACCACCGCCTTTCCTCACGACAACCAACCTTTTTTCTCCATCGTAGAGGAAGGAAAAAGAAAATCGTCCCTGTCTCGTCTTGTTCGTTAGGGCGCCGCGCAGGCCATCTTCCACATGTCCGTCACAACGATGCTCGCCCCTTCAGCGAGAAACTCGACATCGTCGACATCGTCTAGTTTCGTGCCTGTCACTCGACAGAATACTATTGGATCAGATGGCGCACCTAGGTCGGTAAGGGCCTCGAAGAGGTACTCCGTCACGGCCTTGTACCTCTCGATGTCGGCGCAGGATAAGGATATGGAAATTGAGGACGAACTTGCGAGAGGTTGGCTTTTCCCTTGTCCTGTTCTGTCATCTCCCTTCTTCAGCTATGAGGAGTAACTTGAACTGACTTTTTGAACCCTTCCGCCTCCAGTACAAAAAACACTTCGCGACTTAAAGTCAAGGATTTCTTCACAATCAAAAAAGAATTTCGTTCTGGAGAAAGATGTACGGTATTTAGACTCACGGATAGCCTTGTTGATCCAGAATAGGATGGCTTTGGAGGAGGTTTGTTTAGCTGCTGTTCCCTGTATCTTTACAACAAAATATGTTGACCGTGCAAATGCAGCAAAATGAGGTTGCAAGCCATTTCGATGAGTCGTCTGAGCTGCAGGAGGGTACTTTCCCTGATGATCGGAAAACTCAGCAATATGGGAATTTGTTTTTCCTCCTTCAGTCTGAGCCTCGCCATATCGCGGCTCTTTGCCGACTTGTTAGCATGGCTGAGATCGACTCACTTCTTCAGACCGTTATGTTTACGATTTATGGAAACCAGTACGAGAGTAGAGAAGAACATTTGCTACTCACTATGTTCCAGGTTGGTTTTTATTTGCTTCTCGCAGGGGATTATCCAAGGCGGACATGTTAATTTATTCAATTCGCAGTCTGTACTATCGGCCCAATTCGATACCACTCCAGAATATTCATCCCTTCTTCGTGCGAACACTCCTGTCTCTCGAATGATGACAACCTACACTCGCCGTGGACCTGGACAGAGCTATTTAAAGGTGGTACTAGCAAAACAGATTAATAATCTAATTGAATTGAAGGACCTCAATCTCGAAATCAACCCCTTGAAGGTTTATGAACGAATGGTTAAAAATGTGGAGGAAGATACCGGCGCACTCCCAGCCAACATGCCGAGAAGTGTCTCTGCGGAGGAGGCTGCTGAGCACCCCCAAGTGCAGGCAATTATCGAGCCTCGTTTAACTATGTTGATGGAGCTTGCAAATACCTTTTTATCGACTATTATTGACAACATTAACGAGACCCCATATGGGATCCGGTGGATTTGCAAGCAGATTCGGAGTTTGACTAGAAGGAAATACCCCGACGCAAAGGATCATATTATTTGCACACTCATTGGAGGTTTCTTCTTTCTGCGGTTCCTCAATCCAGCAATTGTTACCCCTCGTTCGTATATGCTTATCGACAATATTCCGTCCGAGCACCCGAGGCGTACTCTCACGCTCATTGCGAAGATGTTGCAGAACTTGGCCAATAAGCCATCTTACTCCAAGGAGCCATACATGGCCAAGCTATCACCTTTTGTAACAGCCAATAAAAACAGAATTAGCAAGTTTTTGAATGACCTCTGCGAGGTTGGCGACTTTTATGAGTCCTTGGAGATGGACAATTATGTTGCTTTGTCGAAGAAGGACCTGGAGCTCAACATCACGTTAAATGAGGTCTATGCCACCCACAACTTGTTGGAAAAGCATGCAAAGGAGCTGGTAAGTATACACTTCACAAGGGGCTAATAGAATATATAATAAGAGCTAACTCCTTCAGCTCCAGGGGAGGGATACCGAACACCTTACAATTCTCCTTCAGGAGCTAGGACCCGCGCCTCCGCAGGTCCCCAGAAAGGAGAATAGGGCTATAATCCTGCCCTTGTTCAGTCGCTGGGAGAGTGCTCTTGATGGTATGTTTTGATGGCCTCGTGATTTCTACTGGCAGTTATGTTGACTTGGTGAATTTCCTCCCGCCCTATACATAGATCTATCAGCGGCTTTAGATATCACCCAGGAAGATGTTTATTTCATGGAGGCCAAGTCAATCTTCGTCCAATTGCTGCGAACACTTCCTCCAATCTCTGCGGCCGTCCGTAGGCCACTCAATCTTCAGAAGATCGCGGACGTTGCGGCTACGACTAAGGATATTGGAACATTCCGTAAGGGAATAAGGGGCTTGGAACTGCTAAACCAATTGAAGGAGTTGGGCGTTATTACTGAGGCGGATGGGTATCAGATTCTTCGGGAGGAGGTGGAGCAAGAATTGGTCCATCTCGGATCCCTGAAGGAGAAGGTTTCCGAGGAATCGCTGAAGCTCGATGAGGTCTACAAGACCATCCGCGATCACAATGCTTACCTGGTCTCTCAGCTAGAAACCTACAAGTCGTATCTGCATAACGTCCGCAGCCAGTCTGAAGGAAAACAGCGTGGCAAGCAGCAGAAGCAGCACGTTCTCGGCCCATATAAGTTCACGCATCAGCAACTCGAGAAGGAAGGTGTCATTCAGAAGAGCAATGTTCCGGATAATAGGTGAGTCCTAGAGATCTCTCATTGAGTAGAACGATTGGCTAAGTTCATGTGTTTTTCGTAGACGTGCAAATATCTTCTTCACTATCACCTCTCCTACTCCAGGGACTTTCGTTATCTCGTTGCATTACAAAGGTTTGCATCCCGGTTCTCACTATTGACACCTGCCCACTTTGGAAAAATATGGCTTACCATGCATTTTTATTATTATTAGGGCGAAATCGGGGACTCCTGGAACTCGACCTCAAATTAGACGATCTGCTAGAGATGCAGCAGAACAACCATGACGAATTGGATCTGGAATACGTACAGTTTAACGTTCCCAAGGTTCTGGCCTTACTTAATAAACGATTCGCTAGGAAGAAGTGGTAACGAGTATTTTACGGCGGACGGCCATGTATGTAGGATTGGTACGATATTATGTGCAGAGATGGCTTGATTTCCTTATTCCACTTTTTTTTCCCTTTCTTTTCCCTTGTTCTTTCGTTTGGGGAGTACGTCGGTTGGGGGCGGTTAGGGATCTTCACTAATGGATTTGCGGGGTACGGTATATGGAGAAGTCGCCAATTGATAGGGCGGGTGGGGTTTTGGAGATTGCGTTTTTGCTTTATTTTCGATTCCTATTCTCGCATCTCATTGTTTTCTTTTTTCACGTTTAAGCTGCTTCTAACTGTATTTTTTGCTTCTCACTTACACCCTTTACTTGAAGAATTGTTTGCGTTAATCTGTGTCTCTAAAACACTCACGCGCAGCATTAAATTCTTTGTACTCACTTTATCCAACGATGGCAGGGCCGAGATTGGACGTTTTAACTTGGGGGTTTTTTTTATTTATATTTCTTTCCTTTTCATTTGTCTTTCCTTTAAACTCAGTTTCCTCTATCCCTCATAGCTACCCACGCCCGTCCTTGAGCACAGCTTTTTATTCCCTCACTCATTTACGATAGTTTTCGCGTTTCCATTTATCTCATTACTAGGGTTAGGAGGTTATGAGGTTTTCGATATTCTCCTTTTCCTTTTTCATTTGATTCTTTCCCAATCTCATGGGCGCAAAGAGGTTTTTCAAACACAATGCAAGAGTGATATAATCGTGTGCTTCCCCCCCACCTTTTTCCTTGTTTGGCGGTTTCCGCTCCAGACTACTGCTCAAAGGTAGCATTCCTCCTCTACTTCATTCTCGTATTTATGCCTGTGTTCGATACCGGTATCGTAGTCACCACCCTTAGCTTCCCAAGTTAGTGCATTTTGTTTTGCCCTGCTAAGTTTTCGACTGTATGTTGGGTGGGGTGGGTATGGCGGGGTAGTGTGTTTGTGGGGGATGGATTCGATGGGATTGGGATTTGGCGAGGGGTGAGGAAGATGCGATGGATAGATGGATGGGCGAATCGGGATAACCTGCGAGGATGTGTTTGCCGGGGGGTTTATATATCTAACGATCGTATCCCTCGGACTAGACGCCTTATTCATGATACTATACTCGAGTATCTACCTGTGAAACTTGGAGTTTGCACTGCAAATACTAGTAGTGTCCGACGCATAATCACATAAGATCACTCGAGAACTATTATCTCCTATCACTCGTTCGCGATTACCTGTACTCGTACAGTACTGGCACTGCATCCCCCCATATCGCCCCCAATTCTGCGGGGGAAATCATGCGTGCAAAACCCCCCGGAAAACGTGACATGACGTGACGCGACAAAACAGGGCTTAGCTTATCCGTCGCGAACGAATGAACCATCAAGCAAGCAATCAAGCAGGCAGAATTGTTACTGTACCCTTGAAATAGAGGCCTGTAGCGTGCTCACACCACGGTCAATCATCTACAGTATGTGCTGTTCTCTGCTGTACGCTCCCTCCATCGACCGCGCGCACAGAAATATCTCCTTTCGTGATGTATATATATCCTTTATTGTCTCAATCCTCATGGTCGCATTTATGCCTCACTGCCTCCACCCCCACCAATATTGGATAAAAAGAAAACCCCGCATAAGGCTGTGAACGAGTGAGGTTCGTCAGTCTCGCTGCGGATGGAGAACGGGCGGGCAGACGAGGCGCGGGACACTGTTGTTGTTGTTGTTGTGTATGGTATTGTTGTTGTTGTTGTTGTGTTGTCAGGATGGATAAGTTAGGTGATTTGTGGTGCTTGTGCTTGTGCTTGTGCTTGTGCTTTTTGGGGGGTTGTTTGCTTTGGTTTGGTTGCGTACCGTACTTGTAGTGTACGAGCAGAGTGTGGTTGCTTGGCGAGGAGGAGGAGGATGATGGATGGGCTGTGGGAAGAAGACGAGGCAAGGTAGGAGGGTAGTTAAGGTGGGCTGGGGGTGGCGGAGCTCTTCCTTTTTTTATTCAACAAAGTTAATCTCAGAATTCCAGCAGACTTCCGAGGCGGGTTGGGCATGGTGAAAGCTTGTGATGGTGTAAATCTATAGCTCTGGTGAGAGGAAGGGAGAAGAAAAAAGAGTCATCATGGTAGTCTAGTCTAGTCATCACGCCCACTATTGTACGAGTCGTCTTGTCTCGTTGAGTCAAGGCTGGCGGGCTGGCTGGCGGGGGTGGAGGGAGGCTAGTGGGCTGATCCGGCCTTAAATGCGAGTGGCTCACTGCCATGATATACTGTCGTTCATTGTAACTTACAGCCCCCCCCATTCAGAGGGAGAAAGAAGAAACTCTGACCCAGATTTAATTTAACGGACCCGACTCAGACAAAACGTTACTTTAGTCTACCAAACGAACCATTCTTCACTCTTTTCACTCTTCCTCTCTTCCTCTCCCTCTCAACTCTCTCCCTCTCACACCAAGGCTTCATTTAAATACTATTCCCCACCCCCCCCTCCTGCCTACCTACCTATACTCAAATACAGTATTCCCCACTACCACCTCTTTCTGGTAACGGCTTCTTTCTCTCCTTTACTTCCTACTTCTGATTTAACTCGCTTTTCTCTCTCTCTCTCTCTCTCTCTCTCGCCGCTGCACAACTCCCCCGGACTTTCTCGCTGCCTTGCACTGCAAAGGGCGAAAGGGCTTTTAAGTCTATTCATTATTACTGGACTTTCTTTAATCCGCTCTTTTCAGCTTCCTCGTCATGTCTTCTGCAGCCATCTTCATTCCTAACAGGCCTGGTGACTCTTCATCCTCTTCCTCTACTTCCTCCGAGGCTCCGTCACCATCTGCTTCTCCTGCTACACCTCCGGCTGGAGCCTCTGGCTCTCCTCCCCCGTCGAGACTTTCTTCTTCTTCCTCCATATATCATAGACGACGGCCATCACTACTGAGTCGGTTTCACTTTCCACCTTGTCATGATGCCCCTCCTAGCTATTCTCTTTACTGACTTGAAGCTCAACAGGCTCCTCGGTTAGCCGGGTCGAGCATTCAGTCTTTGATCTCGGAATCCGGGACGGTTCACCAAGACTGGTAAGCACTTGCCTTCCCCCAGGGCTCACCCTGTGTTTGTGTGTGGTGTGTGTGTATTGGCGAGCTAACGGTGGGGTGGGGCTATCTCCAGATAACCTGTGTTAAAGCTTCCCAGGGCTTCGACTGGAATCAAGGTTCGTATTCAAGACACCACATTCTTAGCCCGCTTGTTTCCCTTGTGTCAGCCGCGAGGCATGACAGCTTGGCTAACCGTAGGTCGCATGGTGTGGGATAAATAGACATCTTCCTGCCTTCGTCGTCGGAAATCACAATTCATAATGGAATTCAAAAGCCCGAGACAGTTCATGAGATTATCCTCTCGGAGGATGAGAGCTTCCTTCCGTCGTAATTGCGATTAGCGTTGCATGGTACGGGCGTTTTTCATCAATCATCACCATCATCATCCATCATCCATCATCATTTTTGGCATGACAAGTATTGGTCAAAAGAGACGATTCGGCGATTCCTTCTTCCGGGATAAGGGCGTTTTGCGCGAAACCTTTTTTTTTTTCCTCACTTTTAACACTTTTCTGCACTTTTTGTTTGTTTTTGTTTTTATGCGACTGATTTCAATACCTGGTTCTCCCCGTTTTTGCGCACTCACAACGAGATAGGATCTCGAATGTGGTTTCCTTTTCCCCGTTTTTTATACGAAAATACATTGTCAGTAATGGAGTTTTGATTTTATATTCGTTTGTTCCTAAGCCTTTCTATTTGGGTTGGGGGTGAGTACTCTACAACCTTGCTTGCACGGGGGACGGGGGGAGGAATGGGCCGATGAGGATCTTGGAGGCTGTTGGGTGGGCTGGCTTGTGTCGATGTGGGGAAGTACGGTAGAGATTCTGCTTACAGTGCAGTAAATAGCTTGGTTTCTGGTCTGGCATGGCCTCGTATACTATGCTATATGATTTGGGTATGAGCGCGCGGGTGAAGAGGTGTTTTCTGTGTGTGCTTTTGTTCTGTTTTCTCGTATTTTCAGTGTTATGCCTACCCTTCAGCTGCGTTTTCTCCCGCACATTTTGTTTCCCTTCTTTTCTGCCGTTGCTCCCTCCTGGTTGATTGAATTCTATTCTCACTCTTTTTCTTCTTCTCGCGCGCGGTTACTTTCTCCTCCTCTCCTCCTTAAGAACTGTGTATCTTGTACCTGTGGTTATCGTCTTTTTCAGGTTCCCCGAGCGTTTTCCCCCTGTCCCTTTCTCTGTGTACGAAAAGAATTGTGTAATGTGATATCTAGCAAGCGGAAATTGTTTACTAGTTTCCCAAGGCCCACGTAGAGTACCTGACCCCTCCCGCTCCTCAGAGGATATTGCTCTGCACTTTAGCCTAGGTTGGATTATGTTAGGTACCGGGTATACGCATAGTTGGTCAATTGCGCGCGCATCGTATCCACCCATCCATCAATCAATCAATTGTAGTACCGGTACACGGCCGCTGCTGCCTTGGGGCGTGACTCGACTCAGCTACCGCAATCCGTCATTGCTTTTACTATGAAGTGGAGTCTTTTTTTCTTCCTTTTTATTTTTATTTTTATCTCTTGTCGGGAAATGTCGGTGCGCCGGGATGGAGTGGGGTGGAAGGGGAGGGAATTGGTTAGGATTGGTATTGAGATCGAGATCAAGGTTTTGAGCCAGAGAATTTATGATAACGTGTGGTGTGGTAGGGGTAAGTAGGTAGGTACGATGTTGTGTAGTGCTGCGCTCTGAGATGGGGGGGGGGTGTTTTTATCCGTAGTTGGGTCACGCATGGGGTGTCACTCGCTGATGGATTTTGTACAGTATGAGGATGGGTGGTCTGTCGTAGGTTTGGGCTTTGCGGTTTGCGGTGGGGGGGAAGTGGTGGTTGGGGTGGTGAGGTGGGTTGGTTTGCTAGGGTTGGGGGTTTTACATGATCTGGGAGGGATAGATAGACACCAAAGGAAATATTAAAGTGTGTTGGGTTTACGGGTTTGACCCAAGTTTTGTATTGTATCATAGATGCTATATGATATGGCGGTTTATTTGTATCGGCTGGAGTGGTGTCGGGCGAGGGTAGAGATGAGACTACTCTCCCTCCCTCCCTTCCAATCCATTCCACAATAAAAAAAGAAGAGAAATGGCAACAAGAAAGAGGGGAATAGCCATCCGACTTAGAAATGAAATTTGAATTCTCCAAACGGATTACCCTGCCCGCCATCAGGCCCACCCCTAAACATGAATTGCTGCTGCCCGCCGAATGCCTGACCGGCAAACGGATGCCCATTATGTCCCCAGGGTCGTCCGGGGCCGTCCTGCTCATTCGGATCATCCCCAGCGTCAAACCTGGCCCTCAATTCACCATTGGAGAGCACCTCGTAGGCTTCATTTATCGCCGCCATCTTCTTGAGTATCTCTTCCTGCGAGAGTTCGCCGCGGTACTTGTCCGGGTGATACTTCTTCGTGAGTGCGCGATAGGCGCGCTTGATCTCACGGTCCGAGGCATCGCGTGGGACGGAGAGGGTCTTGTAGTAGTCCTTTGCCTTTGAGCGGCGGAGGAGGGTGTGCGCTTCTTGGAGCTTTTGGTGGAGTGGCTGGGAGTCAGGATGGGTTTGCTTGGCGTGTTCAAGGGTTTGGATGGCTTCCTCGAAGAGGTCCTCCGCGAGTTGGGCCGTGGCCTTGGAGAGGAGGGCTGGGAGAGAGTTGGGGTTGATGGACAGGGCGGCGACGCAGTGGGGAATGGCTTTTTTGTAGTTTTTGGTCTAGGAAGGGAGGTTAGCTTGGGTAGAGAAAGCGAGAGGCGGGAAGAAAAAAGGGAGGGGGGGCACCTCTGTGTATGCTTCGCAGGTGGTTTCCAAAAGCCATAGTAATAGGTCCTCCGGACAGGCGGAGGTGTAGTAACCCGCTTCCTTAATGTCTGCTACTTCCTCTTTGACTTCGTCGATGAGACCGGTCTCGCCGGCGTGACCGACGAGGAGTCTCGTTGCGCTGGTGTATTGGCGCTTCTCAACTAGCGTTCGGACCTTTGCGACGGACTTTTCTAGATTCTTTATTCGGCGGAACAGCTTGCTGCAAGGTTTGGAGTCTGGATCTGAATGTAGACATTTGCGGAGTTGGGTTACGGAGCGGTCGTAGTCGTTTACGGAGAAGTAGAGGAGATTGGCGATTTGTAGATGCGGATCTATGTTGCCAGGGAGCAGTTGCACGAGGTGACTGTGGAGGTTGTTAGTATTGATTGTGGTTGAGGGGAAAGGTTGGGAAGAGCGTGCCTTAAATCACCGACCGCCTCATGCACCTCCCCTCGCTTTAATCTGCACCCCGCCCGCAGTGTCCGAAGCGGGTGCAGGCCACTAGCAACCATGATCGCCGCCCCAGCATGCGCAACACATGCCTCATAATCGCCCTTCCTCTCCGCTTCCATAGCCGCCTTCACAGCCCGCTCCGCATCTTCCAGCTCTACGATCTTCTCCTTCCCCGTTGACCCACCAACCTTGTTGTAATCCCTCCTCGCAGCGCTCCAGTCCCCCGCCCTGCTCTTCAGCTTTGCCCGCTGCAGTAAGGCAGCTTCAAAGTCCGGCTTCAAGCTAAGCACCGCATCGAAATCTGCGGATGCTTGGTTACTGCGTCCGAGAGATAGGTATGTTGCTCCGCGCTTGAAGATAGTGAGGTAGTTTGTTGGATCCTTTCTTATCGCTGCGTCGAAGTGATCTAGGGCGCCATACATATCACCTTTCGCGAGGAGGGCACTGGCGCTCTCGATTAGGGATTGAACGGGTTGGTCGTGGGAGGTATCGCAGGCGACCAGGTGGCCCGAGAATAGAGTTGCCGCAAGGGCTAGGGCTCCGAGTCGGACAATCATGGCGCCGCCGGGTTTTGGTGTTATTCGTGAGGTGACTAGCTGATTTTTTCTTGGTGCTCGCTTCGTTCGTTTGAAAGAAAGAGGCGTTTCAAGGCCTGAGGGAACTTTTGCAAAGAATGACTGTAGGGTGAGGTTCGTCGTGGAGAGAAAAGAAATCTGGAGCAGGGGAGAAAGGGGAGAGGGGGGGGATGTGAAAGGAGAGTCGAGGTGCGGAAGGAAATTATATGGAGCTGGGGTTGTTGAGTTTGCTCCAGGTGGCCTTTTACTCATTACTTTGTGCTCTGCCACCCACCCAATCTTCGCGATCCGATAAATATAGAAACTGCTCGAGCTTTTATCCGATTAGATCTCAGCCCATCCATCTCATCTGATAAGATATCAACCATTTTGAGCAACATCACACCCCCCAACTGGGGTGGATATTTGGGCCTGGATCCACCACCAACTCCGCAAACCACTATGGCAGATTACCGAGACATCTGGTCCCCAGCAAAGGTCTTCTCGCCATCGGCAGCAAAGCACCAGAATCACCTTGCGAAAGAATGGGCATACGTTGATCAATGGCTCGCAGCACGCTACCATCCAAAACCGGTACCGAAGTTTGAGCGGAATCCTGACACCCTGAAGGCACTCGTTGCTCTGGCCTCCGCAAACGAGGCCGCCGATGAAGAGCGGGCCTTGGAGACGAAAGTTAAGGAAAAAGCACTCGCCGAGTTGAAGGCTAGAGATAAGGCTACCTCAGAGAATGAGGAGTCGGTACTGGTTGCGTTGGAAGAGAACTTGGCGCCTGAGGGGACTCGAGCGTTGAATTCGATTGCCCTGTTGTCGGTTGCGTTGGGATCGACTTCTACGCATACTCAAAAGTATGGAATCCTCGGTCTGTGCATAGGCATGGGAATGGGAGAATGATGGAAGGGGAGGACTAATAGAGAGATAGATTGGCGAAAAACTTGATTGACTTGACGAAAGAGGAATTCGAACTAAAGTATCAATCACTTCGGATTGAAGCTCTGCATAAACGTCTACGGAAAGACCTCGCCCACCTGCGTGAGAAACTGAACCGTATGGAGCATAGCGACGAGTTCAAGGTTCCACCGGGATTGGCTGGACAGGTTGCAGAGTGGACAAGGACGGGCAGACATTTGAGACATAAGGCTGAAGATTATAGAGAGAGGGTTGAGATGCTGCAGGTGAGTTGGTTTGCTGTAAATTGATGGGTAGCTGCTGATATATACCTGTGAGCTCAGAACGAGTTCAATTCTTCACGTTTGGCAACTGGCTTGACTGTCGAGGCCATCGCGGAGCAGGAAAAAGCGGTGGAAGCGTTGAAAGAGCATGTGCTCAATTTGGAGTCGCAGGTTAAAGGCTTTCAAGGATTACCTCCAGAGAAGGATCTTGCTCGGCTGGAGGTTGAGAGAGTTGCTAAAGAGCTCGAAGAGCTGGAGGCGAAAAGAGAGAAGCTCTATGATACCATGGTTGGGAATTGATAGCTGTGGCTCGACGTGTGCTATCAGTATTCCGGGGGGGCGGGGGGCCTAATTAGATACTTGTATTCATATAAGGATTTACAGATATTACAGTGCATTGACTTGATTGTAGAGGATGCTTTATAAATTAGTCTAATAGGCCTGATAAGTCCCCGTAGATAGCACTCTGTTGGCACTACAATCCTCGATCCCTCCCTCCACAATACCGATAGACTACCCCAAGTCTCATCTGCATAATAGCCCCGTCTTGGCATTGGGCAAGGGTTAGACTAGGGGCGAAAAGCAATTATCCCCGGGCAAGCTCATCGCAACCGCCAAAAGTCTCTTTCACACACCCAAAACCCTCTTCTGGCTCTATTTTTATTATTTTATTATTTTTATTTCTACGAGTGCGGGCGCGGGTAAAAGAGCAACACACCCCGATTCCTCCTCCACAAACCCGGTCGCCATTCAGCTTTAACCCCGATTAATCGCCCATTATCCCCAAAACAACTGTAACAAGCCCTTCCCTTTACTCAATCATCATATTATATCATACTTTGGGACGCGCGCGCGTCCTTCCGTACTACGTCAACCAGGGAGACAATAACCCAAACCAAACCATCCTAGTAGGGTACTGTACTATAGCCAGTACCGCGATACCCTCCACTGGCAGGTTCAACACCACAGGCTCAATTAGCTACGATGGTGACAGTTCGGAATCCAACACCTAAGCTGAGCGATGAGCTTTACAGAACGATGCAAACTATACTGGATTCACTATTCAATCAGAAAGACCCTGAGTTAGAAACCTCCCCTTTCATGCATAGAAAACCTTCCAGCCCTCATTCCTAATCTCCCTCCCTCCCATCTCACCTCACCTCCAATCTATTGCTAACAGGTAGTATGTGGATAGCGGCCGTGATATTTCGGCAGCTTTCCATGATCTTCTTCCAAAACGACAATACGCCGACTACTACAAGTTGATAAAACACCCACAGGCGCTCAACCCGGTACAGAACAATGTTAAGAGAAAAACTTACGCCTCCTTCTCGGCCTTCGTTAGAGACTGTACACAAATCTTCCATAATGCGAAATTGTACAATCGCCATGGCAGTGTTATTTACGTTGATGCGGAGACTCTCGAGGCCGCTTTGCGTGCCGATTTGACGCGTGTTAAGGATACTGGGGTGATTACTGAATCTGATGCTATGCTTCCTGACCTCGGTCCATTACCTCCACCATCTCCTAGCGGCTCCCAAGGATCTCCTGATCCGGAGGAAGATTCCGCCGCTGAGGAGGAGGAAGACGAGGAGGAAGAAGAGGAGGAGGAAGATGAACCGGAGGAGGATACTGGGAAGAAGCGTCGGACATCTGCTAGGAGGAGAAATCCGACAAAATCCTCCAAGCGGGATGCTGGCAGTGGTGATGAGGGACAAGGTGGTGGCGAGGGGTCTAGACAGAAGGATCTTAGCGACCCAAGGAGGAAGAGAGGGAGACCCCCGAGGGTTGACACCCCAATGGAGATCAGGGTTAAGAATGTGCTGAAGGCGCTTAGGAAACTAAAGGACGAGAGGTTGATGGTTGCCTCATCCATTGGGCGAGTGTTAGTGCTAACAGGTTTATAGTGATGGCCGCTTGAGGATAAGCACTTTTGAGAAATTGCCGGAGAAGAAGGAGTTCCCTGAGTATTTCCAGGAAATAAAGGACCCTATTGCTCTCGATATCATTCGGGTGAGTTGGCTTATGGGATCTGATTTGGCCGGATCGCTGACAGGAAATTGTAGAAAAACGTCAAACGTCGCGAATACAAGACCTTTGACCACTTTATCGCTGACATGGAGCTGATGTTTGAGAACGCAAAGAGCTTTAATGAAGATGACAGTGATGTTTACGGAGACGCTGTCATCTTACAAGAGGAAATGCGCAAGGCTGCTGAAGTTGAGAAGGCTAAAAAGGACGAAGATATCACGGGTGGTGAAGAGGGCGAGCGAGGGAATAAGCCTACTAGGTTACCCTTGGAGAAGGTTGAGCATAGAGGTGAAACGTACCGAGTTGGTAAGTGCCCTAGTCATAACCCGGGTAGCTCTATTAGCTGCTAATAGCGCAGGCGATTGGATCCACATCATCAACCCTAATGACCCGAACAAACCAACCGTTGGGCAAATCTTCCGCACGTGGAAAGACCATGAAGGGCAGATCTGGATCAACGCCTGCTGGTACTATCGCCCGGAACAAACCGTTCACTGGGCTGAGAAGAAGTTTTACGCAGACGAAGTTGTAAAGACCGGGCAATACCGAGATCATCATATCGACGAGGTCCTTTCCAAGTGCTTCGTGATGTTCTTTACTCGATACTCCCGTGGGCGGCCGAAGGGTATCGATGAGAAGAAGTGCCCTATCTATGTTTGCGAAAGTAGGTACAACGAGATTGAGAAGCATTTCAACAAGATTAAGACCTGGAAGAGCTGTATCCCAGACGAAGTTAGGGGGCAGGACTACGAGCTCGACGCATTTGAAAAGCAGCAAGTGTTGAAGAAGCTACCAAGTCCTATCCTCCACTTATTACCGGAAAACGCAACGGAGAAGGACCCGCTGCCCGACGCGAAAATGGGTGTCGAAAATGCGCCGCCCATTATTGGGGCGGTCTTCAAGAGGCCAAGGCGAGAAAATGTAAGTTTGCTGCTCCTCAGGTTTTACAGTATGCATTGTTGTGAGAGCCTAGTGCGGTTTAAGGTGTGACCTTGGAAGCAAACCTTACTGACACAACCTTCTTTCTTCACTTTCTTTCAGGACTCACCACCCCCAGAACCAACACCTCCACCAGCGCCTATGCCTACACCAACCCCAGTCGCTCCCCCTCCCAGGGTTCCAGTAAACCCAGATTACACAGAGACCATGTCGATGACACAGATGTACAAGCAAGCTCATCTCGCCGCATCTATTACCCCTTCGACGCCGCAGGGAAACTCCCACTCTGCCGGTTCTCCAACACCTTCTGGGCACCACCAGTCCGCCCGAACTCCCATGACCCCACAATACCCCTACTCGCATCAGCAACACCAGGGAACCCCGACCACGCTTCATCGCAGTCACTCGGGCAGCTATCCACCCTCAGGAACTCCTCAAATGTCTGCGCAAATGCTCGCCCAGCAGCAGCAGCAGCAGCTTCTACTCCAACAGCAACAGCAGCAGCAGCAGCAGCAGCAACTCCAACAACAGCAACACCAGTTGCAGCAAAAGCAGTACAACCCCCCCGCGCCCCCTACCACATTCACGCTCCCAGACAGCGTGACGAACAATATCCCGGCCGAAACCGCGAACCAGTTCCTTCGCGACGCTGAGGGAAGATTACTGTGGTTCACTGTGCCCCCGCTAGCTCCCGAGAAGCCAGTCGTCGAGGGACAAATTACTGGCCATTCGCTCGCGTACCTGGCGCGCAAGGAGGAGATTGAAGAGCGCAAGAGGAAGCGCAGACTCGTGCTCGAGGAGGAGGGGAAGGTGAAGAAGAAGGTGAAAGAGGAGGAAAGGGATAAGGTGATGAAAGCAGCGGAGGAGGTGATGATCAAAGCGCTTAGGAAGTTAGCCGGACAGATTATACCTGGCAAGGGCGGAAATCAAGTGAATGGGAATGGAGAGGAGCAGAGTGTTTAGCCCGATCTACCTTAATCCCTTACACCTTGCTCTTTCTCACACCTGGCTTTTTTTTTGCGCTCTCGGGTTAGGCAACTAAACCCTTTTGTCTTCTTTTTTTCTTGTGTATGGTTGGTTGATTGATTGGTCGGGTATCGCTGGTTCGTGGATACATACATAGTTTACAGTTCTTCTATTGTACCGGGGTGTTGGCTTGGGGGTTTCTTTCGCAATACTGTACTCTAGTTTCTTTCTTCCATGTTACAGCTCGATTGGAGGTTGAATGAATGGATGTGGGTACGGCTATATACTGCATTTCAAGAATAGAACAAAGAATAAGAATAAGATTAGCGTAACATGGTGACATTCTTGGCGTTAACTTAACCGTGGGTGCGAATTCGATCTCCGGTTTACGGTACAAGTACCGGCAGTCCCGGGATGGGTGGATCACCGGGTAGGGCTGCTATCCATTCCTATGACAGGTATCTTACGGTACGGGTTAGTGGGTAAGTTTGCGATACCCTGATTCACTATTACGCTAGGGAAATTTGTGATATAGCACTGGAGTCCACTGCGCTAGTATGATAGATGCTCGCGCGTGTATGTATATGCGGGGGGGGGTTGTTGTTGTTGTTGTTGTTGACAATACTTTGGATTATAATACCGGTACGATGCTTTTATCGTGTGGGGTAACTGTACCGTGCCCCGCATTGCGCCATACCAATCGTGCCCGGGGTATGATATAATATGGGAGATAATTAATGGTGGTCGGGGTTTATGGCTTGATGTAAGGTACCACTGAGATCCTGGATCCTACCGGTAGCGGGTAGTGGGATGTGTACTCGAGTATAATAGTGCGGGGTTGTTGGTTTGTGTGGGGGGACCGGGGGTTTCTATATTCCCTTCATTCAATCTATCATAGTGATGCGATTCGTGAGGTTCTGCCAGAGTTGTTGCAGCCCTCCATCCCAACTAGACTATGCTTCCGTGTATATAGTGACCCCCATGCAGTGAAGTGAGTGTCTTCTCCTTATACTTTATCCCGCTAGCTATATTGCAAATGCCCCCTGTTTGTATACGAGTAGTAGTAGTAGTATTACCGGTATGTCGGTATAGCATATGAAAAATCGCAAATTAAAATCAAGAACTAGAGGAGGAATATGTACCATGGGTATGATTCAAAACACGAGACACGAGATCGCCCTAGAAAGAAAGAAGTCAGTCCTTCTCTGCTGCAATGGCGTCGTTCTGTAGTATTGCGAACCGCCTTCCCCAGTCTAGTACCGCCACAGACATCACGAGCTGGGCCCCACGTCACGAGATATCACTCCATGCAGATAAAGAAAAAAAGAAAAAGAGTTATCGTACTGTACGGTATTGTACTGTACTTGTACAGTACCGAGACACCCATCACTCAAATATATGCACCTCCCAAATATAAGCCATCCTTGATTGCCATAAGCCTTTGTCCTCTTGGATAAAACGGCAGTCTCTTCTAGGATGACCTCGATGCTTAGGAAGATAAGCAGGCATCTAGACACAATATCTTTCAGTACACAACCTGAGGTATTTTTGTAAGGATTCCCGCTTCCTACAGTGCATACATTTCCGAGACCGTTTCGGGAATATTCCTCATAATTTCCTCCTCCTCTAAACCCGTCCATCGCGTTCCTGCATTGTATCCTCTTTTATTATAGTCTTACTCGCAGGAATATGGTGATACCATCCTCACTGCGTGCTATACATCTAGTCGCAGCCTTCCAAGCAAGATTCTTGTCAACCTCACCCTAAATATCCTAGCGCCTAGGGATTTCTGGGGAATTTTGGTTGAGTGAGTGAGTCGAGAAGCTTCATCCGATGCCCTATCGGGCACTCGTCCAGAGCATCAATGCATAAAAAAAATGCACACCGCTAGGATGAGATATTCAGCAGAAACTCAACAACCCCCCGCGAGCGCTAGCCTCTTGCCGCCAATGACCTTCTCCCCATCCCGAAAAGCTTTGACTATTCCTTCTAGGACCTCGTTCGCCCCCCCCAAACAACCTATTTCAGCACCGAACCCAGAACAGCAGCTGGGAATTGCTCAAAGAATAGAAGCAGGCAACGGGAGCTCCCTCCTCCCCCACGGCCTGCTCTCATAACGTATCTATCACTAGCGAGCTAGCCTCACAGCTTATTAAATAACAATACCTCTCCCCCCCCTGAGCATAACTCCCACTCACCTAATGTAGGCCTTGCCAATCACCCCCATGGATCCCCCTAGCAAACAAAAGCCGAGCCATTAGATCGAACCCCTCCCCCACACGTATAGCTATTCCGCATATTATCGAAAGAAAGAATTGGTGTTGTTAAAAGAGTTGATGTCATCGTTGGGGGTAAGTGTTCAGACATTTTTGAGTTTTTCCGCAGTATTTTTTGGAAACTTTATAATAGAGGATGGGTTCTTGGGTAATTTTATACCGTTAGAGTCGGTTGCTTGGGAGCTGACAGGGGGAGTGGGAAAAAGCGGTGAAAAGTGATATCTCGCCGCCTGCTTTTTGCCTCCACAACCACAAAATGTCATGCGCTCGCTCGCTGATAGGGCACGTCTACAATTCGTGTATGATATGATATCTAAAAGGAGAGAGAGAGAGAGAGCTATGATACAGCTCCTTCCCATGTATGTATGCTATATTCGAACTTCCATGTGACTTTGCCTTCCAGTAATCGTGATCGTGGTTTATTTATTATTCCAATAATAAAAAAGGATATCTCTCACAATATTTCAGCGATGGGTAACTTAAGTGTTTTTCTATGAAACAGCTGATACCCAAGTGAAATCATAAAATCTCACTCGGTGGGATAAATGAATTGACGTTGATGTTTATATTCATTCATTCCTAGCCAATTAGATCGCCACTACACTACACTACACTACACTACACTACACTACACTGCACTACACTACACTACACTACACTACCCAGCTCTCAGTACAAGACAAGACAAGACAAGACAAGACAAGACAAGACAAGACAAGACAAGACTCCGCTACAAGCCCATAACCCCCAAGCCAATCCTGGATAAAAACGCCAGACGATGGAAGGGGCCCATCCCCCCTTCGCACTAACCTCCATCTAAATTATGTACAAGAATGATATATAAAAAAAGAAATATTACCCCCCCCCCCCAACCCCTGCCCCGGAACTACTACTCAAGAGCGGAAAGAAAAAAGGGAAACGGAAGATTACCCCCCCACTGGTTCATCATAATTAACGACCCTCAGCGCACCCTTCGGCGCTGTAAACATAACCTGCACGACCCGCCCGGCACCAATCGCCGCTTCAACATCCCATTCATCCCCACGGTCTAGCATGATCGGTACAGAAACCGAGCGACTCTCCCCTCCTTCCCCCTCCTCCTCCTCCTCACCCTCCTCATCCCCTTCATCTATATAGTCTCTCCCCAAAGAAGCAGAGCTCGAAACACTCCTAAACGAAGTACCCCCAAACAACGACAACGGCGACGAAGGCTTAATCTGCGGCAGGGCGTTTCGCACGGCCGTGACGCTAAGCCAGCGCCTTATCCCCCTTGACTGAGACGGGGTAGGCGTGGGCGTAGGGAGGATGTTGGAGGAAGGTGCGAGGGACGGGTTCGAGGAGGAGGAGAAGGTTGAGGATGAAACGGGGGTAGCGGTTGATATCGTGCTGCTGCTGCTAGCCGCCGTGGTGGTGGTAGTAGTAGTGGGGAATCGGGCGTCCAGGGAGATGCTCCGCTGTGTGACTGTCGGCCTGGGCGGTGAAGGGAAAAAACGGGCTGGCTTCATTAGCGTTCGCACCTTCGGTGCGCGCACTGATGGAGCGATTGTCCTGGCGCGACTAGGCGGGTAACTGCGAGTGTACGGAATCCGCAGTGGCGCTTTCGGAAGGGAGTTTAGACTTTCGGAGGATAGTGTTGCCGCAACGAGTCTTGGTCTTCCCCCGCCCTGTATGATGGGCACAGCCAGTGGTGGTCGTGGTGGTACCGGTGCTTGCGCCAGGGGTTTTGGAAAAGTGGACGCATCCGGCGCCCACCCGTCCGAGGTCGGTGTTCCGCTCCGGGAGTTCTCCCGTGTACGCTCGTAAATAGATTCCTGCTGCGCCATTCTCTCGGCGAATGCTAGGGACCTGTTGTATATCTCCGTGAGGTCCGTCGTCGAGCCATCTGTTGCTCCAGCGCTGCTGGCGCTGTGTCTGCGAATGCTTTCCTCGTCGCTTTCTAGGATTGTGGATACACGTGCCGGTGCTGCGGCTCCGCGGTAGACTTGCATTTGGCGGGTAGGTTGCGGGAATGGTTGTTGTAGTTGTGGTGGTGGGGAGGCTGACGTTGAGGATTGGGAGGGACTACCACCGTCTGGAGTTAGGGAGCGGGAGAGGGAGCTAGAGGATTGGTTCACGCCGAGCATGCGGGTCATGTGTGTTTTTTCCACGATGCCTATGCGGTCGGCCGAGGCATTGGAGCCCTCTTTGGAGTAGAAGCCAAAGGTTCTCCTCCCTTCTGTTTCCCAGGTGTTGCCCTTCATTGGGTCTTCTTCATCCGAATTCTTGCTTCTGCGGCGGTACCAGAAAAATAGTGCTGTTGCTGCTGCGATCGCTGAGAGGAGGCCGAGCAAGATGCCGAGGACAGTGGTCGTTTTGTTGTCCTTACATTCCTTTGCCCCTTTCTCCCCCATTGGGAGGGCAGTCGCCTTTAGAGGGCTATATGTAGAGATCCAGGTATTCGAGGTAACGTTGAACAGGTAGGTAGCCTCACTGACCTGCGGCATTTTCCCAGCTTCGAATGGGGAGATCTTGTACCCACTTGTAATCATCATGATATCCCCATCAAGCATCACCGCCGCATGTCCCGCCAGTCCATCCTGATGGCCGTCGCCGGGAGGCCCAAGTTCTGCCCCAAAGATATACGGGACCTCCCATCTCCACCCACCTCTAACAACCTCGCCAGACATATCCAGCACAATCAATCTAGGTTCAGCAGGGGTGTTAACATCACCAACCCACCCTCCATAGACAATCACTCGCTTCCCGTCATTGGTCGCGATGGCAGTATGCCCCGCCCTGGAATCGATTCGCCGAGTAAGCCCTTCGTCCCGTCGCCCCACAATAGTAGTGGAGAGATCCTCCCTCGTAGCTCCAGGGGTGGGCTCCGGCACGTTACCCACCTTTGTCGAGCTGGTCGGTAGCCTGAGCCTAAAGGATCTGGGCAGGCTCACGTCCGCAAATCTCCAGCGGCCTTCGGGGACAAGATATACAGCCACCTGCCGCATATCCACAAACGCCCTCTCGGTGTGTCCGCCAATCATGACAGTAGTCATGCTATCCCCCTTCGAAACGGCAGTGAACGAAAACCCCGATTCAGGAATCGGCCAATCGTAACTATTATTATTATTACCCCCACTCCCACGCTCCGTTAGCGTGACAGCGGCAGAGGAGGCAGCCTCAGGCTCGGGTTGTGAAAGCCCCTCTCGCTTCCCCTGGATGTAAGAGAGCTCGTGGATGGTGGGGAACTCGAGCTCCAGCATGGAATTCGTATACATTGGGCCGGTCTCACCCGGGCACTTCCCACCAAAGAGGAATGCCTTCCGATGAATATCCCTCGCGACGACATTCCCCTGCTCGTACTCGTGCAACTCGTCGTCGCTCGGCCCAACCCCATTCATGGACGTCGGCCCCGGGGCAATGGCGCTCGTGGTCGTGGAGACCTCGTAGGAAAAACCCGCAGCATGATTCCTCCCTTTGGGAGCAACCTCCATGCTCGACTTCATATTCCGGCTCTGCCAAACACTCGCCCGGTCCGAAACGTTGTACTCGTAAAGCCCCAGATCCGAATCGCAGGATCCCGTCAATAATACCATAACGTCGTTCTTGCCCGTCCCCTTCTCGCTGAAGAGTAGCGGTGTCATCGAGATCTGCCCCAACCCCGGGGTCTTCGGCGGTGGGGGAGCAGGTAACTCTCTGAATGCATTGGACATGTTCCTCGCGGATACCCGGTCGCTCACGTTTAGCGAGACGAACTTGAACTCTGTGGTTTGGCGTGATGGTAAGAAGAGGTAGAGGGTCGAGGAATCCTCCGATAGGAGCGCGCTCGCGGGTGTGTATTGTGATGATGCGGTTGATAATGCGAATTGTGACAGTAGGGATAATAGTGATGATAGGAAGAGAAAGTATCTCATCGTGACTACGCTACGCCCTTCTCCGTGAGGTAGGGTGGTGGTTTGAAGGAGCGTAAGTTCGACAAGTCCTGGCGGAGGAAGTGAGGGAGCATGACGGGACTAAGTTAATTCGCAGGATTGCTGTAGGGAGATAAAGCTGTGGCGGGGTAGTGGGGTGGTGGCGGATGGCTGGGGAGAGGGCGGGGGTAGGATGGCTGAGGGTGTATATACGTTCTTCTTTTGTTTACGCTGGGTGCGGAATGGAAGACACATTCCAGGCGAGGGGAGGGGGAGATGCTTCGGGAAGATGGAGCGCCCACGTGTTATGCAGATGTCGGCACTCGTCCTCCCTCCCCTGGATTCCTGTCACTCTTAGAGACACGCTGTCAGCCATCCCATCCTTTCCCTGCGCCCCCCCGCTCTTCATTTTCCCCATCACGATATCTTCCTCCGAGTGACCCTCCATGATCCTACACTTCGTCCGAATCATCGCCGATCATCCGTTACCCACCGAGGACAACCAACCACCTTCACCTTTGAATCTCATCGCCTTTTCCTAATCAAACTGACCGCCGAAAACTGTCGCCACGAGCCCGCATGACCCCGCAGAAGCATTCCCCGACCTTCAAGAAATTTGCTCGAGTAGCCCCCTCCCAATCCAGAGGAATGATCATCCAGTAGCCTCCCCAGTATCAATCCACAACGCGTTTCTCTCAGCCATCTCATTCAGTAATCTAAAGATCAACCTGTCAACAGAGAAAAAAAGGCCGAGCCAATCGTAAAATACCGGTACCCCCAACGCCAAGACCCTACGGTACTAATCGCTACAACTTCCGCATTCAGAAACCACCATAAAATTGCTAGAACAATTCTAATCAGAATTCGACAGCAAACCATTCGTAAGGGAAAAAAATACTTCGAAATAAGTAAATTAAATTCAGTCTAGTCCAGGAGACTATTCAACTTCTAGCTCACACAATGGAAGTATGTACAAGAAAATTGGAAAAGATCCCTCCAAATTTACAGCCAATCTAACTTACTCCCAGCGATGTATCCGGATGCTATAAGGAAAATCTAACTCCCACAAAAGCGATATTGATGAAATGCTACCTATCCTGATCATATGCAGTACCGCAGATATCGCAAGAGACTTAAGGATATCTTACCCCTTATTGCTCCACCATGATTTTTAACTTTTTAAACATGTGCCGCGCCAGAAAACCATTATATACGGACCAACGAAAGGCTAGTTGCCGCGCTTAGAAGCCGAGATTTTTGATACCCCAATGCTAGAATTCGAGTTAGCAAATAGATCATAACGTCTGCAAGGTGAGACAAACCTTCTCAGCATTGAAAGTAGGGGGAGTATCCTTCTTCCATAGGTCATCAAAAGCAGTGAAGTAGCACACTTCGGACCCCATAGCACTCTTGATGGAGGAAAGAGCAGCAGCTTGGTTATCTATGGAAGGAACAGCCGCGCCATTAGAATCACCTTGAGAAGGCCAGCCGGTTTCTAAAAAAGGTGTTTAGTAGTTGGTCTTTCTCAGTAAAAAGGGCACATTAGAACCCACCAGTGATCAGAACCCTTTTTCCACCACAAGCGTTCTTAACATTTTCTGACTGGGTCTTCAAAAAGTCACCAGAAGCAGAAGCAACAACCTTTCCATCGAAGAAGGGATGGCAGTTGGCAGCAACATAGTCAGAAGCTTCACATAGGGCTGGGTTGGCCATGATGGCAACAAAAGTGTCAACTGTGACGACTGGTCCAGAGTATCCGGCGGCTCTCAAGAGGGTGCGAGCGCTGTTAACCCTTGATGCGACTTCTGCAGCACCCATCTGACCGGAATTGACAGCTTCATTGCCAATGGCAACAGTGTTGACATGGGACCAGTCGCCTCCAACCATGGTTATAAGTTGCTTGGTCTCATTGTCACTATCGGCGACGTTGTGGACACCAAGGAAGAGTTGAAAACCATACTGCTTTGCCGCAGCGATGCCATTGGGAACCTGGTTGCAGTCGATACCGTAGAGACGGAGGTAGGAGAAGTCCCGAAGTTTAGCAGTATCGGAAAGAAAGGAGGAAGTGTCCTTGCAGGTTCCATCCGCGTTGTATGGAGAGTAGACAATTCCTCCCTTAGACCCAGCGGTAGAGACGACTTCATCAGGATTTGCGAACCTTCTTCCATGACGCCCTCCTATGGACAATTAGTCAGGGCTCAAATACAGAACTAGAATTTGCGATAACACACCATGTGGCTGGGCAGAGCTGAGCTGCGATACAGCAAGCAGGGCAAGGGCAACAACATTCGACAAACGAGCAAAGACCATGTTGGCTGATTGTTTGTTCTGTATGATATAAAAGAACTACCCTACCCAGTTTTCTCTTATACTGGGAGCCTTCGAGGATATGGATTTCCTGATCTTCACTAATAACCAGCTGAGATTAAGTTATCCTTTCGCTTCTTTTGCTGAAGAGTTGCGGGACTGAGATTAGTTTAAGAAAGACAGGTGCGTTTGAGAGGCCGAGTGATTGTTTGCTGTCAAAGCTAAGGAAAGTGTTATGTTGATTTAAATGAAAGGCAAAGGAATGACAGGTTGATAAAGGGACAGAATAGAAGGAAGGTGGATGGGCAGGCGACAAACAGCCTCAGTGATGTGTTAGAAAATGGTAGGGATAGAATTGGGGGAGGTGGGAGGATGGAGGCAGATAAATAGAAAGACCGATCAAGGGGACGAAGGATGGTTGGAGACCACAACCACCCGTCACTAACTCTGCTTAGGGGGGGGGGGGGGGCAGGGTTCACACCCAACCACCCACCCACAGTTGCCCTCGCCCACAAAACTACCGTAACTCATTCACTCACTCTCACTCACAAACAGTCCCAACCGAGATGGAGGGGGAGGGCTTTTAGGACAAGCACGCCCTCCCAGACCGGCAGGGAGAAAGCTCACCACATTTTGGCCTCTGGACCCACTTGCAGGATGCCGGGACAAGGGCGGAAGCAAGCCACGCCGCCTCTTCCTCCCTCGTACAAGTGAGCACCTGTCAGTCTGCTCACAGTCAGTTCAGCAAGTCCACCTTCTCCAGCAAGGCACGAGTATGCAGACCCCAGTCAATTGAGAAATACTCGAGCACAAGTACGAGTACACAAGTACATCCTTGTAGCTATCAGCCCTCGAGTGAGGTAGCAGTCAGTACGAGCACTCGAACCTGTCCAAGCACACTGACAGATGGGCCAAGAAAAGAAGGAGTTACCAATTTCGCTATATAATAGCGACACTATGCCGAAAAAGAGATGCCGGGCCATCTTTAGGAAAAATAGTAGCGGTACCTGCAGATGCTTGTAAAGGCCAAGCCATATTCGGATTTTCTAGGATTTACCCGAGCACAAACCCAAAAATCCGCGATCCCTCCCTTCCACGAAGCGCCCACCTCCCTCAAAACCCTCGAGTTGGACTCTATTCTAGACGCGTGCACTCGAATACAGCACTTGTTGGCATGAAAGAAACACTAGATCAGTTAGGCCTGGCGGCAACCACATTGTGTGGTATTGATAGCGTTGTTAAAATAAAAATTAAAAAAAGGAGATAATACCGGTAATGCATTGTTAGTCTCATCTCGTCAATGAATACACAATGTCAGACTGATCTCCTTCACAAGTACGAGTAATTTGGTAGCGCAATCGCATTTCTAAGGAGTAAAGAACGTGCGAAAGCCGTCGTCTTAGGAGACAGGCCCAGACCTAAGAACGTCAAGACAAAAAAAAAAACCCCCCAATTATCCCTTAGCAAGAGAAAAAATAAAAAATTAATATGATAATTATATCGTAAAACAAAAACACACACGTTGACTAGGGGTAGCTTACCGGTATGGGACTTTCTCGCCGCTGTTCGTGCAGTGCCGGCACAGTATTTTAGGGCTTAGCCCAGCGATTCTACAAGAAACTGATCCCCCGGCCTTACAGGTATGATATGACATATTATCTCCTCAACCAATAATTCCTCACGAGATCATTCTGTTCCTGCATATCATCGAAAAGACGAGGACAAAGGGGAAGCGAGCAAAAAATTGCACTTTTTTCTTCACTTTTTCTTCTTCCCCCCCCTCTTCCAGAAGCAATAACCCGAGCGAGCGAGCGTTAGAAACTCTCCTCACTAACTCACTCGGCAACGAGCGAGCGGGTGTGAATGAGCCGCGTCAGTCTACTCTCTTTGATCCATCGAGTTCCGAAACCTTGGCTTAGGCTCGCCATTGGATCTGCCATCTCTCGCCCGCCCCCCCCTCCCTTCTCCCCTGTCAAAGAATCGAGCGTGCCTGGGGTGGTGGCACGAAATAAGGTACCGTAACGAACAATAATCATTTATTTGTTTCGGCCCACAACATTTTCCGCTCTCTATCCCTGCCCGCGGCCTTTCTTCTTTTTTTTTCCTTTTTCTTTTTGGCATGGGACGGACGGGGAAGTTGAATTGGGCCACGTAAGTGTCGAAATGTGGTTCTCTCTTTTGTGCTCGTCCTTCAATTGTTTGTACTCGTAAGCTACGTGCACTTGTGTATGCTGTAGGGGTTATCATACTTGCATGTTCGCTGGGACTCTTCTGGTCAGATAGTTTTCGCCTGTGTGCTGCCCAATCGCCCTGCAATAAAATCCAAACCAAAGCCTGACACCGGCATGGTTCCCCTCTCTCCCTTCATTCATGTTTATATAATATTATCAAAACCCAATTGTAGAGAATTTGGCTGGTAGCTGACGTTCACTATGACTGGCTGCCTAGCCGGCTAGTCAACCACCCTGTTTTTCCCCCTACCCATGCATGAGATACGGCACTCGAGTAGCGTACTAGCACTCGAGTACTGTACGAACGCAAGCATATCGAGAATCTCATACTATTCGGAGGGACCCCGCTGGCATCGTGCTGTATTCGAGCACTGGTGTGCCATCTACTCGAGCACTAGTACCAGTCTCTGCCATCCCTATCGTGTCTCTAGCCCAGCTAGTCCAACCACTACTCTGAACTATCAAACACCTGCAGCATGCGCCCATAACGTCCACCCTTCCACCACCCTTAGAAACCCAACCCAACCCACCAAACAACCTGCCTTTGCAGAATCAATCACTATCCGGAACCTCTCGCTCAGCGAAAAACTGCCATCCGCGGCGTCCGTTGCAACGTCTCTTTTGGTGCGAGTGTCGGTCCTCTATCATTGGAGCACGAGTGCGGGCAAAGCCAGTGGCGGCCGGCGGTCGTGTGCGGGGGGTGAAAGCAAGACAAGCTAGATGAAAGAGTTGGAATGGAATTTCCCGCATCCACTCGTCGTTTGAAAGAAAAGCCTACTGTACGAGTACTCGTACTAGTACTAGTACGGGTACCGGTACTCGAGTACGAATACCGAAATCGTACATCCAGAGAGGCAGGAAGGTCTCCCTAGTTTCGATCCCCCCACCCACCCTACCGATTTTAGACGTCTATCATAGCGTAGTCCTGCACCCGGTTTCTTGCCGCCATGCCGGACTCAGGGCAAGGGTCAAAGCACAATGTTTCTGAATAATAATAACCCGGCTTTTTATTGCCTTGCACCTTCCGCGTCTCGAATCGGCAGAAGGGAAGCACGAGCGGACGGGTTGCACGGTGGAACACAAAAAATTTTCTTCAAAACTCAATGTGCTCAGTCACGAATGTCAGGCTGGTCCGGAATATTGTATGGTAATATTGAATGTTTGCAGGTTATTAATTTCCATGGCATGAGGGAGCAAAGCACTGGAGCACCCGCACAGATGTAAAACTAGAATCGCAAGATAAAATTCCGCCTTTCTTTTCCCTTTTCTTTCCTCTCTTCTGTCACCATCTCCAGCTCTGCTCAATTCATCCCGTACCAGCATTGTGTCTCTGCCACCGGCTGCCAGCATCCTCTCCAGACAAGAACCCTCCAGAGCATCTCCTCCATGCCGACGATCAAGCACTGTGCATTTGTTCATCACTCGGGTTCTCCCGGGGCCAGGCATTCAGTCAGATGGTACTGGTACCATCGAGTTACTATATAATACCCAGCACCCGCAAGCCACCGCCGAAACCACCCCGTTCTCTTTTACCTGGGGGAAAAAAAGAACCTTTACCCACTGCAATCACCGGTCGTGAACAGCTCCCATCAAGATGGAAGGAATTCCCGAGGCGACGCCCCCCAATACCGTGCATTGCTGTTTACGACTACAACCAGAGAAGGAAAGGACGCATTGATGTTCCTATGGATAAAATAATATCGTTGTTAGGGCCCCACTTGGCCCCTCCCTCCTATCATTATCACCGTGAGCTCTACCGGTAGCGGCGCTATATTGCTCCCGTATAGTAGGAAGGAAGGAGGAAGGTGTGATGGGCAAGAAACACGCCAAATAAACTGAAATTGCGCAGGCTCGTTTATCCATCCATCTATCCACCCCTCCCGCGCAAACGCACTTCAAGAAGAGAGTCGTTTTCTTTCTTTTACTTGCTTCCTTCTTCCATTGAGGAAGAGTTCTTTGCGAGCATGCAAAATATGGCTCTTGGCGTATAGGACCGGAGTTCCTCCGACATTATTTTTTTTCTTCTTTTCACGACACCAGCAGTCCACCTCCCTCAATAGATCGAGCGGGAGTGGGGAGAAGAACAGAAACGTGTCTCTCCGGTACCGGCGCAGATTTTTTTCTCTTTCTTCATTTCCCTTCCTCTCCTTGCATATTATACATTGAAGCCCGGGGTTGCAGGATGTGATGAGGGACATGGTGCGGTAGATCCGGCAAGTTATCTGTTATCGCCCACTAATTATCCGCTCTTCTCCTGCCCTTCCGGGCGCATGGGCCGCTAGTTACTTTCTCGCAGTACCGATGATTGGCCTGCCTTTGGTTGGTACCTTGCCTTTGATGCTACCGGTACTGCAGGAACCGAAAAGTGAGCTTCTTGGGTGGTGGTGGGTGGTAGTTACCGATTGGGTATTGGGCAGTGGTTGGGCAATTTGTACTGGCCTTTTGCCTAGTGGAAACACGTAGACTGCTTATATAGTTGTGCTTCCTTTTGAGTGGAGCAGAGCGCCGGTAGAGCACAGCAGAGTGGGGAGGGTATCACGAGGGATTACGACTTGGATCTTTCTACACTGATACCTGCGAGTGGACGCATTCGGAGAGAGGGGTCCTGTCCCCCGAGCCGGGTGGAGAGGTTGCAAGCACCCTAGCTACGGCGAATATTGAGAAGGGTCGAAAGGTGGAGAAGAGGAAAGGGAGTGTTTCGGCTGTAGAGAGGAAGGAATGGTAGCGAGCAATTCAGTTTTATGAGCAGCGAATGAACGCCAGTCTCGCTCGCTTGTTCGTTGTGATGACCCCTCTTCGCTCAAATGCAGAACCTCGTCTTGATGCTGCGCTACCTACCGCACACCAATCGTCTCAAATACCGGCACAGTACTCGAGTAGTCTACCTACAAATCCCGCTCCCCCACGACAAGAAATAATTGGCCAACGAGTGACGCTACATGCATTATTACCAACACCCTTACTCACCCAGTATCACCTCTTCCGCCCTACCCCAAAACTCCCACACTGGCCACCCGGCTATCGAAACCATGCCATGTGTGTGTGTGTCGCGAATCTTGTGGTGTCTTTCTTATCTCCCCGACTTACTATTGTGCAGGTCTGAGGGAATAAATAAAGAAGAAAAAAAAGGTGCTTGTTTTGTTTTATATTTTTCGCGAGAGTCATCCTGGTATGATACGAAGGGTGACAACCCTCTCAGCGAGACATTTCTGGATCTTGGTTGCTTGTCAACCTTGTTCTGTTTCATGGGAGATTAGGTTTTGCGGATGGGCTAACTTATCGGTAGTGGGTGTTTGTTAGTTTTGGGGGGGTGGGGTGGGTAGGGTATGATACTCGGGAGCTGAAAGTTGTATAATGTATCGGTAGTATCATGGATTAAATAGTGTCCTTCACTGTATGGTGTGCGCTACCGGTACCTCAGGTCGTAATGATGGATACGAGTCAAAGATGGGTATTGTTGTTAAATTTTCTGTTCCCGTTTCGTTTCGTTTCGTTTGTGATTTAGCGCTGCGTGGGTCTACCTGGGCGGGATGGGCGCGAGGAGGAGTAGGGGGATTCGTATAGTTCTGTGCTAAGTTACTGCATAAATAAGGTAAGCATTGGGTTGTGCTCGCAGTGAGGGTTTTTTTTCCTCCCTCCGAGGTGGTACGAGTATCACAAGCACGACTTGCTATTCAAGCATGATGGTGACTCTAGGTTATTGCTAGAATTGCCTTTAGGTTCGGATGAAGGCTAGGACGGGAGAGTGGAGGTTATTTTCTATTCTTAAGAAGGAGGGGCATGGGCTGTGGAATGAAGTGGGGATCTATGTATGATACTAAGACAGCTTGCCAATATTGCCAAGCGCAGCTGAGCTCTCACCTCTACATATATAACTAGTCATCCAGTACTTTTTTTTGCACGCTGGTGATCACTTGACAGAGCGCTCGGATGTAGAATTGTGATATCTCTTGTCCGGGCCTTTATTGTGGGTGTCCAAGGCTAGTACTCTGATTGGATACAGAAGAGATTTCTTAGAGCGAGATTGCGCGGCATCATGGTTTATCACTCTAGTTTTTGGCACTTCCTCGATCAGGGTCTTAAAGGTGGATGGGGTTTTCTGTTTGCAGTCCTAGAGGAGTATGGATTAAGGCATTGAGTATGAGTATACTTTCGCCGTTCAGTGCACTGTTGTTGAGATTGTGTTTCCCGGGGGGAGTGTAGGTCTATCTGGATGCTTTGTCCTTGCTTTCTTGGGTGCCGGTGGGCCCCTGGTTTATCAACTTTCCCGAATGGTGATTGAGGACTCTATTGGGTATATCCATATATTCAGATATCTCGACTCTTCTCTGCTCGGGAGATGCAGTGTTTTGGCTATCGTCGAACTCATCTGTGATTTCTGATCCAAGCCCTCCCTCCCTCGGATTGAGCGCAGCGAATATGATCTGGCTGTATCATTTGGATTTGGTATCAATTACTTGGGCTTATGCTAGATTCCCTTTCTGGCTTACGCGGCATATCAGGTAACCTGTCGGAAAACTTCCTGGTCCTCTGTTTCTGATTGCCCTTATTGTCCCTCTGATTTGCTCTTTGAACCCTCAACAACTGCCTTGCCTTAGCACCAAGCGGTCACTACCATTCCGTTCAACCAATAACCCATATAAATTAGCCATCTCGTCCTTAGAGACTAGTGTTTTCCTGACATTCATCCCTTTATGAGACAGACCTTTCTAGCATCCCCTGCAATTGTCTCGAAATCCCGTGGGACAGGACCCGAGGATTTTCGCAATTCAGGAGCTTCCTGGCGATACCACGGACTGTTAATCCCCTCACACAATTTTACCCATTTGGTTTATTTTAAGGTTTACCTAGCTGCCTCATATTCGGCAGCAAGAACTATGGGTGCTGGGGATTGGCTAACTTTTCAATCACTAACTTTACACTATGTTCCCACCCACGACCACCCACCTAACGCCCCGAAAGAACCTAAGAGAGTACCACACATGAAACCATCGCCTCCTTTGCTTGGGAGACCTAGGACGATAGGGACGATAGGGACGACAGGGGGGCAGTTGTCAGGTGTCCCGGATGCACCGGATCAGCACCGGGAAGCCCGGGTGGCGGTCTGGGATTGCTGGAGCACGTATCCCCAGTGCCGGTGGTTCCCGTTGTTTTTGACAAGCTTCTCTTTCTTTTTGAACCGAGGTTTAGGGATACCATGCAAAAAGGTGGGGTATTTGCGGGGTGATGAGGTTGGGGGGGGGGGTTGAAATGTTCATGTAGGTGGCGATAGCGAGGCCAGTGGTTCAGTTGGGTGGCTGAACTCGGCATTCGCTCCCCTTTAGATGGATGGAGAGAAGTAAATTCAAAACATGGGAGTCCGGTGCGAGTCAGGCACCAGGGGGTTTCCGGTCACGCTGTCACGCTCATCACCCTTGGGTAGGTTATTCAAACTACCGGTACTAACACGGGCCAACGACTTTGAGTTAGGGATGTTATATGGTCAACATTTTTTTTGGCCAAGGTGGAATGGTATGGGACTGAGGGCTATTTGCTTCGGGCATGAAGCTATTAGGAATTTTAGTATCTAGAGCTTGCTATCTGCACTACTAGGCCCGCTACGAAATACCAAATCTTCACCCACCTAGGTGGGCGGGAGCGGCATAGAGCCCAAATCACTCCAGATCACTCGTTGCTTGAAAGCCCGGCGCCATGCATGGTGCTAAGGCCGCGCGGCAGCATCACAGTCCAACGCCGACATGAGGAAGAAGCATAGCTTCGGGTAAGGGAAAATATATACCTCAATATCACCCCACCGTTAGCACGCTATCCTGGTGTTGAGGAATTGGGGCGACTGGAATATCAGTCAAGTAAGGGGAAAGTGTGTATTAAGCAGTGCCCCAGTGAGGTCTCGAAGGATTTGTCTGCCACTAGAGCATACGGCCAAAGATTTTCAGGTATGATAGTTGTTGGAAATGATCCGTGGCGGGCCCAGTACTTTAAGTGGCGAATGGAATGAAGCGCTTGCAAGCGGCTTGATGGGTACAGACAGTGCGGAAGGAACTTTAAGGAATGTGAGAACAAGAGAGAAATTAGAGGTTAAATGACGGTTGTGTTGAGAGCGGTTTCATTGACACTATTCGTTGTGTAGAAAGAAGTTAAGAGGAGAGAAGAAACAGAAGCGAAACAGAACAGGGTGCAAAGAAGACAAGGGGGCCCCGTAACTAATGACTATGCTTCAGCGAATACCCATGATATCCAACAATAATAGCACACTGATAGGGAAAGTAGGCTTGAGCTGTGATAGTGTTCATGCATCATAACTTCCTGAAGCCGCACGTTTCCTTATGGCTTGCCACCGTTGCACTGGAGGCTTTGTGTGCTGGTCGGGTAGCTTAGGACAGGGGATTCGCCAGGAACTGCTGTACCTTTGGAAAAAAAAAATCCAACAGCCATGTGCAGAAAGGTCCATGTGTCTCCATGCTACTCCTTTCTTGAGTGATACCACATGTTTCCCTAGAGGTCCGGGAGGCAAGGTTGTAAAACTTAAACCTCTCCCACAAGGAACCGGGGTTCTGCCTGATAGCTGGAATCCCATAGTTGTTAGGGTATGATAGTTAGTTTGGGGTACGACCGGTTTAGGGTCGTGACTGCCACTTGGGGGTTTTTCCCGCTGTGTGGGTTTTTCCTGTTTTGTGTGTTTGTGC
>Ga0307509_10001982_pt1 | contig 33779 bp, 42 predicted proteins | sample 10_EM_MG_FD_202245 | JGI IMG/M metagenome (GOLD analysis project Ga0307509, IMG submission 202245) | Populus trichocarpa ectomycorrhiza microbial communities from riparian zone in the Pacific Northwest, United States - 10_EM | ecosystem: Host-associated > Plants > Roots > Unclassified | place...
AGTCGCCTTTGCCACTCTTCCCAGGCACCAAAGAAGAAACTTCGGCAGCTACGGTATTCTTGTTGATGGTACGCTGCTGCAGAGGCTGGAATACAGACATTGGTGCAGGTGCTGCTGGTGCCGGTGCTGGGTCGGGTGCTACGACAGTGTGGACCTCTGGGTCAACTGCCGAAGGGGATAATGAGATTTTAATAGCTCGCTGAGGTTGCGGGTATGGTGATGGTCGAGAACTGGTGCGTGAGCGGATGCGGCGATATTCGGCAGAGAGATGTCCATAGGTCTGCCGAGATTGTTCGAGGAGGGTCCGCATGCCAGAACGATGAGCAGGGGGCTCAAAAGCTGTAGACTGTGTTAGCGAAGGGGTCTAAGGAGTTGGGTACGAGACGTACACTGCACTGCGTAGATAGAGAATGGTGTATCCATCCACGATTGTTTGCTCTCTTTGAGGGTAACATCGGCCTCATCCTTGAGTGTGTAGTATTTCCGCAGTGCTGCAATCCCGCGCTCGTCCCATTCGATACTGCACGTGTCATCGGGGTCGACAATGATGACATTATCATCAATGACGGGAGACAACGGTGCGTTTAAAGACTCCGGGAAGTCATCGCTGATGGGCGAGTTGTTTTCCTCCTCTATGGTCTCATAAACAGATGCGCGTGAGATTTGTATACCGGAGAGACGGCGACGATGACCATGACCCTTAGAGCGCATCCGGGTTCTTGACTGCATGATTATCGGGTAGGACATATTTGTTAATGACAGATTGACGCGTGACAGATCTATACTGGAGATGGAGTCGCTGGCCACCGAGGAGGTTTCCCCGGACGATGACAGAGAAGGGGTGTCTAGCCCAGAACTAGTCGAGGAGTTTGTACCCGACCTCGAACGTGAAACTGGTACAGGGCGAGAGAAAACAGGCTCCGTCATGACTACGAAACTCGATTAGTAGTCTGCATAGTACGGCACCAATTCACTCACATGATGTGTCCACGCCATCGGCACAAAGACAATGATCCTCTAAGCTGTCGCGTGAAAGCAAACCCTGTCGAGCAAACGCCATGCGCTCTTCGCCTAGACCAGAAGGTGATCTCTCGACCTTTTGAGACAGGTTTAGAGACTCCACCGCCCCGGACTGTTGAACAACGCGGCGTTGTTGACTCCGCGTGACCGTGTTTTTTCTCTTCCCAACACGTACAAAAATCGGCGAGCCTTCCACGAAAGAGCCCACTGAGCGTCGACGGACACGGCCACCCCCAATCATCTGCGGGACATATTATGATCGAGTAAAGGATATGGTGCGGCAAACACTCACGGAAATCATAGTGTCATCTTCACGCTTAGGGTCAGAAGAGTCGTCCTCTGCGCTGAAGAGAGAAAATGGCCGCTTGTCATGAATATGGAACTGCCCGGGAGGAGAGTGAACTGATAAAGAGCCGCCTTCACCAAAGACAGACTCGGAAGAGTTCCTGCGGTTGCTCTGATCCATGACCGAGTCTCTTGTATACGACTGTTCGTCATCCAGGATTGAATCGAAGGAGCCTCGGCGTTTGACATGCTCATACGAGTAATCAGAAGACATACCCCCAGGTGGCGATGCTGTGATCGATGTGAGAGGAAGGCAATAGTCATGCCTGGAATCGAGCATCTTGTCTCCGAGATTGGGGCGGGATACGCGCATAGATATGTCACTCATTATCGAATCAGCCGACCCTTCTCGCCGATGACTAGGAGCCCACGATGAGCGGTTTCCGCCAGCCAACCCGTATGCAGGATAACCCTGAGCCCCAGAACCGATACTCGACCCCGAGTCGATCCTTCGGTGCACGCCGAAACTACGATTGTAAATGCTGACAGGTGGTGCAATGGAAGCTGTTGAAATGACGGAATCTCGGCGGAATTGGTTTTTGAGCGGTCGCAGAATACGCGATACGCCAGGTGCCCGGAAGTAGAAGCTGGACGAGTCACTGTCAACTCGCTTACGACGGGGGCCGCGCCGGATGAACGAAAACGTGTCATCGACTGACGTTGACATCGTCACAAACGCAGACATATCGGCAGAAGCAGGCCGACTCTGATGGCCATAATCGAATGGATCCTTGATGCCGGGGTTGATGACCATTCCGTACGAAGACACTGACGCGATGCTGATCATAGAATCCCGTGGCAGCTGGTTACGTTGCTGGTCGAATGATGAAGGAGGATAAAATGCCGGTCGACTTCCGGCGAACTCAAATCCACGCCGTATTTCATCGAACGTCTCCAGACCTTTGAAGCTAATTTGGGACGATGCACGCGAGTGCAAACTGCCCGCATCAACTCGGGAGTCTCCGAGTATCGAGTACTTCGAACTCGAAAATGAATCAGCTCGACGGCGTACGGATGAGCATGATGAAGCCTGAGAGCTCATGGCCCGAGACATGGTTGATCGCTGGGAGGAAGCATCCTCTCGTACAGACGCCATAGAGAGCGAACGAGCATGGGCAGGGGAAGGGATGATGTCGGAGAGAGTTAGCTGTGATTTTTCTGCATGCTTCGCAGATTGTGGAGACCCGCCGAACTTGAAATTGAGATCTAACTGACCATACGACGGCTTGGATGATACAGATGAGTCCTGGGGTAAACTTTGCGATAATTTGTGTGACGACGCAGCACCCTTCAGTTTCTTGGTTGGTACAATTTCTGGGCTGGGTAGAAGAGGTGATATGGGGTTGGAAACTCTCGCAATGGGATCGTTGGACTCGCTTGAAAGGCGACGGCTGAATGTGGCAGTGGGGATTGACGGCACGGGAGGGACATCCTCATACGGCCCAAATTGGCTGAACCCATCGAACCCATCCAAGTCGTACTTCGCAGGTGTACGGAAAGCAGTCTCGAGCTGTTCCACGAAGCTGTGACGATGGGACCCAGCACACTCACTTAGCCTCTTGAGCTCGCTAGTGAAATCGAATGATCTCTTCGTATCGTTTTCCTCTATTGATGATGAATCGCTTTCATCGGTATCGCCTTGTTGCTCATCGTCCACCCAGGGCATGGGAATCACAGGTACACTGGAATCCACGACCGATGTATGCGATATCAGGGGCGTGGGCAAAGGGCTCTCTGGCGGAAGACCTGGTGAAGGAGGTCGAAGTGAGAGAGACTGAGGGAGAGATGTTAGCGTGTCTTCGGTGAGGATGATCTGGAGTTCGTTGGGGACGTCAGAGTTGAGGTCATCAAGATCCATTGACTGGTAGAGGTTCCGCGAGCTCATTGAACCTCCAAGTGTGCCAGCTAGACCTAGATCTTTCTGTGCCTCCTTAGACATCGGAACTCCAGTGAGATCGGAGCTGAGGCTCGATTCGGTTGCCTTGTTGGTACCCAATGAGAGTGTTGACATCACCTTACGGAAAGTTCTGCCAAGTGTGAATTCTTTCGGACTATTCGCAAGTACACCGATGCTCTTCTTTTTGGGGATAGATCCAGACTTGATTGAAGGTGGTTCCATTGCTACACTGCATTTGGCAGCCGATGTCGAAGAACGCTCAGTTGAAGAAGAAATCGGTTCCTTAGGGGCAGACCGCGAGGCTTTCTTCGACTTCGCTGGCCAGAGAGGCTGGGATACAAAAGTAGGTTGTTCGATTCGCGTAGTGGGGTACTCCTCCGATGAAGACGTGGCTAGAACTGAACCCAGATGGGTAGAAGAGGTCGGTAGGGGTACATGAGGCGTCGAAATTGGCAGGGATGTCGGTGGGGAAACTGGCCATGGAGCAATCTGCTGGCCGCAGTGCTGAGTATCAGTGATATCTTCCCCCTTCCGGGACTGCGGGAAAGACCTAAGAGAAGACTGAGACACCATGTTCGGGTGCATTGGGAGAGTCATCGATGAGCCCTTTTTGTGAGGACCGCTTTTCAGAGGGGATTCCGCCAGTAAGTTGGTGAAGCTCGGTGAGAAATGTCGGGTGCCACGAGGAGTGCCAGGTGTCACCTCAAGGTCAAGGCGACTAATGAGCGAGGCAAGCTCATTGGTGGCCGCATCCAAAGCGGAAAGAGCACCTAAGGCCATGAAAATATCAGGCCAAGTTATAGTTAAATTCCCACTATTCGTAACTCACTGTCTGAATCGTGCCGCATGCTCCTGAATCGTTCTTTCTCCGTCATTTGATCGGACGCAGGCCGGACTCTTGTCTGTCTGCGCGGCGTTGCCATTGGTCCGCTCCCTGTGGTAAAGTGTCCATTTGCCAAGTGGCTCTCAGCAGTAGGGATAGGCCTTGAAGCCGACGGGGCTAACTTCGAAGATGCTGAACGAGGCGTTTGTTCCGAGAACAGGTCTACAATTGCACGAGGGCGTCCTTCATTATAATCACGTTGTACCTCGTCAGTTCGCTGTAAAGTGCGTTCACGACGACAGGCCACTTTAACGGTCTCCAGGCGTTCCTCCACCCACTTGACAGGACCTGAGCTAGAAGAAGAGACGCGCGACTTTGCAGGCGTAAGTTTCAGGGAAGACGCTGCAGATACTGTTGAAGAGGAGCGGCCGCGATGATCAAGGGAGCTGGCATTCTCAGAACCAGCACTGTTTGGACGGGATGACCCAGCGGATGAACTGCGCATGGTCCCAAAACGGAAACCGGAAGGGAGTCCAAGACCCAAGACGCCATGCTTTCGTATTGTGGAAGACCGGATGGGGGAAGCATCAATGTTCGTTGGCACACCTGCTTCTAGGCTACCGCCGGAGAGACGCAAGGTCATCTGATCTCTACCCGAGTCCGATTTTCGTTTCTCTGTTTTCTTATTCTTCTTCGTGGCTGCAGGCTGCTTGTGCTTCTTTGTGAGTGGCATAGGGAGCGCGGTATCCTTCTCCATGGGTTTTCCGTTCGCCCAACTCGTCAATCGAGCTACTGAACGCATGGAACGCATCGCACGTAGGGCGATGGAGCCAGTCATTGTGTTAGGGGGTGCAAGAAGGGGAGGTTCATATGTCTCCTCTGGGACAAGACAAGATATGGTTGGGACATGGGAAGCATCTTTGAGAAAATCAGAGTCTTGGAGAGGAGACTCCTCCGCCGAGGCGGACCGGACCTGGGCTGGGCGCTCTGCAGTTTTAGAGGAAGCACCGAGGATAACGCGTGAACCTAAAGAATTGAAGCGTGCCCGGGATGCCAAAGTTTCCGAAGGGGCTTCAGCTGGTGGACAACATTGTAATGAACAACCCTGTCAACAGCAATACTAGAGACACCTACCGTTCATTCGTGGATTCTCCTTCTCGACCATCTTAATATCTTTGGAGTCCTTACGACCTCTGCCAATGCTCCACCATTTCTCCTTGTCTTCGGTCTTCAGTCTGACTGTCTGGGTTGAGTCTTTGGATGGAGCGGAATTTGTGACGTCGGCCAAGGTTCCCCACTTCAACCCGCTCAGAGCGGCACGGCTTTTCTTCTTCTTGACCATCAGTACCTCGCCAACCTCGGATTGAGCGGTGGGATCCACATAGATCTCGAGGCACTTTTTGGAAACGGAAGTGGTCGCGGTGTTTCCACCTACGCGGCGTACAACATCGGAAAGATCATTGTTCTCAGGTGTCTTGCTGCGTTTTCCGGTGACAAGAAGCCCTAGTTTGGATTTCTTCGGAACGAGACGCTTTCTGGGGGCTTGGATATCTTCTTTCGGAGCAAGAGGTGTCGGGGCAAAATCGGACATAGACGGTGGAGTGGTGATTGAAGTATCGAGGAAGGGATCTCCTAAGCCTGGAGCGGCGCCTGCGGCAGTGGGAACGGCAGAAATTAGGCGGATCGTAGACACGGACTCGGGTTGCGGTGGAGTCACAAAAGTCGGGGAGAGTGTTCGTAGCTGATCTTGTGATTGCGCATGGGATCGTAAGGGTAAGGTGCTGCGCATATCTTGGAAACTGGCGGTGAAGGATGATTGGGTGCAAAACGTGATTGGAAGAGGCGTAAAGATTATTCGTTAGTAACACACGGGCGAAGGGGGGAAAAACAGCGAGCGTGGGATTGGAGCACTGCTGCCTCGGTGAAGAGGGATCCAAGAATAAAAAATCGTTGCAGATGCGAGTGAGTGAGATGCAAAAGAAATGCGTCAGCGGATGTGAGTGTAACGTTATATGCTAATGGTAATTGAAGAGCGTGAGATTAGGCCAGCTTGTTTGTCGGCTGGCTCGTGGATGGGAAAGGCCACACTGGGCCGAGGGGGGCAGATGAACCCAAAAAGAAAGGAGACCAAGAAGAGAGTGAGCAAGCAAGAACCGATGATGCCGCTGTCTGTCCAACAACGAAACTCCAACTTCCAACTTGCTCGATTTGGACATACCCAAATACGTCGTCAAATACGCGCATACAACACGCCTATCACGTGATCGCGCTTCATGATTCCGTATTGGTTCCAGTGCTGTGCCGTGCCGCACTGCACAGCAAGCGATAAGAGCACACCCAACCAGGCGTTATTCGATATCCGGGAGCCAAGTAACAACGGTTCATGATCCGATAACTTCCTCAATCAAGCGCGACTATTCAGAATCCGGACCTAGACCTGGACCGGACGAGTCGGACGACAAGGGTCAAGTGGTCAACACCGGACCCGGAGGTGAGGTGGGTCGCAGTGGTCAAAGTACTACTGTAGCATGATAGAAAGGCCGCCGAGACAAGTCGTCTGCTGAGAATAGCCGCTTCCCGCTCCTTGTTTGAGGGCGCTCAGCTGCCAGTTACTGTATGCTGTACTCGCAAGTAATAATACTATGCGCACCCCTCACATATAAGACCAGTCGTGTGTTTGACCCAGACTCGTTTTCACCTCTGACCACGAGTGATTCCGATTGAGTAAGCCAGATTTTAATGTTTATCGTCCCGTGAGTATCACACAAGCGTCCGTCTTATTATTTCCTAATCTGTCTGGCTCAGATTCCCGTGAGTTATGCCTTTACAGCCTGGACTACGGCCATCCATCCGTTCACAATGTCATGGTTTTGCATCCCCTGTCTTCCTAAAAGGCGACCCCAACCCGCGGATTCAGTTGGGGGGGTCCCGTCGAATCCACCGACTTCGATTCCCTCACCAGCATCGTACGTATATATCGGAATAAGGCCCTATCAGAAAATAAGCGCGTTTGTAGGATACCTGGTCAACTTCCATCACAAGGCCACATCCCTAAGTGCGTTTGCTTCATGTTGATACATGGACGAGCGCGCTGACATTTGTCCTTTGTCTATCTCTCACCGGCATCATTCTCGCTCGTTTTATCCTCCAGCAACCACAACGGGACCCGCCATGATCGCGGCTACCGCCATTCTCGCTCTAGTTCGCAGATGCCGAGCTCGCTTCAGTATGACCCAATCTTCAGTCTTTATTGAGTGAATGTGTCAATTCGTCCACAGGTCTCCATCTTATCCGCAACCTCCTGGTCTCGCTCCAATGTGAGTTGACATCGGACAAATATGATAGTTGTGCCCAGCAAACTGATATCCTCATCCTCAGGGAGCAAGGCCACAGTTCTCACCCATATAGACATTCTCACTCCAGCGATCAACACAATTTCTACCCCCGTCCTCAGAATTCGCGTCGGAGCTCTCGTTCGCATAACGGAAATGGGAACTATGGCATGCCTCAAGCTCCTCCTATGCACATTCCACGTGCGTACCCCCTACGTCGTTCTTACGCGCCTGAGTCTAACGCAAGCACAGAGAATTCGGAGTCAGTGCCCTATGCGTCCGACCCAACGTATCCCTATGCTGGGGGGGCGGACTACCAGCCGCAATACGCACCGCAGTCTGACTATGGGCACGCGCCTCCCGCTGGAGACCCATACGTTCCTATGCCAGCTGCACCACCCGCACCAAGCGGAGCACCATACGACACCACTTCGCCGCAATATCACCCCGGCCCCGATGCGCCATATGAACCACCTGAACAGACCCGTGACCGTGCTATACCGCAAGACTCTCGCTCGCGCCTGCGCAAGCCGATTGTATCACAAGGAATGGATCCGTCGGACCGGAGGCCTCATGATTCACGTGCCCACCACCCACTATTTCGCCACTCACGCTGCACCGGGAAAAGAAAGGCACTCTGCGTGCGCCTTTGTACCTGATTAAGCACATTTCATAAATCGCTGAACAAGTATACAGGTGGGGATTAATTATGTTGGGCAAAGGAATTCTCTACAAGGATGCGTGGATGACGCACGAAACATCTACGAATTTCTTATGGGTTTGTCTGATGTCCGTTTGATACGGTTGTGTGTCTGACGTTGTCGAGGAACAGAACACAACTATCCCCATTCTGACATTATTGTGCTCACTGATGACAACCAAAATCCCCGCTCACAACCCACGCGAAAAAATCTCTTGGACGCGATGCGGTGGCTTGTAGAGGACGCCCAGCCCGACGACGCTTTATTCTTTCATTGTGAGTGGGCTGAAACGCCGAGTGTGCTGAATGCCGACGTTGATTTTACTGCAGATTCGGGACACGGTGGAAGGACTCGTGACATGGATGGAGATGAGGTGGATGGATACGATGAAGGTGACGTGGTTCGGCTTTAATTTCCAGTTGTAAGACTAAGAAGGGGCGACAGTCATCTTCCCAGTCGACTATCAGAAAACGGGAATCATTACCGACGATGTGATTATCTCCCGCCTCCTACTTCCTGTGACATGTATCGTTGGCTGATACTACCACCTTCAAGCTATTACATGACACGCTGGTATGCGCGAACTTACGTGGGATCAGGCGTTCCTTGACATTGACATTGACAGGTAAAAAGCCTACCGGCGGGCTGTCGACTAACTGTATGTCACTCCCACGTCCCGTAATATCTAACTGACCATTCCCGCAGGCTGTATTCGATGTAAGCGGTGACACTCTTAGCGTGAGCGTAGACTGTACTCATTCAGGATGAAGTCTTGCCATTCCGGCTCAGTTCTGGGTAAGTATTTCCCGCTTTTGACTGGACGAGACTGACGACGCGAAGACCTTGTTTTTGAGGTACTGTTTGCAATTCAGCTTGCCAATCATACGCTTCATGTTGAGCGGGTTACAGTTCCACTCTAATGGCAAACTAAAGTCGGGCCCGGTCACTCGCGCATTTCAAGAAGCGAAGACCTCGCCAGCTGATGTGGTACGCTCGGAGCCAGATCGTTTAGGAAGTCAATGAGTTCTCAAACAAAAATCCTCTAGATCTGTTTCAGTGGCTGTAAAGATTCTCAAACGAGCGCGGACGTCGTTCAAGGGGGAGTTGCCGTGGGTGCTATGAGTTATGTGGGTAGCCGTCTAGATTGCGCAAGTCTCACGCCGCTCACCTTCGATGTCTGTAGGCCTTTCTAAAGGTATTGAGTACGTAGCCCCAATCTTGCTGCCATTTCATATGAGTGACCCTATTTGCAGGGCGCAACCCCCAAATAACCTATATTGATTTATTGCGCGGCGTACGGTGCGTGTCGATTTCTTGGCACCAATTCATGTATTGTACTCACAGTACTTGGTTCGCATAGCGAGATCCTCAAGAAGAAGTACAGCCAAAAGCCTCAATTATCGGCCACGCACAAAGTCGTAAGTCACAGACTGGTTTCTCTTTCGACACTCATCCCCTCGTCTTCCCAGGATAAAAGCCTACGTTTCGTCATGTAACCGGACCGGACCGTGACAAAGTTATACTAGGTCATTGTGGTCTTTATCGATTATTTTCTTTGTTGTCCGTCTATCTTGTAGTCTGTGTCCTCTAGTTAAAGCATACCGATACCTTCTCGATGCTGAAAGGTATCATTATTCCGACAAATGACACGCAGAAGCAATCTTCTCGATTGGGTTGGGATCAATGGCGCAGGCGGGAGATACGAAAAGTAAAAGATAACAACTCAATAAAACAGACTCCCTGGCGGGGAGTCGAACCCCGCTCTCGCGCGGCCAGAGAAATGACAGGCGCGTGTACTAATCCGATATACTACCAGGGATTAATATATTGATCAAGTATTCCTTATATAAGCTAGAATCTAAATGCTGGGACCCTGTCAAAGACTGCCGCAGGAATCAGTCAGATCGCCAGCTGTATCTTGTGCTAAATATTTCAATCACAAATTGACGTCAAGAATTTCCGTATACAACTGTTTTGGATCTTGCCATCTTTTTCTACAAGAGCGTTCGACGATCGTGATCGTGTATACGTGATGCGGATGCAAATGTAACCCGAATGACACGTGACTGGGCGACGCGTGTGGCAGCGCGTTGCGCGTTTTTCTCTCGTCACGGCTCGCGACTTGTTTCACCAAAGGGTGATAATAACGGTGCAGAATTGTCGGGTCAACGTAGCACCTGCTCAAGCCTCCGGCTCTCAATGCAGTCAAACCTTCGCTATCCAAAAGTCAATGGTGCCTGATATCTTCCTCACACGACCAACTGTCTCCGCTAACTGTGATGCCATTTGTTAAAGGCTATCGGCTGATACAGCAAGTCGGTGGCGGCGGCTTCTCCACGTGTGTTCGTTCACAAAGGTGAAACGGGGGATAGAGGTCGATGATGTTCTACCTCTTAGGGTATTTCAAGCTGTCAATACCCAGGACAATGGCGTCGCCGCCTGTAAGGTGATCGCATTGACGCCAAAGACTACTCAAGCCGATCGAAAGGCAATAGACAAAGAGATGCGCGTCCACGCAGCCCTCAAGCATACGAACGTCCTTGAGTTCCTGACTGCAGTTGTCGTGGAGCCAGGCACAGGGTCGCCGTACGTTCCAGCGATCTACATGCTCCTCGAGTTTGCGGCCGCCGGCGACCTCTTTGACAAGATCGGTACCCTCGCTTTCGATCTACGCCAGACTTGATGTATACTGACTAAATCACCAAAGCTCCTGACAGCGGAGTTAAGGAAGACGTGGCTCACGTATTTTTCCTCCAACTCCTCGCCGGTTTGGTGACCTTTTTATCATCACTCTCCTCGTGCCCGGCAAGACGATCGCTGACTTCTACCCCGAAAACGCTACTCAGACTTATGTTCATTCGGAGGGCGTATGTCATCGGGATCTCAAGCCCGAAAACGTTCTCCTTGATGCCGCAGGGACACTCAAGATATCAGACTTCGGTCTTTGCTCGGTGTACAAACTGAAAGAGTCGGGCCGGACACGAATGCTTACTGAAAGATGTGGTAGTCTACCATACGTCGCGCCAGAGGTGCGTTTTTGGGGCAATCTTGTTATTCACCAAACCTGATCCAAGAGTGTAGCTGAACACAGACACACCCTATGCCGCGGAGCCTATTGATGTTTGGGGAGTTGGTGTCATACTCTTTACCATGGTTGCTGGGAGTGCGTAGGACCTTCCGCTACCGAGGAGGGGTGATATCTCATCCAACATCCAAGATACCCCCTGGGATGAGCCAACAGAACGCAGTTACGAGTTTAGCCGTTATGTTGCAGGCACATTCATCGATGACGCCCCGTGGAACGATATACCTGCGCCCCTGTTCTGTTCGTCGTTCATACCGATGCCCTTTCTTAGCTCACTCACGCGCCCTTGGTTAGCTCTGATCACAGGGTTACTCACCATCAATCCGCAGGATCGCATGACCATTGCGGATGCATTTCAGCACCCTTGGGTGCTCACGTATGTTCGACATCGTGTTATCAAAGGTTGTCTTGGTGTTTATCTTCCGTTGACAGACAAAGCCAACTGGCATCCCAGGGTCCCGTGGCACTGGCGGAGAGACTCACACAGTCTCTCCGTGATGCAGGCGATCTCGACACGATAGAGATCAATATCCAGTCGTATGTTGTCACGTCCAAACACGTCGTGTGTGCATCTCTCGATCCAAGCGCTACAGAGAATCATCCACCCCTCGGGACGAGGACGAAATCATGCTTTCTGCGACACGCGGCTCTCAGTTTACCCAATCCCTCATGCTCTTCGTTCGTCTATCCCACTTTTCGTGACACAAGCCACAATCCATTCCCTCTCACAATGCTGTAGTCGCAGACTCAGGGCGGCACGCGCTACACACCGAACCTCACGCGTTTCTGGGCGTCCCTAGAGCCACCGGAACTATTGTCCGCTATCCAAAGTGCCCTGGAAGCGCAGGGTGTCCGTGCCGTGCAAGCAGGAAACGGGCCATATAACGAGCTGCGTTCCCGCATTGGCGGGTTAGATCACCGTCGTGTGCCGTTCAGAGGTTGGGTGAACGTTGAAACTTTCTCCTCCCCAGAGGATCCGGATCTGCACAGCTTCTGCAGCATGCAACGTGATCAGGTAATTAAGTTATTCGCCTCTACCAACGCCATATGCTGACGTATTGCCGATGTGAACCATAAAGGGCGATCCCATATCATGGCGGAGGATGTTCAGGGCTGTTGTGAAATCACAGCAAGTCACGCAATATGTCGCCCGTCGGGGAGCCAGAGCATCGTGAGCGAATCTTTTTCAGCACTATCAAACAACCGATGTGGTCGTGCGCTGCGGCAAGTCTTCTTATCTTTGGTAATCGATAGAGGGATTTTTTTGGATGCTAGTATATTCACCATATAATACAAATCATTGGTCAATGTCTTTCAATACCTGGTACCCCGAACGGTGTTGACGGTCATGGCGTGACTGATCTTTGCAAGGTCCTCAGCTGTCAGCTCAATATTAGCTGCCGTACAATTCTCAAGGGTGCGTTTGGCATTTCTATGAATGCGTAGGAGAGCAACTCGTCAAAGGTGTGGTGACATGGTACGCCATGGGGACTCACGAGCTGCCTGGGATGGGTATGACCTTTGGCCCTAAAGATGCCACCCAAGCTATGCACAATTGGGCTGCCGTAATACCATTGTCAGTGGCGACGGCTTCGAGCGCTGAAACGAGGGCGAGATTGTGATTGAAGTTCTATGAGGGACGGTCGGTAAGAAATTGCACGAGATGGCAACAATGCTGTGGGTCACATCTCTTTGAAACCGACTAAACTGGCGTAGCAAGTTGTCCGCTAAGGGTAGAGTTAGTATTCTACTGAGGAGCCCAGCGGAAACCACGTACATTCGAGGTCGTTGTAAGACTTCCATTTTCCAGTTAAGAAGCCATGGCCGAGAGGACTGGGGATAGAATGGGTACGTGACAAGTGGGCTAGTGACAGAGTACGCACGAGTATGCGATGACGGCGATGCCGAGCTCTTCACACGTCGATATGACTGCAACGTACGGATGAAACCGAGGGCCAATGACAGGTAAGATGTATACCAACCGTCTTTGGTCTCCTGGGTGTAGCTCCAGGGGCTGACCTCGATTTCAACTGCGGCGATGGGGTGTCCCTAAGGAGCACTATCAATGGAAAAACTCTCGATGACAAGGAGCGTGTTCACTCACTTTGTGCGCCTGACGGACATGTTCCGCACGGACCTCAGAAAGGCCAATATGGTCGAATTTGCCTTGGGCGATAAACTTGGCCATGATGCGCGCGCTCTGATCGAGGGGCACGCCATGAATGATGCGTGCGGGCTCAAACAGGTCGAGTTTCTTGGTCCCACGGAGCTTGGCGAGGATAAAGTCGACTTTGCGTTCAAGCTGTGCCTCCCTGCAGCTGACATCTTAACAGCCATTCCGGACGATAGCTGTAGAGAACGCACAGGTCACCATATGGATCGAATGATATGCTGCACTATGCCGAATTTCTGCATCAAGACACGCGCTGGCACTCAAAAGCGGAATTGCTCACCTTCACAGAGAGGAACGCCTTGTCCGTGTAGGCAGGGTACCGCTCGAAGAAGCGCGCGAGAAGCTCGAGGTTGGCACTTGGGGGATCGAGCCCATAGAACTCGCCTGTGCGTCATGAATGGAGGCATTGAGAGGGCCAAATGGATTTGAATAGAACCGTTTGTGTACGCACCGCTGTTGAGAAACATTTTCGCACCCGGAGGGAGGCTATCCATTCCAGCTTTCAGTGACGCGAACGCTTCTTCATCAGAGACCGCTGGATCACGCCAGCTAGGGAAAACATATCGATGCTAGGATAAAATACGGCGAGGGGAAGTGCGCACGTCATCATCATTAACCCATGCTAAGATGGATATTGAGCGAGGGTTCGTGATGGGAAGGGAGAGGATCAGGGCCATACTCACGCCGATCTTCCCAACAGAGACGCTTGAGGCAGTACCTCCAAGTTGAGTGGTGTTATTTGACATGGGAGGTGATTAAGAGCGGTAGGTTTAAGAGCTCAAGAAACATAAGATCCTTGATTTTATGGCTTCAAAGTGGAGAGCGCTAGTCCGCGTCTTTTGCAATTGTAAGCAGCTCATGCAAGCCATGACCATCCGTCGATTAAGGTATATCCGATTAACGGAAATGGTGAGAGTACAGTACAATGCGTATGTAACCACAGAGCGTAAGATGCTCGCCCTTAGATCGTGTAAGGAAGATAAAGAAGGAATGCCAAAAAAAAGGTCATGTTTTGAAGACGATAATTAAGATCAACAACACGAAGATGAGAAGCGCAATAGTCAATGCCGATCCTACAATGCACCATCAGCTGCCATCCAAACATTTCGATTTCAACACATACCGTGCTCTCTCGCACCGTTGGCAACGCGTCCAAGTCGTTGACGAGCGCGCCCCAGGCGACTTCCAGTACCATCGAGGTCATGGTCAAACTCTTCTAACAAGCCTGTATGTATTTCGAGCTCGTCGTTGATTTGCATCGATATGTCACGCTGACGGGTAATCGAGCGTGAAAGCGAATCCAGATGTATGTCCTGGCCTGTAGCTCACACGTCCGTTGAGGCGGTACGCTCCCCATCCAGCAACAGGCATAACACGCACCATCCATGAGGCGTTGCTGCTCCTGCAGCAGCACTACAGGGTCCCTCCCAGCCTCCGGGTCGTCCGTATAAGGCGTGAAAACTTGCTTGCTGACAGCGGGCCAAGCATTCTCCTCACGTGGAGGAGTGGACTCTCGCGTCGCAGTTGGCTCGGCAAGCGGCTCGATGATCGCGTCTGACCCTACCATACCACGCATACGAACATGTTGATTTCGGAGAAGTGCAACGGCTTCGCTGTGTTCCCCAAGCGACTCCAGTTCCATAATCCCCGACCGCAGCTGAGCAAGGTTGCGAGTGATCTGTGGAAGGTGTAAGGAGCTGTTCGTGCCATCTGCAGTGGCGGCGGGTGATAGTGACTGTAATCTCTGACGCTCTAGTAATAGCGACAGAGTCTGTGTTGATAGAGCTGTGAGCTTGGCCAGCGACATTCTCGCTTCCGTGTCGGTGTGAACTGACGTCTGCGGCCTGCGGGTCACAAGCAGTTACAAGAGGTGGGTTTGATCATGTGACTCGTACTTCCTTTACATCACCCATGTACTTCGATCTGAATGTCCCAATTCCCCAACCCTCTGGAAGTTCAGTGGCTCAATCGAACAAGGGGAAGGGAAAACAAGTCCATCCCTCCACCTCGCTGTTATTCACCCCCGCGCAACTCGCAGCTATCGAGGCGCGTCTAGATCTACTTGTGCATCGTGTGTCTTTTTCCAGCCTTTATTCACTCATGTCTCGGTAATATACTTATCGGTGGGCCAGTGGGTTACTCCGTGCTTGCTTTCAACCAGTGCATAAAATCCAAGGTTGAACCGAAAACCTTCATAAACACACTGGACCCGCTGCTCCGCCAGGTGAAGAAGCGACCCGGGGTCGTGTATCTGAAGCGACTTACGATTGTTCTCGACGAGGATAGCGAGAAAGGTTTCGGGCTCGTGCGCTCGTACTTTCCCCGTCATCCAATTTGCGTTGCTGACACAACGCCCCGCAGACAAATGCACAGTCCAATCTATTTAGCCCTTACGACATCATCGCACTTGCACCAACCACCGAGGGTAGCTTCTCCCTCGCGTGCCTAACACATACGCAGCCCTCCCCGCTCTCGGCGCATGTAATCTCGGTGCCTCTCGACGTCCCTCGTCTCCCGTTTCGTATGAAGCATACCATGGTGCGCACGGCATTGCGCAACGGTGCCGTCTTTGAGATCCCATATACGAGTGCACTTGACAGTGCCGCAAAACGTAACTGGTGGGCGACAGCACGCGAGGTTGTTCGTGTGACAAAAGGAAAGGGTCTCATCGTGACAGGTGGCGGGATGGATGTCGCCGATATACGTGCTCCTAAAGACATCGGAAACCTGTGCGTACAAACCTTCGGTTCCGTGCTCGCCACTGCTGACCGAGAGCATAAGAGTAACATTCCTTGGTCTTGCCCAAAATATGGCCCATGATGCTGCCACTACTACCCCTAAATCCCTCGTCCTTCGTGCGCGTGCGTGATTACACTCTGTTCGCTCTTCCTGCTCTTGCAAGCTCTTTACACCTCGGTCAATTCTTAGAGACCCGTAAAACGTATCGTGCAGTATTCTCAGAGCCAAAGGTGATTATACCGAGCACTTTAGTTGTTCAGCCGGCGCAAGCTAGCGATTCCGTACAAACCAAGTCATCAGGGGAACGGCTGCCGGAACCCGAGCCGGTGGCACCTCCAGTTCCAGTGTCTGTTACGGTGGAAGCGGCTGGGCAAACAGACGGGCGACCATCGAAACGCACTCGAGACAACGCAGATCCAGATAACCATGGTACTGTTGGGAGACCACGGAAGAAGAAAGGCAAAAAAACGGGATGATTCGTCGCGAGAGCCCACTGTGTCCGTAGACAGTCAATGATGGATAAAATGTAGCTTAGAAACCGATACTACCGGCATCGGTACATTATCTCCGCACGCATGAGGACAATACAGTATGCATCATTTTGACTCCAGCCAAGTCAGCACCAGTGCAATCGATTACTTGACCTATTGATTCTTGTCGTACCGCTTTTCACGTCCACTTGAACAATATCCATCTGACTTTCTCTCTCCCCTTGATTCCATATACCACTTGATGTCGAAATGTCATCCACAAGTGTATTACGACGCAAAATCCCTGGTTAAGGTGAGTTCCCCGAGCCCTGTACACTTCAGCCCACCCCATCAATTCCGTTCTGCAGGCCCTCGCACCCTCCAGGGAGACACTGGAAGCACGCCATGCTCTTCTTGAACGCCTTCGTGAAATCATCCAATCTGACATGGGAGATGATATCGACGTCGAGGACATCAGTATGCGAAACTACGCTGACGACTTGGACATTGCCCCTATGGAGCTAATGATAGTGGTACGTGCAGTTATGTTTCTCACCTTGTGGCTGCGGCAGTCTGTTGACTCGCGGCCCTCGCACGTTTTATTTCACGTCGGACATACCATGGCCTCATTAGGACCACAGTCGCACCGCAGGGTTTCGCCCTGGCACGAACTTCAGCAACCTCCCCGATGTTTATTACCCGAGGTGGTTGCTCCTACTGTACGCATGACACCCCATAGCTCACATGTTACAGCCGTCTAGCCGCATTCCTACAAGACTACGGCTTTGATGGTGTCATACCATCCGCCGACGTCCAGCGACGGGATCATGTACAAGGAAGTGGGAAACGCGGTGATCCTCCACCTAGCACGGAAGACGGTGCGTTTCGATGGCCACGGTACACCCGAACCCCCAAGCCAGAGATTGTCTATCCTGTTGTCCTCGAGGCCACGACTCCGGAACAGTTCAGATTATCCCTTCCTTGTCCCACAACCCGGCACACGCGCAGTCTCTTGCATCTATACGGTCGAAGGAATTCACATCTACGTCTGATGACCAGCCTCACTTATATCTGGATGCGTTCATGGGATATCAAAGAGATTAACCCACAGACGCTATGTCTTTTTCTCATCAGGTTTTTCCAGGTAAAGCTACCTTGACTTCCCCAAATTCCAACTTTCTCTGACTAGGCCACAGGAAGAGGAGGTAACAAAGCTTACGAAAGCAGGACGCTCGACTTCTGTCGCAGCCGAGCAGGCGCAAGCTATCGCGCACTACACAGACAAAGTATGCATGCAGTTCGACGCCATGGAAGGTCCAAACCAACCTGTCATACTCGATGTTTCGTATGCTTTGTATCCAAACTCATACCCTACCAGCGACTTTTCACCAGTCCTGTTGCGGTTTCTAAGGTGGGAAACTTTGCCGAGGCAGGTAAACCCTTAGTGCTCACTGATCAACGATGCCAAAAGATGGATTGTGTCTAAAAAGTTTCATCAAATACGCACGGGAGATGGCGAAAAATGGCCTATTCTTCACATCAACCGACCAAACTTTCAAAATGGAAGGTTTGCTTCCGACTTGAAGACATTTGATGAAACAAGATTACCGTGGTCTCACCACCAGCTCATCGTCCCTGATCCGTTTGTCCAAACTCATGTGTGTTCCTTTCAACGTTACTTCTGAAGGTTGACCGGTGTACCCAGAATCACGCGTTCAATGTACATCGCAGCACGCTGCACTACCTCTCCGTGCTAGCAGAAACCTGTGCATCGCTTCTGCAGATGGCGCGCCCCCTACATACTATATTTGGCCCCTACTACCGATCAGAGAAACTCGCCGAACAGTGCTATCGCAGTCCTTCTCCATCCCCGATCCAAGCCAACGTACCTAGTCCACCGGTAGCGATTCTCATGGAGCGTCGGCGCTATGTCACAGACCCAAGCTTGCGCACAGAGCTAGTGAAGCTGTATAATGTGCGCTCCGTCTTTCCAGCTGCAAGTTTAAAATTTTTTACGCATAACTGCATTGACTCTGCTTAGACGACCGTCCCAGGTCAGCGGATCCGGGAGATGCGCCAACAAACGATCGCGAAAGTAGCGAGTGCCATTCTGGAACATTTCGGCCATGAGTATCGCGTAGAGGTATTTGGAAGTACGCAGTATGGCGTCGATGGACAAATTAGCGATGTCGATATGGTTGTCGTTGTAGGCACCCTTTTGATGCCTCATCTTCGAGGAAGTGAAATTTGCTACAGGACCCCGACAGAATGGCAGGGTTCACCTATAATGTCGATCTCGATTCACTACCTGGTACGCTTTTTTCAGTCCTAGTTCTACAATACTTTCCGTGCTGACGTGCAATAGAGATATACAAAATTAGGTACGCCGGATTTAACATGAGTGATTGACTTTGCCTTACAGTACCTTCAGCGAGGTGAGCCGTGTTCTCCAACGGTCTGGCTTCAAGATCCTCTTGAGGGTTCCCAAGGCGACTGTACCTATAGGTATTACCCCATAACCCATCCCATGTACGGTCTTAGCTGACCACCATCGCTTTTAAGTGAAGTTCAAAGATCTTGACACCGGCATTCAATGCGATTTGAACATAAATGATCAGCTGGGCTGTATCAATACCTCTCTTATCCAACATTATTGCGACATCGTACCAGTACTCCGGCTGGTACTTCTCGCTATCAAGCGATGGGCACGTCCACTCGGCTACAACAGCCCAGCAGGCGCTCCCGGGGCGCCAATCACATTTAGTAGCTACGCGCTCACAATAATGACAATCGGACTCCTACAGGTACTGTGCATTTGCCTACCTAGTACCATGATCCGTCATTTGCTAACTTCTCTCAGACAAGGGGTTTGTTACCAAATTTGCAAGAAGGTGCCATACTTCCGGAAGGCAGGACGTTCTGGCTGCGTACGAGAACACAAGAAAGGATCCGCTGCGATGCGCGATGGAAGAAGGCACCTAATTGGATACCTCCCGTGGTGGAGGTTGAACAAGTATTGCAAGACTGGTTCCAGTAAGGCAGGATCATTACTTTCCGCGGCTATGGAGGTTCATCTGACATTGACTACAAGGTATTGGGGTCATGAACATGATTACCGCAACAACCTGATAAGTGTGCGTTGGGGTGGTGTTGTTCCTCGCGAAGTTCCGTGCAACAGGAAAGAGTCGGAAACTCTGAGGGATGGTCCATTTAGTGATTTCCGGCATCTCGAGAAGGGCGCAGCAGGGAAGACTTCATCGAGGAGCAGGCGACGGGAGAAAAGAGGAGCTCGGTCGAATGCGGGAATTGGGGTTTTGGAGCACCAGGAAGGCCAGGTAGACCATGCGTCTGAGGCCACGGGTACTCGTATTGATGGACAACCAATAACTGATGAAGGGAGGGACGAGGGTGGAGAGGCGGATGATAAGTTCAACGACACGGACTCTGAAACTGAACAAGATCTTTCAGGAGATGAAGACGAGTTTGGGGAAGCAGATGACAAGGCCCAACCGTCCAGATGGCAATCTGACATCCTCTGCGTGGCTGACCCTTTTATTCGAGCAAAGGTAGAGTTTGCTTCATAAACGAGACAACTGCACACCTATCTGACTGATGCGACATTTGTGAACACAGAACCTCGCCGGGCCCATCAGACCCAACATGATCGTGCGCTTTCGGGAAGATTGCCAGCGTGCGGTGATGCGACTCCGCATGGGAGGAAACCTTGATGCTCTTTTACGCCTCGACCCGCGCCATGATCCTCCATCACAACCACCGAATTCTGGGCGAAGGCACCCGCCACGTCGAGGTATGCAAGACGACAGCAGGGGTAAAGGTAGGAATAGGCCTCCCCAAGATCCCTCTCGCGGCGGCGCACCGACGACCACAGGGGCGAAATAATGTACACAGGAGTGGCCTATCAAAGGATGGATGAGGTCGTTTAAATGTAGTTTCTACGAGGTAGCAATCACCCACGAACACGAGTAATGATTCATTGGACCCTCAATGCTAAATTGCAGCAATGTGCCATTGACGGGTTGTTAGGGAACATCCACAGGCACCAGCCCACCAGAGGACTTGAGGTAGACCTTCGCCACTAAACGCATTGAAGGACGCTGAACGGGGACCGACCCCCTAATTCGGCGATGAATGAGATGTTTAAAAATAATCTGCGTACGGTTACTGTTGGCCCGGTACAGCGCCCCTCGTACCTCTTAACGGGACTCATCACAGATCGCGTTCCCTTGGCATTCAGTCCCATACAGCGCCGACTGTCAGCGGGTCATCTGAAAGTAGAAGTAGACGGCTTAGTCCATCACCGATATCGGTTGAACCGGACACCGGTCCCCAGGCGATGTCAGGGCCAGGGCATGCGCCTGATGGAAACAAACCAGGTGGGACTCGTGGTGATTTCCAGTGATAAACAGTTGGATTCAACTCCACAACTAAACGCCTCGCGTGCGTGAGCATGCTGATGACCAAGTAACTACTAAGGTCCGGTGTTCCGTAATGTCCCGCTGTACCCGCACGGCTCGCTTCTCTCCGGGGGCGTTAACTTCGGGGACTAAAAGCAGCGTGCAGTACTAGTACGAGTACGGCATCGTAAGTGTGGAGAGAGAGGGGTTAGCACGATAGGATGGCGAAGGTGACTCAAGGAGTCACGGGCGTCGGGTGGTCACTCGGGAGATATGTCACCTTAACCTTGGCTTGCGAAATTGATTTCAGCTGCTTTGTCGGACATCGATGAATCTCTCTTAACTACCGTCGTCGACGGCGAGTGTCCCTGACAAGATAATCACCCGTCAAAATGTCGTGGAAACTCGGCACATCAAAGAGTGCGTACCTTTGATCACATATCCACCACTCCTCCCGGTCTCCTCGTCCTGTTTGGTTCCATTCTCTGACGCCCAGTTTTTTTTGTTGTGACTCCATCTACTTTGATACCGCTCTCGATAGAGAACAAGGAGAATAATCACAGGGATCTCGGACCACCTTCTCGCTCTCTCACTCCCGTCCCCATCCCTTCTCGCTCAACAACCCCGATGCCGACTCAGATCGCCCACCAACCAAGCTTTCGGTCAGGTACCCTCACAATTCGCATATTTTCAGGTGATTATATCGACTTGTCTCCCCTCACCATAACCTAGCCCTTCGCGCAAGCGAGCCCTTGATTGTTTGATGGCGACCTACTTACCCAACTTTCACGTTGATCAGGTCGTGGCCTCGCGCTCTCCCCGGGTGTACGCATCCCAGATGTCATTCAAAAGGCCCTAGATACCGGTCCTCCGCCGCGCACCTCGACCTCGAACCGCGAGAGTATGCAACGCCGGCGTTACTGGTGGCTTCCTTACATCGTCCTAGAATTCGACAAGAACGAGATCTTGATTGATGCTCTCGCGGGTGATCTCGCCAATCCGGTTTGGAACTACCGTGCTGACTTGTGAGTCGTGGCTCGTCCGCTCGAGAGTATCTCATCTAGCTCACGCGCGCCCCCAACAGCGATGTCTCGCGGACGTCGAACCTTTCTCTTTCCGCGTACCTTCGCACCGCACAGAGCTTACCGGGACAGGATAATATGGGGAACGACCTTCTCATGGGGCGTTTGGATCTGACTCCTGTATTGGATGCCCACGTGTGTGACTTCCCCAACGAATTTGTCCGGGCGTTGTAATGACCCAACTATAGCACGTCTCCGACCAATGGTACACTGCAACATCAGGCTCTGGGTCATTCCATCTCACCATCGCTTATAAGCCTGCTCGGCATGAAACTCTCACGATCGACGCGTTCGATCTCCTCAAGGTGATTGGGAAAGGTTCCTTTGGGAAAGTCATGCAAGTCCGCAAGAAGGACACGCAGCGTATCTACGCACTCAAGACGATCCGCAAAGCCAACATAGCGAGCCGACCTGGTGAGATCACCCACATCCTCGCCGAGAGAACCGTTCTGGCCCTGGTCAACAACCCGTTTATTGTTCCCCTCAAATTCTCGTTCCAAAACCCGGATAAGTTGTACCTGGTGATGTCATTTGGTATGTTATGCCCGACGTCAAGGTCATTAGCGTGTTAATTTTGACCTTTCTCCAGTAAACGGGGGGGAGTTGTTCTATCATCTACAGCGTGAGGGTCGATTCGATGAAAATCGAAGCCGATTCTACGCCGCCGAACTGTTATGCGCTCTGGAGCATTTGCACATGTTTAATGTCGTATACCGTGACCTGAAGCCGGAGAATATCCTCCTAGATTACACCGGCCATATCGCTCTATGTGATTTCGGTCTTTGCAAGCTCAATATGTCCGAAACCGACAGGACAAACAGTGCGTCGGCCAGTGCTTTCGAGGTCTTCCCACTTGACATTCGTGTTGCAGCCTTCTGTGGCACACCCGAGTACATTGCCCCCGAGTTACTTGAATCGCAAGGCTATACAAAGACCGTCGACTGGTGGACCCTCGGTGTCTTGATATTTGAGATGATGGTTGGTCACATCCCGTCACCCCACATCCCATGTACTGACCTATTTTTCAGACGGGCCTTCCACCATTCTATGATGAAAACGTGAACGTAATGTATCAGCGCATCCTGTCCGACCCACTGCAGTTCCCTGGGGACATGTCTGAGGAGGCACGGGGTGTGATCTCCGCGTTGCTGCAACGAGATCCATCACGGCGTCTCGGTGCCAATGGGGGCGAAGAAATCAAGCGGCATCCCTTCTTTTCGCGCCACATTGATTGGAACAGGTGATGACAGTTAAAGATTAGTGCATAACTCCGATTAATGCCACCTCTTGCAGACTAATGCAGAAGAAGATCCAGCCGCCGTTCAAACCGTCGGTTGAGTCAGCCCTCGACGTTGCGAACTTTGATCAAGAGTTCACGTCAGAGACCGCCCAGGACTCAGTCGTGCAGGACTCACAGCTCTCGGAGACAGTACAAGACCAATTCCGCGGGTTTACCTACAACCCAGCAGACGAGCACCTTAGCGAGAGCGTCAGCGCAAGCTATGGTACCGCACTCTAGACATCGCCTAAGCACTTGTCGCTCAACTGGCATTGAGACGACTGGATTGAAAGTCGGCTACAACTCCTGATGACTGTATGCAGGATAACGTTCGTCGGATGGGGTCACCCTTGACTTTTTCTCTTTACCCTCATCGCGCGATTTGCCCTTCCTTACATTCAAAGATGCACCATCTGTATGTAAATTGGTGCCCCCTCCCTATTTGGTTTCATTCGTGTTTGACTTCGAGGAAGACCGTATCAGGCCCGGTGTAGTCGGGCAGAATTTGATAAAGTACGTTTTGTACTATGCTTTTGTAGCATATGCACGTTGTGCTCTTCTTTGACTTGATGCTTTGTGGGTGGACCTGAGTTGTTGCTGTATTATCGACGTCTGTTAGTTCGTTACTCCATCATCATCCGGATGCTTTCTATCCCTCCGCGGGGTATCAATACGTACTCAATTCGGCGCTATCACGCAGCAAACAATATTATCATCATGTCTCCTTCCAACAACGAGCACCGAGCACCGTCTTCCTCTTCTCTGAAACGGAAGCATGTCAACTCAGGGGACAGTCCTGGGTCCCCTCAGGGCTGCTCCCAACCAGAGACCAAAACACCCAAACGTGCGTTTGCACATTATTCATATCTTTGAACAATGACGCGTCGTTCTTTGGTCACCGCCATGGAAGGCCTTCTTTTACTGACTCGCTAGTCATCGTGTCCATCACCAGTCTTTCCGATCTTCGAAAAGCGCGGAGCAGGAGACGAAGGGACCGAGGAGAAGAGGCCCTTCAAATGGCGTACTCCTCTCGGTTCAACACGCAGCTGTCTGCATGGCGTACATCTCACCCCGACCGCGTCTTCGCGCGTCGCGGCGTTTGATCTTGATGGCACCGTCATCAAATCGCAATTTATTCAGGTGGGAACCCGCAAGGGGTCCAAGGGCGGCTCTAGCGGCGGAAAACGCGTGATGAAGAAGCAGGCCAACGGCCTTGAGTGGGAGTGGTGGAGGGCCGTCGTACCGCAAAAGTTGAAGGAGGTGCACGATTCTGGGTACGCCCCCTCTCTCGTCCCTTTCTTTCTAGATACGTGTTGCTCTTAATTTTCGCCCTTTTTTTGCCTCTGTCATATCGCCTTCGCCGCATCGCGTTCTTGTATCACGGAGATTACATACTTAATATTGACCCGTCAGGTTCTCTATTGTACTGATCTCGAATCAATTCCTCAAATCCTCGGGCCTCATGGACTGGAAGAAAAAGATTCCGCTAATCGCTGCTGCGGTGCGTGTCCTCTAGCGCACCATCACCACCTTCCCCGTGATTTGTAGCTTGACATGCTAGCGTTTTATAATTAGGTGCCCGAACTTCCATTTCGAATCTTTGCGGCCACGGCGAGAGACGGGCATCGGAAGCCCATGCCTGGCATGTGGCTCGAGCTTGAACGGCTTTTTGCCCAAGAGGGGATCACGATAGGTCAGTCAGTCAGCCATTCGTTCGTGTCCTTCCGGCCCCTTCCGACCATTTCGCTCATCCTCGCCCAAAGATAAGAGTACCTCTTATTACGTTGGCGACGCCGCTGGTCGCGCGGACGATCACGCGTCGACCGATAGAAAATTCGCGCTCAATGTTGGGGTACAGTTCTACACACCAGAAGTAAGGCCGGATTCGTCTGTCATGCGCGGATCGGGGACCCCTCCTGAAATGATCGCAGGAATATTTCCTCAAGATCTCTCCGGCACCATATACACTCCCAGGATTCCACGTTTCCTCCCTTGGACAGGGTAAGGGTTCAGGGTCTTTCCCGCGTCCTGCCTTAGTTCACGTCGAGGTTGTAGGCTCTCAAGGTTCCCCAACTACCACCATCTTACCACCCGAGCCCCAAACTGAGATTGTGCTCTTTGTCGGTCCGCCATGCCTGGGGAAGTCCACGTTCTACCGCACACACTTCGCCGCGGCAGGATACGTACATATAAACCAAGACACACTCGGCTCGCGCCCTAAATGCGTCAAGGCCGCAGAGGAAGCGTTGGCAGCAGGGAAGAGCTGTGTCATTGGTCTGCTTTCATATCCTCTCCGGCGTGTTCGCCTATTTATTCACATTGGGCATGCAGACAACACAAATAGGGATGTGCAGACGCGCAAGCACTATCTTGACGTCGCAAAGCGGCTCCAAATTCCAGCACGGTATGATACCATTTTCGGGACCGATTCTGGTGGTCGTGGCGCTTCATCTACTAACGAGTTACAGGTGTTTTGTTTTCCAGGGTTCCGTCGAGCTGGCTTGGCACAACAACCTTTATCGCACGTTTGCCAGGCCGGCATCAGTCGTAGCCCGCGAAGTGCGTATCATACATTCTCTTCGGGCCGTTTTCTTCTCGCTGATCAAGGTACTGTAGCCCACGCGCGCATTAATACCCTATTCCGCGCTCTCGGGGTTTGCGGATGCCTATGAAGCCCCCTCGGTGAAAGAAGGGTTCGGTGAGGTGCAAGATGTACCGTGGATATTTGAAGGCAGCGAGGAAGAGAGACGATGCTGGAGCATGTGGTTGCAAATCGATGGGAAGTAGATGATCTGTATCTTTGCGCACTTCGTATCGATATTTGGCGGTACTTTGGCACGGATAATAGCACAATAGATGCGATTGAGCGATTCAGGTATGCTACAAATTCCAGGGCAGCATAACGATACAACACAAGAGCAGGGTATCAGGTAAGATAAATGGAACTGAAAGTAACGGGTTAGCAGGTTAAATCCATGTTGCATCACGGTGGGGTTGGCGCTGCTATGACGTCGGCTTAATACTATTAAGCCGAATAACAAGGGGCAGCAGTGATACGTTCTCGCTGGATGCGTAAAACTGCACGCAGTTGACGTGGATCTAAGCGAGGGTGCTTTTAGCGCTACTAAAGCACCGAGTCAAACAACTCGTACCTTTAGCCAATGATTGAAATTTGTTTCGAATCTGACCAAAAAGTCCGACCGCTTCTTCGCCCCGACATCACCTTCAGGGGTCTCTGCCACAGCGAGCGCTTTATTAGCATCTTTCGTAAAGGAGGACGTGTACAAAGCAAAGGTCGAGCATGTCACGATGAGCTTGGAGAATGCCTGTTGGAGGTCAGCGGATGTGGATCAAGTCCTTCTCTTTATAGACGGAGATTCATGGCCTACGTACGTTCAGCAGTTTCGAACTGGTGAGCATGCATTCCTTCATACACGTGTCAAGGAAATCGACGTGGTCTCGCAACAGTTGGTCAACCGTGGTCACTTTGGACAATTTCGCCTCGAGGGCGCGCCAGTTCGGCTCGAGCACCTCCTGGGTGACAAACGCGAGTATCTGCTGCACCCACGCGAGCATCCGCGCCCGCACCACGAACACACGGAGACGCCACGCGGCAAACTCGGGCGGAACGTCCGTGCGCCGCCACACTGTGCCTTGCTGCTCGAGCCACATCGCGGAAAGCGCCTGCTCGACGTGTTTGAGGTGAAGAAGGAAGCGAAACAGAAGCTGGTAGCGCAGGATGGTCTTGCGCGAGATGACAAGTGAGAGCGGAAACTTGACGTTGAAGTCGAGCTGGAGAGCATCGATGGCTGTGGGAGAGATGAATTGGTATTAGGCTAAGAGGGTGAGGCACGGGAGCATGGTGCGGACCTAGCATAGGCTTTTTCTCGGCTTTCTCCTTTCCTTTCTTATGGTGCTCGTCGTGCCCAACGTCTCCAACCAAGTCGCCTTCTTCGCCAATGACGCCGCTGACATTGACGATTCGGAGTAGCCACTCGTAAAGCCCAGTCGTGGCCATCGTCACTCGCATATCCTCACGAAAAGACATATCGTCGCCGTGCGCGTCCGCGCCAAGCGCAAGGTCAAGCAGGCTCTGAAGCTTTACTAGAGACGCGGCCTTAGCGGTCTTGCGCAATTCTGCATGAGCGAGGTCGAGGAAATGTGTGAGATAAGAGGAATGGGAGAGGAAGAAGCAACGCTTGAGACAATGAAGTCGCGGGACGAGACCCTGGTCGCGCAAGAGGAGCTGAAGAAGCGTGCGGTTCGCGTGAGAATAGTCGTCTTCGATGAACTTGTAGAAGCTGCAGGCTGAGAGTTAGGGTGCAACAATCCACTGGGAAACAAACAAGGCGCTGACCGCTCGTCATCCATAGCCAGATCATCGTCGCGTAAATTGTTGACTTTCTGTACCTCTATTCCGCACTCCCGAATCACGTTCAGATACTTGCCGGCAAGTAAGACCTTGTGCTTCCAGCTCTCTAGCAATGGTGGTATGCATGCTCCCCCGGGTAAACGCCCGCTCCCAGCTCTTGGTGGGGGTACACCCGCTTGATGCCGTTTGTTCAGGGAGCCGAGTGTCGAGCCATCACGCAGCTGATGTGCAATTTAAGTCGAAATTCGGCACGGTGAATGGCTAACGAGTGACTCACCGTGTATCGTCGTTCCCAGTATTCATCCGTGTAATCCATTTCAAGTGTCCCACGGTTGATGAACCGACTTTCCTTGACGCAGAACTCCTCGTATGGGTCCGTGAGAGTGCCCGTGCGCGTCCACTGCTGAAGCATTTCTACGTACGGTCTGCCAGCAGCGCGTAAAAGAGTGCCGTAAAGAGCACGAGCGGAGGGGTCACCGGCAGTATGCTGCATCCTTGTGTGGAGGATGGAAAGGACTTCGCCACCTTTGACGGTGCTTCCGTCCACGCCCGCTTCGATTTCGGACAGAACGGCTTTGAGTTTCGCTCCCCCCAGGCCAAGTGCCTCGTTCCGGGCGGCTTCCTCAGCGTCTTCTCCAGACGATAATGAACTGTCTCCTCCTGGGTTCTCTGTCGCCGCGAGCTCCGTGGTAAGTTGATAAATAAGTGAGAGCGTGTGGAGGGTGGGGTGGACGTAGAACCAGAGTTTCTGGAGAGTGAACTGTGGGGATGTGTTGAAGGCATGTTCAAGTTGAGAGAGAAGAGTCTGATAATCCTGTAGCCATGTCATCGCGTGAGACCAACGAGAGCTTCAGAGAAGCAGGTACACGGACCTTGAGCATATCACGCAAGGCTGCACAGAGCGCATGATTGACCCGCCCAAAGTCAAGATGGCTCCGAAACTCGATAAAAGATGAAATTGCGGTGTAGTAAGTTGCGAGTGGGAGGACCCTTTCGACTAGATCGCGTAGTGATGGGTCTAGAAAGAGTTGGTAAGTATCGCGGTGAGAATATCCAGACTCTCAGGCGAGGCGTACCTAACCGTTTCGAGACCGCGAACCGAACACCCTGTAACGCATCATCATCTTCTGGAGAGTAATCTTCGTGGTATGTCACATGGGTCCCTTCGATACCCTGTTTACCGCGTCCGGGGAGAGCGAAACGCGAGAGGCTGTAAATCACACACCATGAGCACGAAGAGCAAATCCTCAAGAAGCAGAGCTTCCTGAATTTCCAAGGGAAATGAGTCGAGAGATTCCTCCTTGGCCTTTCCTTTTGATTTTGCAGTAGTCGTGCTAGAAACGATGCGCGAATTGAGTGGTGCCCGAACGAACGATTCCTCCGAAATGAAGGAGGGCTCTTAGGACGAAGTTCCATCAAGTCGAAAGGGCGGAAAGCGGACATATGTTAACGACGCACCTCTCCATCGTAGTTCACCGGGCGGAGAGACACGTCCATTGGTTTGCTCTTCACCTTCCAGTCGATGTCTGTTCCTCCGAGCCGAAGCGATCGTCCCGGTCACCTGCCGATAAACGATTAAGAGTGGTCTCACCTGATGGACGTATTATACATACTTTAGCATATTCTTTTGTCGACAAGGACAGGTTATTCTTGCGTCCGACGATACGCGGTCGAGGAGTGAAAGGATCCATTGGCGAATGGCGCGTCTCGTTTCCGGCGCGCGTCTCTCTTCTCTTCACTCTTCACCCGCTTCAATGCGTGACCTCAACATTTATGATTTCAAGAGGGCCCTCCCTCGTATGGTATGACAACTCCACATTGCTTGTTGCTCTATATATTCATATACCTCCTCGGCCCGTGCAGAGCTGGACGCGGGAGAACCTCTACAACCTCTGGCGACGCTCCCTCGGCGAACTTTCAAAAGAGACCGACTTCACCCGCACACAAAAGACTCTGTTCCAGCAGCGTTGGATCGCGAAACGTCTCATTCGTGCCTATCACGGCGACTTTATCAACGAGAAATCGTTCAAGCGTTGGTACCTACCCACCACGCTGCCCGACGTGCGGCCACGAGGGGGACAAACAGAAGATTATGCGACGCAGCTCAACAAGTGGGCAAAGTTGCCAAAGGCAGTAGAAAAAGATGCAAAGACCCGGCGGCGGGAAGTTGACGGGGAAGCGCAGGAAGAATTACCTCCCGTGGGCAGCTTGATGTTCTCGGAGGTTGAGCGTCGCATAGATGTGGTCATCTTCCGCGCATGCCTTGCGCATAGCGTTTACGATGCGCGGAGGATGGTTGTTCACGGTAAGGTGTTACTCAACGGGAAGAAGGTGCGCCTTCGTCGTCGTTCTCTGTATGACTCAACTAACGCATAAATAGCACCAAGACGCAAACACCCGTCTCGCACCGGGGGACATGGTATCTGTCGATTCAAAAGCCATTCCGTTCCTCCAGCCGAAGGCCCTAAGTGCAGAGATGTCTTCAGAGAAGCTGGCCGCGGAAGAGCTCAAGACTGAGCCGTCGGATTCCGTCCAAGAGTCTATGCCCAAGGCATCCCCGCAAGCTGAGGGTACCAGCTCGGTCAAAGACAAGTCCCTTACCCCATTCAACCTTCCCGCTTATGCGTCACCGTTCATCTTTGTCCCCGCCTATCTTGAGGTCTCCTTTCCAACGTGCTCGGTTGTTTACGTGCGACACCCAACGGCGCGTCCTGGTTACTCAGAAATTCCGACACCATACGATGCTGACGGAGAGGTTGTGCGACTTGCGTGGGAATGGTACTCCAAGGTACGACCAAGAAACCGAAGCAAACGCCAGCTGGCACGCGAACCAGAGAACCGACAATAACTACAGTGTACTTGTGGATCGCTACAGTACCTACTAATAGAGTTTGCAAGACCGAGATAAGAGAGACCTGATGAGTAAGGAGCTTTGCAACACGGTACGTCACCCCCGATGACCGAATCATCCGTCCTATAAAGGTGGTAAAGGTGGTAAACCCTCAGCGCCTCAGCTCCTATTCCTCTTTCCTACTAATTTCGCTCACATACAAACCAAAATGTCTGAATTCAAAAACTTCGTCATAGCCGGTTCAGGAAACGTTGGCGGCCATATTATCCGAGAGCTCTTGAAGTCCAAGAAAGCTGGGAAAATCGGCAATGTGACTGTCCTGACCCGTACTGTAAGTTCTCCTACTGGGATACTGGCCAGTATCTGAACTCACGCATGACGTCAGGACTCCAGTAGCTTGGACGAATTCAAGGCTTCTGGAGCCAAAATTGCTGCTGTGGACTACGGTTCTGCCGAGTCGTTGAAAAGCGCCATTACCGGAGCGGACGTCGTGATTTCCGCCCTCACACACACCCCATCCGCTCTCCAAGCACAGCATTTGCTCGCGGAACAGGCAAAGGCTGCGGGTGTGAAGCTATTCGTGCCCTCCGAGTTTGGTGACCGCACGGATCGCGAGAACCCCGAAAGTGTTTTTGCCCTCAAGCAGTCTGTTCATCACAGGCTGAAGGAACTGGACCTGCCATATGTCATTTTCTTCACTGGTCCGCACCCGGACTACATATTTGTCCCGTATGTGCCCAGCCCGGTCGTCGAGCGCGTCACGTCGCGCTCACTGACCATCTGAAATAGTGTGCTTGGCTTGGATCTCAAGAGCGGCAACGTCACTGCTGGCCTGGACGGTAACGCGCCTAATTCGTTCACGGCGCAGCCGGACATCGGCCGATTTGTCGCATACGTACTCACCAATTTGCCGCGCTCGAAACTTGAATGGCGGATCTTCCGCATCGAGGCCGAACGCAAGGTAAGAAATATATTGGGCCACATGAGATTGGCATGCTGAGAGGCTTTCACTGGCAGTCCTTCAATCAGATCTTTAGAGAGTACGAGGAGAGGACTGGCCAAAAACTGAATGTGACGTATCGATCCGAGTCTGAGCTCGAGGCAGCCATAGCGAACAACGCTGCGGACTTTGCATCGTTCCTGCAGCTGGATTGGGGCAGGGGTGGGGGACTTGTGGGCCCTTTGGATCAGCTGAGCGTTTCGGAGTATCCTGACTGGAATCCCAAAACCGTAGCCGAAGTACTGTACTCTTAGGTAGGATGTGAGATAAGCCCAAATTAAGATGTAGCAAATAGCAAATTAAACCGGGCCGTGATATCCTCAGGGCGAGCCAAGCCTCTTCTTACCCACATCCTTGCTTCTTATCATTGTCTTTCTATCGACATGGCGTCCCGACCACTGAATGATGACGAAGTGCTCAGCGAGATGAACAAAATGGTACATTGCATGACGTGCCTCTTTACCAGCGTAGTGACATCGTCTTCTACTGCTTCTAGGTCGCGTTCATCAAGCAAGAGGCGCTCGAGAAAGCCCGCGAGATCAGAGTGAAGGCAGACGAAGAATTTGCGATCGACAAAGTTCTCTAGCTCACTGCGTACTCGCCAGCCATCGAACTTACTTCATTCCTCTGGCAGGCAAAGCTCGTGAAGCAGGATCAACAAGCCATCGACGCGCAGTTCGAAAAGAAGCTAAAGGGTGCAGAAACTGCGCAAAAGATGTGCGGCAACAACCTTCCTCTCGTTCCGTCACCAGCATCTCACCAAATAGCCGTTCCCTCCCTTCGCGGATAGCCTCCAGTCAACGTTGACGAACAAATCACGACTGCAGCTCCTACACCGCCGGGAGGAGCACCTGCAGGACCTCTTCTCTTTGGCTCGCTCCCAAATCGCCCACCTCGCCAACGACGAGGGGCGCTATGTCCAATTCCTCGAGGGCGTGATCGTGCAGGGCCTTCTTCAGCTCCTCGAGCCGTCCGCGACTGTATATGTGCGCGCCAAAGACCAGGCCATCGCGACGCGCGCACTTGACGGGGCGAAGAAGACGTACTATGACATCAGCGGGCGTGAGGTGGAGCTCGAGCTCGAAGCGTCGTTAGGCGACGAGCTGTAAGTCGGGAACCTCGTTTGTCGAACCCCGTTGCTTGCTTGCTGATCCGCTGGGTTCGCGTAGCGCCGGTGGAGTCAAACTCGTCAGTGGGACGCGTCGCATAACGCTCGATAATACGCTCGACGAGCGTCTGCGGCTCCTTGAGGATCGGGTGCGTTTTGCTGCCGTTGACGACTATTGCGGGTGTCTGACATTCCTGGCATAGATGCTTCCGGAAATCAGGCATGAGTTATTTGGAGCCAACGTGAATAGGAAATTCTATACGTAGATGAAGGCAGCGTGTATTCATCCGAGACCGAGAGGAGACTTCAAGAAGTGTATATGTCCCTGGCAACAATAATACCGTCTGACGACTGCCAACTGGATTGCTATCATACAAGACATTTTTCTGTGTTACTCATTCTCAATTGTCTGAAACAGGTGCGCGGTGTGAATGGCCCTCCGTCAAGAGACATTCCCTTCACCTACACAAGTGACTCAAAGTCCTCATGTTCGCCATTTGTGGTGCTCGTGGAGAGCTCTTTGCAGAGCCCAGAGGATCTCCTCTTCAAGATAACGCCCGGCCTGTGTCATGATAGAAGCAGCTGGCGATCATGACAGCACCCCATAACCACAGCAACAATGAATAATTGTGGTGTTGCCTTTACTCCTTGTACTTTTTGTTAAAAGTACAAGAATGTAAGCAAAAGTATGAAGAGTAACATGGGGTGATGAGCCATATGACTACTACTTCGGCATCCCTCTGGAAGCCTAATTTCCCCTCTAAATATCCAAAGCCCTCATGGGCATAGTATAGGGATGAAGTACTATCGTTCTGAACCAAAACATAGGGGGAGAGGCAGTGGATTGCTCAGGTTGCATTTCGTTGCATATCTGGGAGCGCGAAAGTGGTACAGTACCTACCTGCCGAAAATGGTATGCTGGGCCGTGGCGCGACTTGCTCATCATCGGACACGACACACTCATAAGCTACTAGTAACAGATCGGCCTAATGGTGAGACAAGCTAAGTGAACCAAATTACATGCAAGTTTATTAACACATCATGTTTTTCCGAGATAAACTCGACAACTAACCGACAACCAAGCAAA